>VAPR01001453.1_pt1 | contig 11550 bp, 10 predicted proteins | sample 3380701 | NCBI WGS metagenome assembly VAPR01 (sample SAMN11536904, study PRJNA540576) | hot springs metagenome | isolation source: hot spring wet sediment | place: Spain: Lobios | collected 2014-01
CGGGCCTGAACACCACCGAAATCATCAACAAGCTGCTGCAGGTGGAGCGGGCGCCGGTGCAGCAGCTCCAGGCCCGCAAGGCCGACGCCGACGCCAGGCTTGCGGCCTGGCGGGCCATCAACAGTAGGCTCGCCACCCTGGAGGACCGGGCCGGGGTCCTGGCCCGCAGCCTCACCTACCAGGCCGCGAAGGCCACCACTAGCGACACCCGGGTGGCGGTGGCCTCCGCCACCCCGGGTGCCCCACCCGGTACCTACACCGTCACGGTCAACCGCCTGGCGTCTGCCCACCAGCTGAGCACCGACACCTTCGCGGACAAAGACGCCCTGGTGTTCGGCACGGGGACCCTGACCGTCACCGTCAACGGGAGCTCCACGGACGTCACCATCGCCGACGGGCAGAACTCCCTTTCGGGCCTGGCGGCGGCCATCAACGCGGCGGGTGCGGGGGTGTACGCGGCGGTGGTGCAGGTGGACGGCGGCTACCGGCTGCTGCTCTCGTCCCGGACGTCGGGGTCGGCGGGTGCGGTGTCCGTGGACACGAGCGGCCTTGTGGGCGGGACGGAGACGCTGGCCTTCCCCCACGAGCTGAGCGCGGCCCAGGACGCGGAGGTGGTGCTGGGGACAGGGGCTGGGGCCGTCACGGTGCACCGCCCCACCAACGTGGTCACCGACCTCCTGCCGGGAGTCACCCTGGCGCTCGCGGGCACCGGTACGGTCACCGTGACCGTGGAGCGGGACGTGGAGGCGGTCAAGAAGGCGGTGCGGGAGTTCGTGGCCGCCTACAACGACGTCGTAGACGCCCTCACCCAGTACGGACGGTACGACCCGGAGACCAGGCAACGCGGGGCCCTGCAGGGCGACGGGACCCTCCAGCGGATCCAAGCCCAGCTGCCGGACGCGGTCCTCCGCACGGAAGTGGCCGACCAGACCCTCAAGCGGTTGAGCGACCTGGGGGTGCGGGTGGGCCGCGACGGCAAGCTCACGCTGGACGAGTCGAAGCTCGCCGACGCCCTGCAGGGCCGCCCTGAGGAAGCGCGGCGGGTGCTGGAGGCCGCGGGCGGCAGGCTGCGGGACGTGGCCGACGGGCTCACGAGGCCCGACGGGCCCGTGTGGCTAGCTATGGACGCCCTCAGCAGCCGCATCCGCAGCTACGACCAGCAGATCACGCGGTGGGAGGACCGGGTGGAGCGCAAGCGGGAGCAGCTGGTCCGCATGTTCACGGAGCTGGAGAAGAGCCTGGGCCAGCTGCGCAGCCAGGGCGACTGGCTCGCCCAGCAGATCCAGAAGCTCGGGGGGAACAGCCGTTGAGGCAGGCCGCCTCCGCCTACCGGTCCTTCCACGCCTCCACCGCGTCCGCGGGGCAGCTGGTGGTGATGCTGTACGAGGGCGCGGTGCGCTTCCTGGAGGAGGCGGCGCGCGCGTACCGGTCGGGGGACGCGCAGACCGGGGGGCAGTTCGTGACCCGCGCGGAGCGCATCCTCCTGGAGCTCATGGCCTCCCTGGACCTGCGGTACGAGGTCGCGGGCCGGCTGCTGGCCCTGTACCGGTTCATGTTTGAGCGGCTCGCGGACGCCCGCAGGCGGCGGGACCCCGCGGAGCTGGAACGCGTGCGGGGCTGGCTGGCGGACCTGAAGGAGGCCTGGCAGCAGGCGGACCTGCAGCTGCGCGCCCAGGGGACGGTGTCGTGACGTCGGTGCGGGCGTACCTGGAGGCCTACCGGGAGGTGCTGCGGTGCACCCGGGAGGCGGCACACGCCGCGGACCGGGGGCAGTGGGAGGCAGTCCTGGCCCACCTCGCGGCCCGCCAGCGCGCCATGGACGCCGCGGACCGGCTGCCCCCTCCCTCCTCGCCCGACCTGGCGGCCCTGCGGGCGCAGGCCCTTCCCCTGCTGCAGGAGGCCCTGGAGGTGAACCGCCGGATATCCGACCGCGCGCGCCGGCTGCGTGACCTGCTGCGGCCCGTGGCGGCCTCCGAGGAGTCGCGCTTCCTGGACACGTACCGGTGAAGGCCGGCACGGAGGTTGCAGGTCCTGTGGCAGAACCCACTGCGGAGGTGAGAGCGTGAGGCGGTGGTTGCGCGTGGCGGACTGGCCGGTGCGGTGGAAGCTGCTGGTCACCCTGGGGCTGCTGGGAGCGGTGGCGGTGGCCAACGGCTTGATGGCCCTGCGGGCCGTGGACCGGCTGCAGGCGGAGATCAGGGCCGTGCAGCGGCAGACGGAGGCCCTGGACCACGTGCTGCAGGCGGACCGGGACGCCTACCAGGCGCTGTCGGCCTTCTACGCCCTGCTCGGGACCGACCCCAACAACAAGACCCGCTACCAGGAGCTGGCCCAGTTCATGGACGAAAACCTCCAGCAGGCGGTGGACCGGGCCACCAAGGCCCAGGAGCTGTTGCAGGAGGAGCGCGACCGGCTGCTGGCCGCGGGGTTTGCCAGCGGCGTGCGCACGTGGGGCGACGAGATCCGCAGCCTGCGGTCCCAGTACGAGCAGGGCCTGTTGACGTCGGCGGACGCCCTGGAGCAGGGGCGGCAGAAGGTGCGCGGGACGTTCGAGCCCGCCCGGGAGCAGCTGGACCAGCTGCAGGACCAGCTGGCCCAGCACGCCAAGGCCCGGGACCAGCGGGTGGCGGCCGTCGAACGGAGCCTCCACCGCAACATTGTGGGCGTGCTGGTCCTCGGCTTGGTGATCGCCGGGGTGTTCGCGTGGACCACCACGCGGCGGCTGGTGGGGCAGGTGCGGGCGGTGGAGGAGGCGGTGGCGGCCCTGAGCCGCGGGGACCTGACCCACCGGGTGGCGGTGCACGGGCAGGACGAGCTGGGCCGCATGGCCGCCGCCCTCCAGGGGGCGGTGGACTCCCTGCGCCACATGGTCCAGCAGCTGCGCGACAGCGCGGGCGAGGTGGCCAGCGCGTCCCGGCAGGTGGCCGCGACCAGCGACCACGTGGCCCGGAGTGCGTCGGAGATCGCCCGGGCGGTGCAGGACGTGGCAAGCGGCGCGGAGCTGCAGGCCCGCAGCGTACACGAGACCACCCAGACCGTCCAGCAGGTCAGCCGCAGCCTGGAGGAAGTGGCGGGCAACACCAGCCAGACCGCGCAGGCGGCCCAGCAGGCCAACGAGGCCGCCTCCGAGGGCGCCGCCCGGGTGGAGCGGGTGGTGAGCGCCATGGGGGAGATCCGCCGCGCCGCGGAGGAGATGGCGCAGGTGGTCTCGGTGCTGGGCGAAAAGGGCAAGAACATCGGCCGCATCGTGGGCCTCATCACGGAGATCGCCTCCCAGACCAACCTCCTGGCCCTGAACGCGGCCATCGAGGCGGCGCGGGCCGGCGAGCAGGGCAGGGGGTTCGCGGTGGTGGCGGAGGAGGTCCGCAAGCTGGCCCAGGAGTCCGCCCAGGCGGCCGAGCAGATCGCGGAGATCGTCCGGGAGATTCAGGAGGAGACCCAGCGGGCGGTGCGGGCCATGGAGCGGGGCGGCCAGGAGGTCCAGCAGGGCGTGCGGCTGGCGGACGAGGCGGGCGAGGCGTTCCAGCGCATCCGGCGCAGCGTGGCGGACGTCACGGGGCGCACGGAGGGCGTGTCCGCGGCCACACAGCAGCTGTCCGCCAGCGCCCAGCAGATCGAGGCCACGGTGCGCAAGCTGCTGGAGACCGCGCAGCAGAACTCGGCTTCCGCAGAACAGGTGGGCGCCGCGGTGGAGGAGATCTCCGCCAGCACCCACGAGATGTCGGGCGGCGCCCAGCGGCTGGCCCGGGTGGCCGAGGAGCTGGAGCGGGTGGTGGCACGGTTCCAGGTGTGAGCGTGGCACGGATCTTGCAGTAGCGGGCCGTGGGTCCCGGAACGGGGCCTATCGGGGGGAGCTCGGACGCGGACCACCAGGGTCCGGACGTCCGGACTCCCCAATTTTTCTGCGGTCCGGGAGCCATGGGAGCGACGGTGGAACTGGGAAATGCACGTCTGAAGGAAGCGCGCGAAACGGTCCTCTTCCTCGAACCCCTGGACGACCTGTTGGAAGAACTCCGGCGTGAGCTGCACCGGGCCGGCCTGCGGGCGGCGGTGGCGTCGGAGGAGACGGTCCTGCACCCGGAGCGGGTGACCGCGGTGGTGGCCCGCAGCCCGGAACAGGTGGCGGCGGTGCGGGCTCGCCTCCCGGACGTGCCGGTGGTGGTGGCGCTGCCCTCGCCCACCGTCTCACAGGTGGTGGCGGCGGTGCGGGCCGGCGCCGCGGACGTGGTGAGCGGGTCGGAAGGGATCGAAACCGCCCTCGCGAGGATCCGCCAGCTGGCCCGGGTGCGGGACGAACAGGACGAGCGGGCGCGGTGGCAGGCGGACCTGGCCCGGGCGTACCGTTTCGACGGCGTGGTGGGCAGCTCCCCCGCCATGCACGAGGTCCTGCGGGTGGCGTCCATCGTGGCCCCCACGGACGCCACGGTGCTCCTCACGGGGGAGTCGGGCACCGGAAAGGAGCTGGTGGCCCGGTCCATCCACCTGCAGAGCCGCAGAGCCTCCGGGCCGCTGGTGGTCCTGCACTGCGGGGCGGTGCCGGAGACGCTGCTGGAGACGGAGCTGTTCGGCCACGAGAAGGGGGCGTACACGCACGCGGTGGGCGCGCGGCCCGGCAAGTTCGAACAGGCCCACGGCGGCACCCTGTTCCTGGACGAGGTGGGGGACATGTCGCCGCGCATGCAGGTGAAGCTGCTGCGGGTGCTGCAGGAGCGGGTGGTGGAGCGGGTGGGCGGGAACCGTCCCATCCGGGTGGACTGCCGCATCGTGGCGGCCACCAACCGGGACCTGCGGCAGATGGTGCGGGAGGGCACCTTCCGGGAGGACCTGTACTACCGGCTGAACGTGGTGTCGCTGCACCTGCCGCCCCTGCGAGAACGGTTGGAGGACCTGCCCCTGCTGGTGGACTTCTTCCTGCAGAAGTACCGGCGGCAGACGGGAAAGCCCGTCCGGGGCTTCACGGAGGCGGCCCTGCACAAGCTCCGGCAGCACCCGTGGCCCGGCAACGTGCGGGAGCTGGAAGCGGCCGTGCACCGGGCGGTGATCCTGGCGCAGGGCGAGTGGGTGGACGCCGCGGACGTGGTGGTGGACGGCTGGCTGGGTGCGCGCACCGCGTGACGGCACGGAGTTTGCAAGGTGGAAGAGCGGAGTCCAAGGGCCAGCTGTGGAGACGCTGCGCTGCGTGGTGGTGGGGAGTGTGCCGGTGACCGGAGACGTAGCAGGCGTGCAGTTCCGGTCCACGGGTTCCGCCTGCGGGCTCGAGGCGGCGGCCCTCCTGTGGGAGGCGGACGCCCTGGCGGTGGACCTGCAGGCGCTGGGCGCGGACGAGGTGCGCCGGCTGGCCACGCGATACCCCCACGTGCCGTTGGTGGCCGTGTCGCCGCAGGACTGCGTGGTGGAGGCGGTCCGGGCCGGCGCGGCGGGAGTGGTGGTGGCGCCGGCCGACGGGCATGTCCTGGCCGAGGAGGTACGGCGGGTGGTGGCGCACCACCGGCACGTGCGGGAGGCGGCGCGGCGCCAGGTCCTGCAGCCGCTTTTGCGGCTGAGGGAGCTGGTGCCGTCGGACGGGAACCCCGAGACGGTGCTGCGCCGTCTGGCGGAGATCGCCCGCGTCACCGTGGGCGCGGACCGCGCCGCGGCGGTGACGCTGTGCCCGGAGGCCGCGGAGCTGGCGGTGGGGCTGGCGGAGCGGCGTGGCGCGCACACCGCAGAGGGGTTCTGGACCGTGGTGCCGGGCAGCCTCGCCTCCGTACCCCCGGGGGCGGAGGCGGACGACTCCCGCGCGGCCACGGTGGCCCTGGTGAGCGGGGGCCGGCCCGTGGGCGCGCTCACGGTGGTGCGGCACCCACACCGGGAGCCCTTCGGCCCCGCGGAGCGGGAGCTGTTGGACGTGCTGGGGATCGTGGGGTCCCTACCGCTGGTGCAGCTGGACCTGCTGCACCAGCTCCGCCAGGGCAACCGCCGGCTCACGGAGGCCCTGGCGTACGCGTGCGAGCTGCACGAGGCGTCCCTGCGGGGACACAGCGAGCGGCTGGCGTCGTACGCGGTGGCGGTGGGCCGGCGGCTGGGCCTGTCGGAGGCGCAGCTGGCAGACCTCCGGGTGGCGGGGATGCTGCACGACGTGGGCAAGATCGGCATCAGCGACACCATCCTCCTCAAGCCCGGCCCCCTCACGCCGGAGGAGTACGAGACGGTGAAGCGGCACACGGTGATGGGCGCGGAGATCCTGTCCGCGGCGGGGTTCGGGGAGGACGTGGTGCGGTGGGTGCTGCACCACCACGAGCGGTGGGACGGCCGCGGCTACCCCATGGGGCTGGCGGGGGAGGAGATCCCGCTGGGCGCCCGCATCCTGGCGGTGGCGGACGCGTACGAGGTGATGACCACCGGCCGCAGCTACCGCGCTGCGGTGCTGCCGGGGCAGGCCCTGGAGGAGCTGCGGCGCCAGCGGGGCGCGCAGTTCGACCCGCAGGTGGTGGACGCCTTCGCGGAGGCGCTGTCCTCGGGAGAGGTGGCCGCGGAGGCAGGGTGGAGCGCCGGTGAGGGCTGGAGGTGAGGGACGGTGGAAGCTCAACGCGCGAAGGACGGCGAGCAGCACCTGGTGGTGGTGCGCCTGGACCGGGAGCGGTACGGGGTGCCCATCGAGCACGTGCACGAGATCATCCGCATGCAGGAGGTTACCCGGATCCCTCGGGCACCCGCGTTCGTGGAAGGGGTGATCAACCTCCGGGGTCAGGTGATCCCGGTGATCGACCTGCGGAAGCGGTTCGGGCTGCCCCACGCGGAGCGGAACGGAGCCGCCCGGATCGTGGTGGTGGAGATGAACGGCAGCCGCGTGGGCGTGGTGGTGGACGCTGTGCTGGAAGTCCTGCGGCTTCCGAACAACTCGGTGGTCCCCCCCGAGGAGCTGCTGGCCGCCTCGGAGGTGGCCTTCCTCCAGGGCGTGGCCAAGCAGGGCGACGACCTGATCCTGCTGCTGGACCTGCAGCGGGTGCTGGAGGTCCACGAGCAGCGGGCCCTGGCGGAGATGCAGGTGCCATGAAGGCCGCGCCGCTGCACCGGCTCCTCCCGGTCTTCCTCGCGGAGGCGGACGAGCACCTGCAGGCGCTGGAGGAGGGCGTGCTGCAGCTGGAACGGCGCGGCCCCAACCCCGAGCTGGTGGCGGGGCTGTTCCGGAGCGCCCACACCCTGAAGGGGTCCGCGGGGGCTCTGGGGTTCGCCCGCATCTCGGAGCTCACCCACGCCATGGAGGAGGTGCTGGAGGCCCTCCGGGAGGGCCACGCCGCGGACGGGCTGGCGGACCTGCTGCTGGAGTGCGTGGACGCCCTCCGGAGCCTGCGCCAGGAGGTGGCCGACGGCGGCGAGCGCACGGACGTGTCAGACCTGGTGCGGAGGCTGCGGGCGTGGAAGGAGGGCTCTGGGGGGGACGGGCTGCTGCCCGCGGACGTGTGGGTGCGCCTGCGGGAGGACTGCCCCATGCGGGCGGCGCGGGCCCTGGCCCTGCTGCGGCTGCTGCGGGAACACGCGCAGGTGGAGCAGGTGGCGCCTCCGGAGGACGCCATCGCGCAGGGCCAGCTGGAGCTGGAGTTCACCGCGCGGGTGCGGGCCCGGGAGCCGGAGGTCCTGCAGGAGCTCCTGAGCGGGCCGGACGTGGAGTCGGTGCGGGTGATGCCTGCCTCCGAAGCCCGGGACGAGCGGTGGCTGGACCTGGGGCCGCAGGCCCGGGGTAAGCTGCCCGACGATCCGGCGCTGACCCGGCGGGCGTCTCTGCGCACCGTGCGGGTCGATGTGGAGCGGCTGGACCGCCTGATGAACCTGGTGGGCGAGCTGGTGGTGGACCGGATCCGGTTCCAGCAGATCGCGGAGCGGCTGCGGGGGTTGGGGTCCGCCAACGGGATCGCGCAGGAGCTGCACGAGGCGGCCACCCACCTGGGCCGGGTGGCCAGCGACCTGCAGGCGCAGGTGCTGAAGGCACGCATGCTGCCCATCGAGCACCTGTTCAGCCGCTTCCCCCGGTACGTGCGCGACCTGGCGCGGCGGGCGGGCAAGCAGGTGGAGGTGGTCCTGGAGGGCCAGGACACCGAGCTGGACCGGTCGGTGATCGAGCAGATCGGCGGCCCGCTCATGCACCTGGTGCGCAACGCGGTGGACCACGGGATCGAGCCGCCGGAGGAACGGGTGCGGGTGGGCAAGCCGGCCGCGGGGCTGCTGCGCCTGGCAGCGTCCCAAGAAGAGGAAGGGATCGTGGTGGTGGTGGAGGACGACGGGCGCGGGATCGACACCGAGCGGGTCCGGCAGAAGGCGGTGGCCCTGGGGCTGGTGAGCGCGGACGCCGCGGCCCGGATGTCGGAGGAAGAGGCGGTGGAGCTCATCTTCCACCCGGGCTTGAGCACCGCCGCCCAGGTCACGGACGTGTCCGGCCGCGGGGTGGGCATGGACGCGGTGCGGGCGGGGGTGCAGGCCCTGGGAGGGTCGGTGGAGGTGGAGACCCAGCGGGGCCGGGGCACCCGGTTCGTCCTGCGCCTGCCCCTGACCCTGGCCATCGTGCGGGCGCTGCTGGTCTCCTGCAAAGGCGAGCGATACGCGGTGCCCCTGGCGGCGGTGCAGGAGATCGTGGAGGTGCCCGCGGAGCGCGTGCACCGGGTCGGTTCGTACCGCACCACGGTGCTGCGGGGGACGGTGCTGCCCGTGGTGTCGGTGCACGAGGCGGTGGGCCTGCCGGTCCCGGAGTCCACGGACCGGCTCCTGTGCGTGGTCACCGGCGGCCGCCGCCGGGTGGGCCTGTGGGTGGACCGCGTCCTGGGAGAGGGAGAGATCGTGGTCAAGCCGCTGGGCGGCTACCTGGGCCAGGTGGAGGGCGTGGCAGGCGCCACCATCCTGGGCGACGGACGGGTGGCGCTCATCCTGGAGCCGCAGGCCCTGGTGCGGCTCGCGGTGCGGGAGGAGGAGCTGGCGCATGTCGGCTAGGGTGCTGGTGGTGGACGACGCCCTGTTCATGCGGGCCATGATCCGCGAGGCCCTCGCCAACAGCGGCTTCCAGGTGGTGGGGGAAGCCAGCAACGGCGAGGAGGCGGTGGCGCGGTACGAGGAGACCAGGCCCGACGTGGTGACCATGGACATCACCATGCCGCAGATGGACGGGGTGCAGGCGGTGCGGGAAATCCTCAAGCGCGACCCGTCCGCGCGGATCGTGATGGTGAGTGCCATGGGGCAGCAGGCCCTGGTGGTGGAGGCCATCCAGGCGGGCGCACGGGACTTCGTGGTCAAGCCCTTCGACCAGACGCGGCTGGTGGAGGCCATCCGCCGGGCGCTGCGGTAGAGGCTGGGACAGGATCGGCACCGGCACCGAGGGGGGCGGGCCGGCGCTGGCAGAGCTGGCGCACGGGAGGGGTGACGATGGTGGAACTGCGTCCGATCCAGTTGCCCGCGGTGGAGGCGCGCGCCCTGCAGACGGTCCTCGCGGTGAACGCAGTCCTGCCCCTGGCGGTGGCGGAGCTGCTGGCGCGGGTGGAGCGGGAGCTGGAGGAAAACCCGGTGCTGGAACGCGTCCCAACTCCCTGCCCCCAGTGCGGGCGGCCCGTGGAGGGGCTGACCTGCGGCGTCTGCGGTTATTCATGGCTGGCCCCCTGGCGCCTCCGGTCCGAGCGCCGCGGGGCGCCGGCGGAAGAGGAGCGGCCGGCTGCCGTGGACCGCACCCCCGCCCCGGCGAACCTGCTGGACTCCCTGGAAGCGCAGCTGCGGGTGAACGTGCGCGACCCCGTGGTCCTGCGCGCGGCCCTGCACCTGGTGGGCTACGTGGACGGGCGGGGCTACCTGGACGCGGACCTCCGGTACGTGGCCGCGGAGCTGCGCCTGCCCCCGGAGACCGTGGAGGAAGCCCTGAGGGCCCTGCAGAGCTGCGAGCCTGCGGGTGTGGGCGCCCGGGACGTGCGGGAGTGCCTGCAGCTGCAGCTGGAGCGGGCCCCGGACTGCCCGCAGCGACAGCTGGCGCAGGCGCTGGTGGCAGACCACCTGGAGGCGTTGGGCAGGGGCCAGTACGCTGCGGCGGCGGCCGCCCTGGGCGTCCGCGTGGAGGAGGTGTACGCGGCGGTGCGGTACATCCGACGCCACCTGGTGGCACACCCCGCGGACGCGTTTTACGCGGAACACGGAGGGGACCGGGTGCGGCCCGAGGAGCTGGCCATCCCGGACGTGGCAGTGTACCGGACCGAGGAGGGCTACCGGGTGGAGCTGGTGGCCGCCGCGGCCACGCAGCTGCGCATCCACCCCCTGGTGCGGCACGCGCTGCTCAGCGGCAGCCTCACGCCGGAGGAGCGCGAGCGGCTGCGGGCCCAGGTCCGCAGGGGCCGGCTGTTCGTGGAGGCCCTGCGGCGCCGCAACGCCATGCTGTACCGGTGCGCGGACTACCTGGTGCGCTACCAGCGGGACTTCCTGGACCGCGGGCCCGCCTACCTCCGGCCCATCACCCTGAGCCGGCTGGCGGAGGCCCTGGGCGTGTGGGAGTCCACGGTGAGCCGGGCGCTGGCGGGCAAGTTCGTGCAGATGCCGGACGGGCGGGTGGTGCCCTTCGAGGTGTTCTTCGACGCGAGCCTGCCCGTGCGGGAGCGCATCCGCGAGCTGGTGTCCTCCGAGGACCCATCCTCGCCCCTCACCGACGAGGAGTTGGCCGCGCGCCTGCGCGCGGAGGGGTTCGCGGTGGCCCGGCGGACGGTGACCAAGTACCGGGAGCTGGCCCGCATCCCGTCCGCCCGGGCGCGCCGCCGCGCCGCGGCGCTGTCCGAAGCGGCGGTCTAGTCCGGCCTGCGGCACCGTTTGTGCAACACCCCGCGGGCGAGATGTCGAACGTCCTGGACTCCACGGGCCACTACCTGCTGGCGTCCCTGAGGACGCTGGCGCGCCGGCACGCGGTGCTGGCGGGGAACCTGGCCAACGCGCACACCCCGGGTTACGCCCGGGTGGACGTGGACTTCGCGGCCACCCTGAGGGCGCTGTACGAGAAGGGCCCGGACGGCCCGCCAGCCTCCGGGGTGGCCTTCCTGCGGTCGGACGGCACCGGACCGGACCCGGAGCTGGAGGCCGCGGAGATGAGCCGCACCGCGCTCGTGACCATGGCCTTGACCAACCTCCTGGCGGCCAAACTGGACATGCTGCGCGCGGCCATCCTCGAAGGACGCCGGTAGGCCGGACCGCGGTCCGGGGCGTTTCGGACGGCCCCTCAGGAGGAGCGAGCCGTCACGGGAAGGGAGGGAGCGGAGGTGTCCCTGTTCCGGGCTCTGGAGGCCAGCGCCTCGGCCCTCACCGCGGAGCGGGTGCGCATGGAGGTAGCGACCTCCAACCTGGCCAACGCCAACACCACCCGGACGCCGGAGGGCGGTCCGTACCGGCGGCGGGTGGTGTTCTTCGCACCGCTGGTGGAGCGCCTGGCCGCGGCCTGGGGCGGTTCCGGCCTGTCCAACAGCCGCGGGGTGGTGGTGGCGGGGGTGGTGGAGGACCCCAGCCCGCCCCGCCGCGTGTACGACCCCGGCCACCCGGACGCAGACCGCGAGGGCTTCGTGG
>VAPR01001455.1_pt1 | contig 11545 bp, 5 predicted proteins | sample 3380701 | NCBI WGS metagenome assembly VAPR01 (sample SAMN11536904, study PRJNA540576) | hot springs metagenome | isolation source: hot spring wet sediment | place: Spain: Lobios | collected 2014-01
ATGTTGGAACAGATGAGGCAGCGCCTGTCGTCGGACCCGGCAGGGACGCCGTTCATCTTTCTCGTTCCCGAGCAGGCGACGTTTCAGGCGGAATACGCATTGGCCACCTTGCCTGGTCTCGGAGGGGTAATCGGCACACAAGTGCTCAGCTTCGGCAGGCTTGCGTATCGGCTGCTGCAGGAGCTGGGGGGTCTCACGCTGCTGCCGATCGATGAGCTGGGCAAGCACATGGTGATGCGCATGCTGTTGGAGCGTCACAAGGAGGAGCTGCAGGCGTTTCATCGTTCTGCGCAGCAGCCCGGATTTGCCGAACAGCTCGGACGGATGATCAGCGAGTGCAAATCCTACGGAATTTCTTTTGACCATATGGAAAATCTGGATTGGGGAAGCGCCACCCTGAATCAAAAAATACACGATCTGCGCCTGATCATGGGCGCGTATGAAGGCTATCTTACAGATACGTACTACGATGAAGACGATATGCTTACCCGCGTGGCGGTTGTGATCGGGCAGTCTGCCTACATTCGCGAGGCGGAGCTGTACATCGACGGCTTTAGCGGTTTTACCAATCAGGAGTACCGCATTATCGAACAGCTGATGATCCACGCCAAAAAGGTCACGATTGCGCTTTGCCTTGATCCGGCGGAACGGGAGAGCTCACTGGACGAACTGAGCCTTTTCTATCCCACGCTGAAAACGTATCAGGCGCTTCAGACGATGGCACGGGAATCTGGCGTAAAGGTGGAAAAGCCGGTACTGCTGGAAAAGCCACTTCGGTTTCACGATAGTCCGTGGCTTGCTCATCTCGAATCAAGCTATTTTCAATGGGGCGATACGGGCGATGCGCCTACTCCTGCCCGATCGGATGAGGTAGCGCTCTGCACGGCAGCAAACTGCCGGGCAGAAGTAGAAGCGGTCGCGCTGCAGATCCTGTCACTGGCGCGGGAGGAGGGGTATCGCTGGAGAGACATGGCGATACTTCTGCGGGAGATCGGTACATATGCGGATGAAATCGCCAACGTATTTACCGACTACGAGATTCCTTTCTTTCTCGACCAGAAGCGGACGGTCCTTCACCATCCACTGATCGAGCTGGTTCGCTCCGCCCTTGAGGCGGTTTCCACGAACTGGCGGTACGAGGCAGTCTTTCGCTGTCTGAAAACCGACCTGATCGTATCGGAAGAGGTTGATTCGCATACATCGCGCCATGAGGTAGATGTTCTGGAAAACTATGTGCTGGCTTACGGCGTTTTCGGATCTCACTGGGCGGACGATCACCCCTGGCAGTTTCACGGTCAAGCGGAGGGAGACTTCGCCCGGATCGACGACATCCGGCGACGCTACTTCCGCCCGCTGCTCACCTTTGGAGAATCAATCAAGCAAGCGGCGAAACAGAATGTAAGGGAAATGACAACCGCACTCTATCAATTTGTCGCCGGTCTGAATGTTCCACAGAAGCTGGAAGTGTGGCAGCAGGTGGCCGAAGAACTGGGCGATTTGGAGGCGGCCCGTGAACACGCTCAGGTATGGAACGGGCTGATGGAGCTGTTTGATCAGATCGTGGAAGTGATGGGCGACGAGACAATGGATATTCCCACGTTTGCCCGTATCCTCGACAGCGGTCTGGAAAGCATCCAGCTTGGCCTTGTTCCACCGGCACTGGATCAGGTGCTGATCGGCTCAATGGAACGTTCACGCCAGCCGGACGTGAAGGCCCTGTTTATTCTGGGCGTAAACGATGGAGTCATTCCTCTCCGACCAAAAGAAGACGGCATTTTGGACGAAGCAGAGCGGGAACGCTTGGCGGAGCTGGGATTGGAGCTGGCCCCAACAGCCAAGCAACGGCTCATGGCCGAACAGTATCTGCTGTATCAGGCGCTATCCCGTCCATCGGAGCGGCTGTATCTCAGCTGCGCTCTGGCGGACGAGGAGGGGAAGGCGCTGCTGCCGTCCCCGTCATTTACGCGCATAAGAGAAGTCCTTCCCGATGTGCAACACCGCTTTTTTCACAACGAGCCGACCGGAGAGGCGGAGGCGGATGCCTTTTTGCTGGGCAGACCGCATCAGGTGTTTCGCCATCTCCTCACGCTGCTTCGCCAGCTGAAAAATGGCGGGACGCTGCCGGTCTTCTGGTGGGAGGTGTACGACTGGTTCCTGCGCTCTTCCTCTGACGAACGGCGGGAGCGCTGGTTGTTGTCAGGTCTTACGTATGCCAACCGGCCGAGAAGGCTGTCGGACCAAACGAGCACAGCGCTCTACGGCAAGCAGCTGCGCATGAGCGTATCCCGTCTGGAGCGGTTTCAGTCCTGCCCGTTTTCCCACTTCTCCTCGCACGGTTTGAAACTGGCAGAGCGTCAGATGTACAAGCTGGAGCGGTTTGACGTCGGCGAGCTGTTTCACGCCTCGCTGAAGCTTGCCGTAGAAAAGATGAATCAGATGAACCTGGAGTGGGGACGTCTCACAGAATCGGGCAGTATGGAACTGGCGAGCGAAGTGGTCGACGAACTGGTGCCCGCTACGCGCAGCAGCATATTGACGCGGACCGCGCGCTACCGTTACCTGGCGGGAAAATTAAAGCGGGCGGTGGGGCGTGCCATTTACGTGCTGGGTGAACACGCCAAGCGAAGCCGGTTTGCTCCGGTGGGACTGGAGGTCTCATTCGGGCCAGGAGGAGATCTGCCGGGACTGACGCTGACTCTCGAGAACGGCGTCCGACTGCAGCTGATCGGCCGAATCGACAGGGTGGATCAATCGCTGGAGGGAGAGGTGCCTTACCTGCGGGTGATTGATTACAAGTCAGGTCCGAAGCAGCTGGCGCTGTCCGATGTCTGGAACGGATTAAACCTGCAGCTCCTCGTCTATCTCGACGTAGTGGTAAGCAATGCCGAGGAATGGCTGGGCAAAAAAGCGGAGGTTGGCGGCGTCTTTTACTATCAGGTGGCGGACCCGTTCGTGACTGCCAAACGGATGCTTACTCCTGACGAAACAGCCAGGGAGAGGGCCAAAAAACTGCGAATGAAAGGGTTGATGCTGGCCGATCCCGAGCTGGCTCGCCTGATGGACAACCAGGTGGAGCAGGGCTCGTCGGAACTGCTGCCGTTTGGATTGAAAAAAGACGGCGGATTTACCGCACACTCGTCCGTCGCCACGCCAGACCAGTTTCAGGTACTTCAGTCGTACGTCCGCCAGACGGTAAAGGAGATCAGTCTGCGCATGACCAGCGGGGACATTCAAATCGCCCCGTACGCGCAGGGAACCGCTCTCGCCTGCGACCGTTGTGTCTACAAGCCGGTCTGCCAGTACGACGCGGCGATGGAAGGAAACGAACCGAGAGCGATCAGCAAGTGGAAAAATACGGAGATTTGGAGCATGCTGCAGGCAAAGCAGGGAGAGGAGGCAAACGGTCATGACACAGGCAAAACCTGAGCAGTGGACGGAGGAGCAGTGGCAGGCGATCACGCAGCGGGGAAAAAATCTGCTCGTGGCAGCTGCAGCCGGTTCGGGTAAAACGTCGGTTCTGGTGGAACGGATTATCCGCCGGATTACCGATACGGCTGATCCCGTGGGAGTCGACCAACTGCTCGTCGTTACCTTTACCAATGCGGCTGCTGCGGAGATGCGCCATCGGATCGGGGATGCACTGCGGAAAGCGTTAAAGGCGGAACCTTATTCCAGCCATTTGCGGCGGCAGCTCGCTCTTCTGCAGCGGGCCACCATCACGACGCTCCACTCCTTTTGTTTGGGTCTTCTGCGCCAGTATTACTATCTGGTTGACCTGGACCCGGATTTTCGGATTGCGGACCAAATGGAGACGGAACTGCTGCGCCAGGACGTACTGGAGGGCAAGCTGGAGGAGTGGTACGAGCAGGACCCGGACTTTCATGCCCTGGCTGATGTTCTTTTGGACGGGCAGGACGATCAGTCGGTTGCCGACCTGTTGATGCGGCTGTACGATTTTTCCCGCAGCCACCCGGAACCGAACCGGTGGCTCGAGCAGGCAGCCAGGATGTTTGAGGTGGAGCCGGGTACACGGCTGGATTCGCTCGCCTGGACAGATAGCATCCTGCGTTCGCTGCAGCTGGAATTGCAGGCACTGGAAGCCCGTGCCCTGCGTGCGGTGAACCTTGCTGCATCTCCAGAAGGGCCGGCGGCATACCTGCCCCTTTTGGAAGCGGAAGCAGCGGCCGTCTCTCGCGCACGAGCAGCGTGTGAGTCGGGCTGGGGAGATGTGGAAGAGGCGGTTCGCAGTGTCAGCTTTCAAAAGCTCCCGCCGGTGAAGGACGCAGATCCGCTCGTCAAAAAGCAGGTGCAGGATCTGCGCAACGAAATCAAAAAAGGCTTGAGCGACATATGCGAGGAGATCTTCTCCATGGCACCCGCCCAATACCTCGAGGATTTGCGCCGACTTGCCCCGTATACGGCCACGCTGGCCCGGCTGGTGGCAGAGTACGACGAAGCGTTTCAACAGGAAAAACGCTCCCGCTCTCTGGTCGATTTCAGCGATCTGGAGCACTTGGCTTTGCGTGTCTTGACGGAACGGGCCGATGATGGTGGTACCCGTCCGTCCGAAATCGCACGGCAGCTGCGGGAACAGTTCGCTGAGGTATTGGTGGACGAATATCAGGACATCAACCTGGTGCAGGAGACCATTCTGCAGATGGTGTCGCGTGACGCGGTTGAGAACGGGGCCTCCAACCGTTTCATGGTGGGGGACGTCAAACAGAGCATTTACCGATTCCGGCTGGCGGAACCGAAGCTGTTTATGGAGAAATACCTGACGTATGGCAAATCCGCTGACGATCCGGCAGAGGGAATGCGGATCGACCTCGCTGCCAACTTCCGCAGTCGTCGTGAAGTGGTGGATGCGGTTAACTACCTGTTCCGGCAGATCATGTCACCGGGCGTGGGAGAGATCGACTACGACCGTGCAGCCGAGCTGATCGGCCGGGCCAGCTTCCCGGAGGCGGAACCGGAGCGGTTGCAGGCTGAGGTGCATTTGATTGACCGCACTTCTCCGGAGGCTGCTGGCGAAGAAGATGAGGCGAGTGAGGAGAACGGGGTTCCTTCAGCAGGTGCGGAGCTGGCCGAGGAAGCCAGCGTGGCACAGCTCGAGGGTCGGCTCATCGCCAAGCGAATCCGCAGGTGGATGCAGCCAGGGGAAGGGGAAGCACCGCTCCTGGTGTACGATAAAAAAGAGGGCGGCATGCGTCCGCTGGCGTACCGGGACATCGTGATTCTGCTTCGCGCCACCGCTGGCTGGGGACCGACGATCATGGAGGAGCTGCGGGCTGCCGGTATTCCGGTCTACGCCGAGCAGAACGATGGGTATTTTGCCGCTACCGAAGTGGAAGTGATGCTGTCACTGCTGCGTGTTATCGACAACCCGCTGCAGGACATCCCGCTTGCCGCGGTGCTTCGCTCGCCGATTGTCGGCATCCGCGAAGAGCAGCTGGCGCAAATTCGTATTCACTACCCTGCGGGTCCCTTTCATCAGGCGGTACGACAATACCAGGCGGAGCAGCCGTGCGAGGAAGGATGGCAGCAGAAGCTGCAAATCTTTTACAGACGGCTGGAGGCATGGCGCACACAGGCAAGACAGGGGTCGCTGGCCGAATTGATTGCTGCTGTATACCGGGAGACAGGGTATCTCGACTACGTGGCTGCTTTTGAAAATGGACAGCAGCGGCAGGCCAATTTGCGAGCTCTTTATGACCGCGCCCGGCAGTACGAGGCGAGCTCGTACCGCGGACTGTTCCGGTTCCTGCGCTTCATAGACCGTCTGCAGCAGGCGGGAAGCGATCTGGGGGAGGCTCGCACCATCGGCGAGAACGAAGACGTGGTTCGGATCATGACGATTCACAAGAGCAAGGGACTGGAGTTTCCGGTCGTGTTCGTCGCGGGGTTGGGCAAACAATTCAACACACTCGATATGAAAAGTTCGTTCTTGCTGCACAAGGATCTCGGCTTCGGACCGCTGGCGGTTGATCCTGAGCTGCGACTTCGCTATCCCAGCCTGGCAACCTTTGGGATCAAGCAGCAGCTGCGGCGCGAGATGCTGGCGGAAGAGATGCGCGTCCTTTACGTGGCTCTGACACGGGCCCGAGAGAAACTGATTTTGGTCGGAACCGCTCGGGACCTGGTCAAAAGCGTCCAGACGTGGGGGAACCAGACGGACGGCGGAGATCGGCTCAGCGATGAAGATTTGGTTCAGACCAAAGGATATCTCGACTGGATCGGACGCTCGCTGCTGCGTCACCCGTTGGCAGCGCCGTTAAGGGAATATCCCTTGACGCGCCTGGAGCAGGCAGAGCCGATTCGCGTGCGTACCGTGCCGGATGATTCCCGCTGGTCATTTCACTTCTATCAGGCGGACGAGCTTCTGCAGGAAGCCAAGCAGCGGCAGGAGGAGCAGACGGTTTGGGAACAGCTGGCCAGACGTGAGGATGTAGCGGATCGGCCGTCAGACGAGCGGTTCCGTGCGCTGGTGGAGAGCAGGATGAGTTGGCGCGACCCGCAGCCGTACACCTCCCAGGTGGCGGCAAAATGGAGCGTCAGTGATTTAAAGCAGCGCGCAAGACAACGGGATGACAGCCGGGTCAAGCTTCCAACCATCACGCAAAAACCTCGTTTTCTGTCCGAGCGCAAGTCCTATCGCTTTACCAGCGCCGAGGTGGGAACGATCATGCACACAGTGCTGCAGCATCTTCAGCTTGATCGGGTATTAGACACGGCTGACGTACAGGATCAGATTGCCCGGATGGTAGTCCGGCAGTTTTTGACGGAAGAACAGGCGCAGGCTGTGGATGCGGAGCAGATCGCCCGCTTCTTCGCTTCGCCGCTTGGACACAGAATGAAGATGGCCAAAGCGGTTCATCGAGAACTGCCATTTACCATGGCGATTCCTGCCCATGAGGTACAGCCGCAGATCGGCGAACAGAGCGGTGAACGCATCATCGTGCAAGGGGTTATTGACTGCTTGCTGGAAGAAGCAGACGGTCGTCTGGTGTTGATCGATTTTAAGACGGACTGGATTGCTGCGGAGCCCTCTCCCGCAGTCGTAGCCCAACTGACGGAGCGTTACGCGGAGCAGATTCGCCTGTACGTTCGCGCTGTGGAACAAATCTGGTCAACGCGTCAGGTGAAGGAAAGCTATCTCTACCTGCTGGCAGGGAGCTTTGCCATTCCGATCGGAACCAAACTGCAGTAAAGACGAAATCCGATATTTCCTAGCAATTAGGAAAAATCGGATTTTTTATTTATTAACAAATAAAAATGCAATAAAAAAACTTTTAGTGAGAATTTTATTTTTTTTAATTTTACTATATTGTTCAGAGTTATATGACAATGTATAATGGCTAACGTGCTTGATAATTTGGCTTGTCCATTACCAAACTAAGCAAGAGAGTTTCACATTAAACACCGGGGGTTTCTTACATGGATTTGTTTAGGAAAAAACCAATTTCAGAGTTGCTTGATCAAGCGGCCGGCAAACAAGGGTCGCTTCGTAAAGCGTTGGGCGCATTTGATTTGACCATGCTGGGGATCGGGGCCATCATCGGGACGGGCGTGTTCGTTCTGACAGGTGTGGCTGCCGCCGAGCATGCCGGACCAGCATTGGTGCTGAGCTTCATTCTTTCCGGTCTGGCCTGCGTATTTGCGGCGCTGTGCTACGCCGAGTTCGCTTCTACTGTTCCTGTATCTGGAAGCGCATACACGTACAGCTACGCTGCATTTGGCGAGCTGGTAGCGTGGATCCTGGGTTGGGATTTGATTCTGGAATACGGAGTGGCTTCCGCCGCGGTTGCGAGCGGTTGGTCCGGTTACGCACAGGGGCTCCTTGCCGGGTTTGGCATTCATCTGCCAACGGCTCTCACCAGCGCATGGAATCCTGAAAAAGGAACCTTCATCGACTTGCCTGCCGTATTGATTATTTTCGTCATCACGATGCTGCTTACACAGGGTACAAGAGAATCGGCGCGCTTCAACAACATCATGGTGTTTATCAAAGTAGCCGTTGTCCTGCTGTTCCTGATCGTTGGGGTAGGGTATGTAAAACCGGAAAACTGGACGCCTTTCATGCCTTATGGCTTCTCCGGCGTAGCGACAGGTGCAGCTACCGTATTCTTCGCCTTTATCGGATTTGACGCAGTATCTACAGCTGCGGAAGAGGTTCGCAACCCGCAGCGCAGCATGCCGATCGGAATTATCGCATCGCTGTTGATTTGTACCACTCTCTACATCGCTGTATCTCTGGTTTTGACGGGAATTGTACCGTTCGAACAACTGAACGTGAAAAACCCGGTTGCGTTTGCACTGTCTTACGTGCAGCAGGATTGGGTAGCAGGCTTTATCTCTCTTGGGGCGATCACTGGTATCACTACAGTACTCCTTGTGATGATGTACGGCCAAACCCGCCTCTTCTACGCAATGAGCCGTGACGGCCTGCTGCCGCGCGTGTTCTCCAGCGTGAGTGAAAAGAAACAGGTTCCTGTGAAGAGCACCTGGATCGTAGGGGCCCTGGCAGCGGTGTTCGGCGGTCTCGTACCGCTTGGCAAGCTGGCTGAGCTGACCAACATCGGTACACTGTTCGCCTTTATCCTGGTTTCCATCGGGGTCGTCGTTCTGCGCCGCACCAATCCGAATCTGCGACGTGCCTTCCGCGTACCGCTGGTTCCGCTGGTTCCGATCCTGGCCGTCCTCTTCTGCGGCTACCTGGTGATGAGCCTGCCATCCAGCACCAAAATCGGCTTCCTGGTGTGGCTGGCGGTAGGTACCGTAATCTACTTCATCTACGGACGCAAACACAGCAAACTGAATCAGGAGCGATTCCGTTCCGAACAATAATCAGCAACGAAGATCAGGCACGCCCATCCGTGGAGCGTGCCTGTAGTCTGTTGTCAGGGGGAAACCGGTTCTCCCTCCAACTGAAAAATACCGGGCTGTCTGCTGCAGCATGTCCGTAACGGCAGGAGTACAGCAGTAACCCTTTCATTTTCATCTGCAGACCCCCATTTACGTATCACTGTTCTTTTTCCTGACGGAGAAGTTGAAAAAATGTTACAGTATCCTTATACCAACAGAGGGAGAATGTAGAAGGTGAAGCGAAAACGAGCGGATCGCGCCCATTGGGAGCGCGTCAAACAGATGGCATACGAAGAAAAATGGGTGGAAACGGTGTCGTTCACAGGGTATGCAGTAAAACTCGTGCTGATGAAAGTAGACCCTCCCGGTGTCATGAACAACGGCGGACGCGAGATCTGTGTGGCGGACAACGGCTATCTTTGGCTGCAGTATTTTCCCCAAGGTGCTAACTACGCGGTAACAAAAATGATCAACGCCGAAGGGCACGTGGTCGAGTGGTACATCGACATCTGCAAGGAATACGGCAAGGACGAAGACGGGGTTCTCTGGTACGACGATTTGTACCTCGACATCGTCGTTCTTCCGGACGGAGGGGTGCACTTGCTGGATCAGGACGAACTGGATGAGGCATTGGAAAAAGGATGGATCACCGCAGGGGAATACCAACTGGCGGAACGGACGGCTGCTCAATTGCTGGAAGAGATTACGTCCGGAGAACGAAAAGGATTTGACTTTCCGGACTATTTTGAATAAAATAGCGTAGGTTTATAAGAAAAACGGAGATGAGGTGAGCGGGAGTGAAGCTGTGGAATGAAACGGACATCACATGCATGACTTTTGCCGCCTCGTGGAAAAAGAACTAAAGCCTAGTCGCTTTGGTTCTTTTTTTACATGCAGGAGGGAGGATACCAGGATGAGGTACAAACGGGTACTGGTGAAACTTAGCGGCGGAGCCGTTGCGGGAGAAAGCGAATTCGGATTCAGTCACACGCAGCTGGAGCATATCGCCAACGAAATTCTCTCGGTAGTGGAGATGGGAATCGAAGTAGCCATCGTGATTGGCGGCGGCAACATTTTTCGCGGGAATATGGCGGCCGCATGGGGCATTGATCGGGTGGAGGCAGACAATATCGGTACGCTTGCGACGGTGATCAACAGCCTGATGCTGCGGGGCGTGCTCAAGGCGAAGACCGCCAAAGAAGTTCGCGTGATGACCGCCGTACCGATCAATGCCGTCGCTGAACCGTATATTCGTCTCCGCGCCATTCATCATCTGGAAAAAGGATATGTCGTCATCTTCGCCGGCGGAAACGGGCAGCCCTACGTCACGACCGATTACCCTGCCGTTCAGCGGGCACTAGAAGTGGAGGCAGACGCGCTTCTGGTGGCGAAGCACGGCGTAGACGGGGTGTTTACGGGTGATCCGCGCAAAGACCGGACGGCCAGGCGGTACGAAACGGTTTCGTACGACGACGTTGTCGGGCACGACCTGCGAGTCATGGACCAATCGGCGATCATTCTGGCCCGTGACTTCCGGCTCCCGCTGCACGTGTTCAACTTCGACCAGCCTGGATCGATGAGACGGATTTGCAGCGGGGAAAACGTGGGAACCTTCATCGACCATCAAGTGGCGACGAAACTGGTGGAGCATGTAGAGACATGATGGAAATGAAGACCGTCCCCGCCTATAACCCAGGGTGGGAGACGGTCTTTAGCGTATTTGGGCGAAATACGGCTAAATCGGGTATGTACATCTTGATGGAAACGGGAGTATAATGAAACCAAAAAGCGAGTGATTACTCACTTCAAAACATTGACAAACCGATAGTCCGCTGGCGGTCTTTATTTTAACGACAAAAAATGAGTGAGTACTCGCATGATATGGAGGGATACCCATGTCTATTCCGTTCGGCTCAAAACTCCTTGGCTGCTTCCTGCTGCTCTTTTTGTCCGGCTGCTCGCTTCTGGATGACGCCAATAGCACCATTTCCGGCACGATTGAAGCGGAAGAACTGCCGATCATCGCGGAAGCAGGTGGAAGCATCACTGCGATTGGGGTGGAAGAAGGCGCGGTCCTTCGCAAACAGCAGGTCATCGCCCAGATCGACAAGATGAGCTACCAGCTTGCCGTGCAAGAGGCCGAGGCCGTGCTGGCACAGGCAACCGCCAAGCTGGAAGAGGCCAAGGCGGGAACCCGCAATCAGATGATTCAAAAGAGCCTGGCAGCCGTACAGCAGGCGGATGCCAATATCCTGCTGTCAACCGCCCGGCAAAAACAGGCGGATGCCAACCTAGAGCGGGCAAAAGGGCTGCTGGCTCAAGCGGAGTCGCAGCTGCAAGGGGCGAAGCGAACGCTTGCCTATCAACAGGGACGGCTGCAGGAAGCGGAACAGCTGTATAAAAGTGGAGCAATCGCAAAACGGGATTATGATACGCAGAAGGAAGCCGTTAACGTGGCGGAAACCCAGGTGCAGCAGCTGACGGCGCAGGCAGCAGCCAGTCGCTCCCAGTACATGAGTGCCCACAGCGACCTGGAAGCGGCGAAAGCGCAGGCGGGGACGGCCCGTGCAACCTTGGCCAGTGCATCTGCTGAGCTGGATCTGCTTCAGGAAGGCAGCACGGATTACACGCTGCGCCAGTTGATCGCCGCACAGAAACAGGCAAAAGCGAAAGTGGAGCAGGC
>VAPR01001456.1_pt1 | contig 11538 bp, 9 predicted proteins | sample 3380701 | NCBI WGS metagenome assembly VAPR01 (sample SAMN11536904, study PRJNA540576) | hot springs metagenome | isolation source: hot spring wet sediment | place: Spain: Lobios | collected 2014-01
CGCCGGCGTGTTGAGAAAAATGTTGGAGATGTGCAAAAACTTTTCGCCCTGTTCCCGCAATGCGTCCATCACGCGCGGATGGGAATGGCCGAGAACGTTTACCGCCAGTCCGGTGAACAGGTCAAGGTATGCCTTGCCGTCTGTGTCGTACAGATGGTTCCCCTCACCTTTGGCGATCGCGATCGGCAGGCGTTTGTAGGTAGAGATGATATACTGCTCATCAAGCGAACGCCATTCCATAAGCTCTCTCCTCTATTACAGCTGTCTCAATTCCTGTTTGATTTCTGTTTTGGATTTGGTCTTTTCGTCGATTTGTTTGATGATGCGTGCAGGGGTACCAGCTACCACTACATTTGCCGGTACGTCTTCGATGACGACTGCGCCTGCGGCGACGACGGAGCCTTTTCCGACGCGAACGCCTTCCAGGATGACAGCGTTAGCCCCCACCACGACGTCGTCTTCAATTACAACAGGCAGAGCAGAAGGCGGTTCAATCACACCGGCAATTACCGCACCTGCACCGATATGGCAGTTCTTGCCGATCGTGCCTCGTCCGCCGACGACTACGTTCATGTCGATCATCGTGCCTTCGCCGATTACCGCTCCGATGTTGATCGTAGCGCCCATCATGATCACGGCGTTGTTGCCGATGGATACCTGGTCGCGGATGATGGCGCCTGGCTCGATTCGCGCCTGAATGTTTTTGGTATCAAGCAGCGGGATCGCGGAATTGCGGCGGTCGCTCTCCACTACGTAATCAACAATTTTGCCCTGGTTTTGTTCCAGAATCGGTTGAAGCTCTTTCCATTCGCCGAAGACAACGCCAGTGCCTCCGGTGATGAACGTTTTGGCATTTGGACCGAAGTCAATGCCTTCAAGGTCGCCTTTTACATACACCTTCACTGGTGTCTTCTTTTCACTTTTTTGAATGAACGAGATAATTTCATTTGCATCCATCATGTTCATGGGGGATGTCCTCCTTTGGTATGGGTATAGCAAAAAAGCAATGAGTAGAAACGCTAGTACTCATTGCTCTTCAAGCTGCAAGCAAATCATCAATAGCGCTCCATGAAAGATGGTCTTTCATGACAGGGCGATCGTTGTTCACGAGAACCCCAGCTCTCACTGCCCGGGGAATGCAGTCAAAGCTTCGGCGCATTGGCCTTTCCGTCCATTTTGTCGTTTCCCCGCGACATGGTAAAAGACGTACTGATCCGCTGCGCACCTCTATTTCGATTACGATATGGAATTCTTTTTAACTCTACCAAAATCCATCGTGTGTGGCAACTGCTTTGTCAGAAGCTCGGTCATCTGCTCGACCGGAACGGGATGGCTGAAGAAGTAGCCCTGCATTTCGTCACAGCGCAATTCCCGCAGGAAAGCAATCTGCTCCTCCGTCTCTACTCCCTCCGCAACTACATCCAGCTTCAGACTGTGAGCCATCGCGATAATCGCGGTCACGATTGCCGCATCATCGGTGTCATTGGTAATCTCGTTCACGAAAGAGCGATCCACTTTCACGGAATCGATCGGGAATCGCTTCAAATAGTTGAGTGACGAATAGCCTGTTCCGAAGTCGTCAACGGAGATGTGCAGTCCCAAATCCTTCAGCGCCTGCAGCTTGAAAATGGTAGAGTCCACTTGCCGCATCGCCATCGTTTCCGTAATCTCCAGTTCCAGATATTCGGGCTCCAAACCGCTGTCCTTCAGCGCTTCGGCTACCGTCTTCACAATGTCTGCCTTTTGGAACTGGTACATGGACAAGTTGACCGCCACCCGGATTTTCGGCAGCCCGGCATCCTGCCATGCCTTGTTTTGAACGCATGCCGTCCGCAGAACCCATTCACCGATCGGCACGATCAGGCCGCTCTCCTCTGCAATCGGAATAAACACGCCGGGCGGTATCATTCCCTTCACCGGATGATTCCATCGTACCAGCGCCTCTACTCCGATCATTTCACCGCTGTACGTATTTACCAACGGCTGGTAGTGCAGCACCAATTCTTCCCGCTCGATGGCCTTGCGCAGGTCATTTTCCAGAGCAAGCCGCTGCAAGGCAGAGTCCTTTGCCGATTTCCCGTAAAACTGTACGTTGTTTTTCCCCTGCTCTTTGGCGAAGTACATCGCATTGTCGGCGTATTTGAGCAGAACATCTGCATCCGTAGAGTCGTGTGGAAAAAGAGAGATGCCCACACTGGTCGATATGTGAAGCGTCTGATCCCAAATCTCATACGGTTTGGAAACAATATCGCGCACTTGCTCGGCGAGTGCTGCCACTTCTGTTTCTTCGCCAGACATCAGAACCGTGAACTCGTCTCCACCCATCCGGGCCACGATAGCCCGCTGATCAGTCACCGTAAGCAGACGTGCTGTTACTTCCCTGAGCAGCAGGTCGCCTGCCTCGTGTCCCAGAGTATCATTGACAAATTTGAAGCGATCCAGATCCAGAAACATGACTGCAATCGTCTCGCCCGTCACTTTTGCCTTGTCGACATACTCTTTCAGCAACTGTTTGAACATCCTGCGGTTTGGCAGGTCCGTAAGCGCGTCGTGGAACGCCATGTGGTGAATTTGTTCTGCCGTCCGCTTGCGATCCGTAATGTCCTTGGCAATCCCGTAGACGCCCACAATTTCCTGATTGACGCTGATCGGGATGTTGGTGACGCTAATGTCAATACTGTGTCCCTGCGCGTGCAAGACAGATAGCTCGTACGTCTGCGGCTCACCGCGAAGCGCCTGACTGAACCGTTCGCTGGCAGCTTGCCGATCTTTTTCTGCGATCAGGGTTCGGGAATGCTGCTGAAACAGCTCCTTTTCCTGATAGCCAATGATGTTTGCACTCGCCGGATTCGCGCTGACAAAACGGCCATCGACATCGAGCGAGTACACTGCATCCGGATTATGGACGAACAAGGATTTCAATCGCTGTTCACCCTCAAGCAGCCGCCAATAGAGGTAGTTGATCTCAAAAATCAGCGCTCCTAGTACGATACTAGCTGAAACAAAGCTGTTCAGGCGGGCCATGTACCAGCCCAGGCTGTAACGGCTGCCTGCCGCAAGGGTAACGCTCACGTCAAGCAAGGAAGCAAGTACGGCTACACATAGCCATAGTTGAGCGGTGCTTTTTCCGCGGGTGAGCCCAACCATCCCTGCAAGCGCGATGGCATTCAGTACCAACAGTGTGGGGCCAATCCCTGAGGTAATGAGGATGCGGTAGTTGTTTTTGGAGATAATGGCTGGCAGCAGGCCAGCGTACTGAGTGGAGAGGAGATGGAACCCGCTGATCAGCATCAGTACAAACGTGACAAGGCCTACGGCAAGCCATTTTCCCTGCTTGCCCGTCAACTGCTTCTTCCCAAAAAACTTCTCCGAAAAAAGATACAACAGGATTCCCGCGGGAAACCCTCCGTGCCAGAACACCCAATACCAGACCGCGGTTTGCGGTCCTGCGTTCAAGTATCCTGTTTCCGAAAATACGCCTGGAAACGTCAGAAAATGGGGAATTGCAACCAGTGCGGAGAAAAGATAGGTTGTCGCTAGCACCGCCACACTGGGTGTTCTGCTGATGCGAAACTGGGTGTAGAGCAGGTACGCCGTTAGCAGCTCCACAATGATGACGGAAGAAATGAACGCGGGAAAAAACGGCTTCACCTCTCCGAGCGGCAACTGTGCAGCAGGAAGAACCGCCATTGCTGCCGTCGCAATGGCGATCCCGGTCACCAGGGCAATTTTTCGCTGTTTACCAGATGATTCATGTGTAAGTAAGGAAAGGCTTTGCCTGTTCATGGTTTCTCTCATCCGCTTTCCTTCCCTCCGGCAGTGGAGAGTGATGATGTACGCCTTCGCTGTCTACTGTGAATTTTTGAATGAGTGCATCCAACTGCAAAACCATCGCAGCGAGATCGTCCGTAGAAGCACTTACTTCCTCCATCACCGCTTGCTGCTCGTTCAGCAGGTGGCTGAATGCCGATGTGGCCTCGGTTGAACGATCGGCAATTTGCTCCACCCCGTGCACCGCATGTACCATCTCGTGACTTCCGCTGGCAAGCTGCTGGGTGGCTTGGGTGATGCCGTCAAATTGTTCTTTGACTGATCGGAACGCCTCCAGAATGGCTCCGAACGATTCTCCTGAGCGGGAAACTACCCCCACTCCGCTGTCGGTCTGTTCCGTCGCCCGACTCATTTTTTCAACCGCAAGCTGTGTCGTCGACTGAATCTCATGGATGATGGAGGCAATGTGGCCTGCGGCTTGAGCGGATTCTTCAGCCAACTTGCGAACCTCGTCCGCCACGACGCCAAAACCGCGTCCCAACTCACCGGCACGAGCAGACTCAATGGCTGCGTTCAGCGCCAGCAGATTGGTCTGCCGGGCGATTCCGGCGATTGCGACAACAATCTCACTGATTTCCTGTGAGCGCTGCTCCAACACAGCAATTTGTCGTGCCGCTTCTCCTTGGGCTTCCTGAATCGCGGCCATCTGACGGACAGCCTCGTGAATCTGGGTTTTCCCCCTGTCAGCCAGGTGGGATGCGGACTGCGTCATTGCCAATACACTCGTTGCCCAGCCTGCAATATTGTCAATATCCTTGGACATCGTTTCAATCGTTTCCGTGGAATGGTGGACGATCTTCACCTGCTCGACTGCGCCGTTTTTCAGTGCCTCCACTTTTTCCACGATCTGTTCCGAGCGAGCGGTAGCCGCATGGACGGCTTGCTCCAGATCAATGGCAGAGCCGGCCAGTTGTTTGGAGCTGCCTCGGATTCCTGCAATCATCCCGTTCAATTCCTGCACCATGTGAGCAAATGCCTGTCCCAGTTGACCCACTTCGTCCTTGCCGGTTGCGGGAACCTGCACGGTGAGATCGCCTTCACGAACCTGATTGACCGCCTGGGTCAAGGTACGCAGGGGTTTGCTCAAAATGCGAGCAAACAGCACGCTCAGCAACACAGCCGCAAATAATGACAGACCGATCACGAGCAGCATGCGCAGCTTCTCCTGCTTCAGCAGTGCGTAGATATCGGATGCATCAAAGTCAGCCCCGACGATTCCAATCATGTTTTCCATTTGCATCCTGCAGGGGGACATACGCCGTGATGGTTGCCCCGTACTCCTCGCTGTAGCTCAATTCGCCGATCTGCGGCTGACCCGTTTCAAAGATAGCCGTCATCGTCTTGTATTCATTCTCCTCAATCTCTCCCGGAAGAGAGGCAGACTCTGCATCATCCAGCGGATATCCGTCCACGATGTACATGTATTTTCCGGGCGACTCTTCCGCCATTGTATACAAGTATTTCAGGCCGTTCATTGCCTTAAGGCTTGCGAGTTGCCTGCGCATATCCTGGTATTCGGGCATGTCCATAACGATCTGCCGGTTGGACTCGTCAGCCGGATTTTGTTTTACCTGGTCGACGATTTTGTCAAAATCTTCGACGTCAAGCAGTTTTCCCGTGCTCTCAGCAATTTTTTTCGCTTGCGTGCTGATCGATGTAACGACCAGGTCTACCGAAGATTGGTACAGCACGTAGCTGAGAATCCCGCCAGCCAGCAGCAATAAGGTGATAAAGAAGGACAAAATCTTGGTTTGCAAACTTTTCACGTGTTTCAGTCCTATTCATTGGTAAAATATACTGCTTGTTCGTTCCATTTTACCTAGGAATATTGTACCTGTACAATCTTTTTTCAGCAAAAGTTGGTCTATCTCGACAATTTCATCTTTTCACATAAAAGGAAATAGTGATACACTTGAAACCCATCTTTTTGCACAGGAGTTGAAAGCATGCAACTTACCGCTGAACACCTCTACATCAGAGGGTATAAAAGCGAAGACGCACCTGCATTGCTGCAGCTGCGTCTTTGCAACCGTGAATTTTTTCGCCCGTTTGAACCGATACGTGCCTCTTCCCATTATACCATTGAGGCGCAGCGGGAGTTTATTGACTCTGCCATACGTGACTTTGAAGCTGGCACTGCGTATGCGTTTGGCGTCTTCCTGCGGGAGACCGATGAGTTGATCGGCCGTGTCGCCCTGTCGAACGTCGTTCGCGGCGCCTGGGAAAACGCGACATTGGGCTATTACATCGATCAGCGGCAGAATGGAAAAGGATACATGACGTGCGCAATACATCTCGTTTTGGACTTCGCCTTTTTCCACGCCGGCCTGCACCGTGTTCAGGCGGCAGTGATGCCCCGAAACCTGCCCTCGATCCGCGTACTGGAGAAAGCAGGCTTCCGCCGCGAAGGTCTGTCCCTTCGCTACCTGCAGATCAATGGAGCGTGGGAAGACCATCTGATTTTTGCCATGACGTCAGAAGAGTGGAAGAGCCGCTCCTAAGTTTGCTCCGAATCTCTCAGCCGCTGCAGTATTCTTCGCTTGCGATACAGCATCATTCCAGCCTCCGCTACATCCTGGACAGTGGAACGATTCAAATAGGCACCGAACAAGATGCCTGCGATCGGCACCATTTGAAACAGTTTTTTCCAGCCGAAATTCTCCGTATAGGTAACGATCACTTCCCGCCATCCCTGCAGCTGTGCGAGGGTCTGGCTTCGTCTTCCCTCGCTGTCAATGGCGGACAATTCTTCGAGAATCGCCTTTTTGCCAACGAAATCGGAAGCGGAGAACTGCAGGCATTTGATAATAAACAAGCGCTCCCGTTTCTCCTCCGGCCTGTAGCCGTAACAGAGGGCCATCTCTTGCAGAACCTTCAGTGATGTGCCGACCAAGAGCGGAATGTCCACCGCAAGCGTGAACAATCCTCCGATTCCGGTGGTCGCTCCCTGTACGGTGGCAAAGACGGCGCGGGAATTGCGCAAATCCCGTGCGACCGTGTCCATCGCTGCCAAGGGAAATCCGGCCACCTCATCAGCCGTCAGGGGTGCACCCGACGGGTCTTTGTCCACGAATGGCCGGAAACGTTCGTAGACCGCTCCTTCCTGAACCAGATACTGTCCTCCATGCTCCAGATAACTGGCAATTTCGTCAACCGCCTTGCCCAGCTTTTCCTGTACGACGGCAGGAGTGAACCGGTCGAGCAGCACAAAAGGAAGACGCCCCAGCTTTTCCCAAAACCACAAGTCTTTTTGCTCCCGCTCCCACTTCTCGATTTCAGCCAATGCCTGTACCAATGTTTCACGCGTCTCCACGAGTTTCACTCCTTACCCCTTACCGGGAACGCTTTACCTTGCACTGGTTGCGCAGCAAGGACTTTACATATTCCTCCAATTCAGTTCGTTCGTGAATGCCGATAAAGTCCGATATCTCCCTCACGATCCCCAGCTTTTCGTGTCTGGCAAGTGACCCTTCCAGTTGAAACCCGTATTTCTCCAGGGTCTTCCGTACCTCTTCGTTCACGCCATCCACTCCCCAACCATTGTACCCAATGAATGCAAAAAGCCCCTGCCGAAGCAAGGGCTTCTTTCCTTATTTTACAACAATCGTAGCGGAAAAGCTCATCTCGTACGACACGGTATCGAGGTCTTTTTCAAAAGTGAGCTCGCGCGCGTACACACCGCATGTCTTGTATTCAAGCTTGTTGATCACTTGAATGGTGTAAGTGCCCGGCTTGTTGCCGTTGTCTGCGATGAGCTCCCGCAAGTCAAGAGATTTGAGCCCGTCGCTTGCCTGGCTTTCGCCGTCCTTGTCCGCTTTCGGGCGGTAGGAGCGCAGCGTTTTGCTGTCGTTGTACACGACCTCCACGCGGTTCTGGGAAAAGATTTTCCCCCCGCTGTAGTGGTGGAATTCTCCGATCGTGTTCACCCCGAACTCCCAACGAAGATCGGGCACCCAGACAAACCGCCTGTCGTTTTTGTTGCTCTTGTCTTTTTTCACCTTTTTCACGCCGTGGTGGACGACGTGGTTGGCATTCACCATGACTTCGGAAAACGCGTCCAGCTCGTCAGGCGAGTCAACGGTCAGGACTTCTCCATCCATAAGCTGTCTGCCGTCTTTGGTGGTCAGGTAAATGGGCCGCATTGCGGGAGCCTCACCGATCTCACCTTGCTCACAGGTTGGAGCGGCAGGAATCGGCGGGCTGTCCTCGTACACCTGTACGTAACCGCACCAGCTCTTGCTTGCGTCCCGCTTGCTGTAATAGTTGATCTTGTACCGTCCCGGCGGATAGCTCGAGAGTTCCAGTGCAGTGTGATCCCAGTTCAGCCGGGAAGATTCTACAATCGTGTTGTCTACCGCCCAGACTCCCGGCCCCTCATCGTCGTCTGCATCACTGCCGAACTTCATGTGGTCACCTGCCGTTGCCATCCAGATCTTGTAAATCGGTCTCTGGTACAGGGCGACCGTGGTGTTGGAGGAAGCAAGGCCTTCCTTTTCCACCAAAAGCGAGGAGCGTTCGTTTTTCTGCATCAGGATGTCCATCGTAGCCGTTGCTTTCGACGAATCGCAGGAGTTTTGACCGCCTGGAATTTCAATCCGAACGGTGTTGGTGGAGGTAGCGTTCCCGCCCTCCGGTTCGTAGGTCACGGTGAGTGTCATTCCCGCCAGTTTTTCCGGCAGCAGCACTTCAAAATGCTGCGATGCAGCGAGTGACTGCCCCGTACCGTTTACCGACCATCTGCCTGGCGTGTTGGCGTATAGCTGAACCGTGCTGGGAGCTGCGTTCGCCGTAATTTTTTGTCCGGGCGAAAGCTTCTGCCCGGCGGCACTCGTACCCATGTAGATTTCGGTCAGTCCTACCTGCAGCGTAACACGCCACGGGGACAAACTTGCATCAGCCGGTTCAAACACCAGATCGTACAAACCGGCTTGCAACGTACCGGTGTAGAAGTTTTGACCGGTTCCAGACTTCAGTTCGGTCGTTGCTCCCTGCCGGAACAGCTTCCATTTCCCCTGGCTGCTGGCATAAAAGCGCTTGGAACCGAGCAACCCGGGCACCGCTTCGATCGAACCGGCGGGGATGGGGGTTCCCACTGCGGCTGTACCGTTGTAGATTTTCGCGTACTGAATGGTTTCGACTAGGAACTTCACATTCACTGTACTGCTTCTCTCTTGCGCGTCCTTAACGACAAAGGTGAGCGTGTGCGCTCCCGGCCCCAACTTGTTCGCCGGTATGGAGAAACGCGGCACGCTCCATGTAAGCGTCGGCTGATTGGCTCGATTCTCCAGACGGTACTCCGGCAGTTCCACGCCGTCCAGATAGACAAACCTGCTGTTCACGTTCGTCCCCTTGGCATGCGTGGTTTGAACCATATCAATATCCAACGGGGTTTCCGGAGGCAGGATAAATTCTTCATTTTTGACCCAGTTCCAGCCATTGCTGTTCAGGCCGACTACCTGAAAGTCGTTGAAGCTGATGAACTGATGGACCGGCTTTGGCAAGGGCTTGGGCGCCTGCGTCGTCCGCTTCAGCGGCGCATTGGCCCCAAACGCGGGCGAAACACCGGACAAGGTCGTTTGGCTCATGGCCAGACATGCGAGTAACGTACAGACAAACAATTTCTTCACTGGATGTCCCTCTCTCTTCATACCCATCTCACTCGAATATCACCGTCATGGTAACATTCACCTGTCTTTATTCGACAAAACACGCGTCTTTCCTCTCCCGCTCAACTGAGGAAATATCATCCAGAATCAGCGTGCCTGCTCCTGTTTCAGCCTGGCAATTCCCTCCTGGCAAACCCCGTAGGAAAACCAGGAACACCCCTCACACAGGTGATGCAAATCTTCCGGTTCCACCAGCGTTCGTGTCCGCTCAACCAGCTCCGACTTCAGGTAAGTGGCTCCCTCCGTCAAACCGAGGTGTGTGAGCACATTGCGATCCAGCATTTGCACGTGCTGTTCCGAATCGGTACTTGCTTCGCACTTCTCCGCTCCCTTGTTGGGGCAAACCTGACAGGTGTCGTCGAATCCGCGAACCACCTGGATGGGAAAGTCCTGATTGGCATCGCGAATGCGTTCGACAATTTCTCCCATTCTGGCAACAAACTCCGGACTGTAGCCCATCCCCTGAAAACCGTGGACGCAGAGCAAGTGATGACCCCGAAGAACTACCTTTTCCATCAAATCCACCCCTTTACGTACCCATCATACCCGCTGTCTACGCAAATGAATAGGGGGGACTTATGTCTCCCCCCTCATCGCGCTTCCAGCAGCGTCAAGATATAGCGTTTTACGTCCACCAGTCGGTCCGGCAGCGGAGGCGCGCCAACCGCAGGAGCTACGAGAAAAGGAATTAGCGAATCGCTGGCATCGATCGATCCGTGATTGCCTCCTCCGGGATGATTGGGGGCACCGTCTGCAGAAAACTCTGTTCCCGCCCGCGCCGTCACGATGAGAAACTGTCCTTCATGCGAACGGAGTGCACCTTCCAGCCTTCGCAGCCCATCAGGATAGATAGCCGAAACCAGTCGTCCATCTTCCTTTCGAGCCTCCAGCTCCATCACACCGATGTCCCCGCGCAAATCCCACCGCTGCCCAAACGAGTCGGCGCGTTCACTGCCCCTCCGATAGCGGAGCAGTCGGTCCCCTTGACGGACGTGTATCCAGCCGTCTTCCCGCCAGGCGATCAGGTCGATTCGTTCGTCCGCATTCAGCCGATCAATCAGAGTGTGAATGGGAGACCGTTCTGATAAAGAGTAGATGTAGCACATCCGCCCGTTCACCGCTGCTGCGACATCATCGGCGGGCTGCCTTTTCTCCCCCAGACGGTAGAATCGGAGACCGGAAAGCGACTTTTCCAGATCAATCAACCCTGCTTCCCGCCGGGTGCCGGTGACAGTCACACCACTGTCTCCCATAAGCACAAACACGTGCTGTCGCAACGCATCCTCCCACCTGCCGAACGCGTTCAATATCTGCTGGATCTGACTGTCCAGCCGTTTCACGCCTTCCAGGTAGGCCGGACCATTCCGGTGCAAATCTCCGTCCATATCCGGATAATAGGCCAGCGTCACGTCGGGAAGTCGATTTTCCTTGATCAAGCTGATCAAACTTCTGGTCGTATAGTCGTTGTTCAAGCCCAACTTCCGAAACGGGCCGGTTGGCAGGTAGTGATCCGTTACGCGGGAAAGGCCGCCAAGGGCTAGTCTGTCCGGCCCCTGCAGCTGCACCGTGTAAATCCCTTTGATGCCAAATTGGTGGCGGAGACTTCCCCGGTAAAGCAAACCGTTGATCGAGCCTGATGTAAACCCCCTGGCGAACAAATCTTCATGCAGGGTGCTGGTTTCTTTCGATAAATCACGGTGATTCAAGTGAAAAAAACTGTCTGTAAACCATTGAATCAGACCCGGCTTCCAGACGATCCTCATCCCGTCGCCATAGTCGACCATCCGCTGCTCAGAAGGATGAAACCAGAGCAACCCCGGCACCCGATGCTGATCTGCGTACGCACCCGTCAAAAGCGAGCTGTCGATCGTTACGGACATCGTGGGAAATGAGCTGATCATGTCATTCCGATACAGGCCGTTTTTCATGAGAAAAGCGAGCCCTGGCGCCTGATTGCTCATGACCAGGTGTTCCAGGGATTGCGCCAGAAGCGAGTCAACCAGCAAAATCACCACTTTACGCTTCGCCGTTACGCTACCCG
>VAPR01001457.1_pt1 | contig 11531 bp, 7 predicted proteins | sample 3380701 | NCBI WGS metagenome assembly VAPR01 (sample SAMN11536904, study PRJNA540576) | hot springs metagenome | isolation source: hot spring wet sediment | place: Spain: Lobios | collected 2014-01
TGGAAGAACGGCCATCCCCCCCAGAGGACGACCGGCGTGGCGAGGACGAGCTGAATTCCGTTGAGCCAGCGGGTCGGCAGGCCGTGAATCCCACCAATCAGATCGGACATGGCCAAGAGAAGGATCGGCGCCGTCAACATCACGCTGACCCAAAATCGGCGGCTCATGTCCACGAGCTCTGGTTGGGGGGGCTCCTGGCCGAGCGCGAGCTTCGGCTCTAAAGCCATTCCACAGATCGGACAGGCTCCGGGTTCCCGTTGCACCACTTCCGGGTGCATCGGACACGTGTACTCCCACATCGAAGGTGAGAATGGCGTCAAAGCCATCCCACATTCCGGACACGTTCCCGGTTGCGCCAGCCGCACCCCGGCGTGCATCGGACATGCATACTCACCTTCGGCGGCGGGGTGCGGCTCCGGCTCTCGGCGGAGGCGCCGAAGCGTGAGCCGTGGTCCGGTGCGACCTGCGTACCGCTCCGGCTCGGCGCGAAACTTCTCCAAGCAGTGTTCGCCGCAGAAGAAGTACGTTCGCCCTTCGTATTCTAGCGAGCCCGCCGCCTGCTCCGGGCTCACCACCATCCCACATACCGGATCCGTCACCGAGGCTCCGGCTCCTGGCTGCGCGTCCCTGATGTCGTGCATCTGTCCTCCTCCCACTCGCTCTGGCTTCGCGCGAAGACTATATTGTCCCCCACGTTCGATGAAAACGAAACCCCTCCCTCGCGATGCCCCCAATGGGGCGCCCCATCTACGGCCCGGCGCGTCTATCCTGATCGAGGCGCCTATGTCCCCACCCGCTCGACGCGCTTCACGTGGATGCCCGTGAGCCCGCCCTTACTGTAGACCGTCCCCGTCACCTTCACCTTCTCGGCGATGAAAGCGCGCAGCTTCGCATTGGGATTGGAGTGATCCACGGGGAGCGAGAGATACACGCGCCCCGACTTCTCCTCTAAGATGGCGAGCGGGATGCCCTGCTGCACGCAATACGCGGCGCACCGGCGATGCGCCTTCCCCGTCGAACCGTGACTGAGATAGCATACGGGATCAATCACCTCGCCGACGATCGTCGTCTCGCGGCTCGCCCCTTGCTCCTGATGTCCGTGCTGGGCCGACGCGGTCACGCCGACGATCGCAGCCAGACCGAAAACCAGAAGCGCGAGTTTCACCCTCATCTTCCCCTCCCGATCGAAAGAGTGCTCCCCCTCGGCGAAGGCGCGCGATCCGGCCTCCTCACTGATTCGACTCCTTCGCCCGATGAGCCGGTGGATACACCCGCTCCCACACGAAGTCGTACGCCTCCTCCGAGAGGCTCGTCTTCAAGTCGAAGACATAGCTGCGCGTTGGGCCGCCGAACTCCGGCTCATACGTCACGATCTCCAGCCAGTACGGGCCGAAGCGTCCCACGCGCCGAATGTCCGACCATCGCCAGGCGCGCGAATCCCGAGGACGATCGCGCGACTCGTAGACGATCCGATCGGCGTAGATGCGGATCGTCCCCTGACAGCCGCCGAAGCGATGGCGGTGGCGCGCGCCGATCTCGTGAAGCGGCGCCCCATCGGCTGCGATGAAGCTCGTCGCCAGAGGCCGCCGAACGCGCGCCGAGAGAAACGCGCTCACCTCCATCGGGATCTCCTGCGCGGCTTCGAATCGAAACGGGCGGTCTCGGCCCAAGGCCCAGCGATGGGGCTCATACGTGTGAATGACGATCTCTCGACGAGAGGCGAGTACGATCATGCGAATCTCCTCGAACGCCCAACGGCGCGCGTGCTTCGCGTAAGCGGTCCGATACTCGATGCCCTCGGCCGTGATGCTCAATTCCCCGCGGCAGGATCGGAGCCCGTGATCGTGTCGCACGGGGAAGCGGAAATCCTGAGCGATCCCCTCGGTTCCCGCCGCGCGCGCCCACAGCGCCAGGACCACGAGGATCCGCCCGCTCCACCGGCAACGCACCGCCGAGACCGCGGCGATGACCCGGGCCCTCGGGGACCGCCGCCGCGCCGCGACTTCATGGGGATGAGTCCTCATACCCCGGCCTCCTTCTTCACATGGAAATGCCACCGCCAGAGGAAGTAGATCGCCGGATACACGACCAACTCCATGATGAACGAGGTGAAAATGCCGCCGATCATCGGCGCCGCGATGCGCTTCATCACGTCGGCGCCCGTGCCCGTGGACCACATGATGGGGAACAACGCGGTGAACATCGTCGCCACGGTCATGAACTTCGGGCGGAGCCGCTTCACCGCCCCATGGTGAATCGCCTCGCGTAAATGCTCCCGCGTCCGCATCATCCCCCGACGTCGCATCTCTTCATACGCGAGGTCGAGATAGAGCAGCATGAAGACCCCCGTCTCCGCATCCACGCCGAGGAGCGCGATCAGCCCCACCCACACGGCGACGCTCATGTTGTAGTCCAGCAGATAGAGGAGCCAGATGGCGCCGACCGCCGAGAACGGGACGGCGAGCATGATGATCATCGTCTTCGCCGTGGAGCGCGTGTTGAAGTACAGCAGCAGGAAGATGATCAAGAGCGTGATCGGCACAACGAGCATCAGCCGCTCTTTGACCCGCTGCATGTACTCGTACTGGCCGCTCCAAACGAGGGTATAGCCGGGCGGCAGAGGGACGCGCTCCTGAACGATGCGCTTGGCCTCTTCCACATAGCTGCCGATGTCGCGCCCGGAGACGTCCACGTAGACGTAGCCGCTCAAGCGGCCGTTCTCATCGCGGATCATGCCGGGTCCGGACAGCAATCGAATCTCCGCGATCTGCGAGAGCGGGATCTGCGCGCCGTGTGGCGTGGGCACCAGCACGCGCGCGAGCCGGTCGAGCGTGCTCCGATAGTCGCGCAAGTAGCGGAGGTTGACCGGATACCGCTCGCGCCCCTCGATCGTCGTCGTGATGTTCTCGCCGCCGATGGCCGAGAGGATGACCATCTGCGCGTCCTCGATCGTCAACCCATAGCGGGCCAGCTCCTCGCGCTTCAGCGCGAAATCGAGGAAGTAGCCGCCGGCCGTTCGCTCGGCGAAGACGCTCGTCGTGCCCGGGACGTCCCGCAGTACCCGCTCGATGTGTTGGCCGATCTCCTGAATGGTGTTCACGTCGTCGCCCAGGATCTTGATCCCCACCGGCGTGCGCACGCCCGTCGTGAGCATGTCAATGCGCGCCTTGATGGGCATCGTCCACGCGTTGACGACGCCCGGCAGTTGCAACGCCTCGTTCAATCCCCCCGGGCCGTAGATCAACTCCTCGGTCGTCTTATGATCGGGCCAAATGCGCCGAAGAATCCCCTGCACCCACTGCGGCGCCCAATCGGAATACCAGCGCCTCACTTTCGGCCATTGATCGGGAGGCTTGAGCACCACGACGGTCTCCACCATCGAGAAGGGCGCCGGATCCGTAGCCGTCTCTGCTCTCCCCGCCTTGCCGAAGACGCGCTCCACTTCGGGGAACGACTTCAAGATCTTGTCCTGCACCTGCAGGAGCTTCTGCGCTTCGGTCACCGAGAGGCCCGGCAGCGTCGTCGGCATATAGAGCAACACCCCTTCATCCAAAGGCGGCATGAATTCCGATCCGAGGCGGAAGAAGACGGGGACCGTCACCGCGACGACGAGCACGGCGCCCGCGATCGTCGCCCACGGATGTCGGAGGACGACCTCCACGACCGGATGATAGAAGCGCATCAGCACCCGGCTGATCGGATGCTTCTCCTCGCTGTGAATCTTCCCGACGAGGATGGCGTTCAGGAGCCGACAGAGCCAACGCGGGCGGAACGCGAATTCCCGCATGTGGGTGAAGAGCAGCCGGATCGCCGGATCGAGCGTGATCGCCAGCACCGCAGCGATCGCCATGGCGAAGTTCTTCGTGAAGGCGAGGGGTTTGAAGAGCCGTCCCTCCTGCGCTTCCAGAGCGAAGACCGGCATGAACGAGACCGCGATCACCAGGAGCGCGAAGAAGCTCGGTCGCCCCACTTCCTGCACCGCCCGAATGACCACATCGCGGAAATCCTCCGGACGCCCCGCAGCCTCCCACTCTTCGAGCCGCTTGTGCGTCTGCTCGACGACGACGATCGCCGCATCCACCATCGCGCCAATGGCGATGGCGATCCCGCCGAGCGACATGATGTTGGCCGTAATCCGCATCGCATACATCGGGATGAACGAGAGGAGCACCGCGGTGGGGATGGTGATGATGGGGATCAGCGCGCTCGGGATGTGCCAGAGGAAAATGAGGATCACGGCGCTCACGATCACCAACTCCTCGATGAGCGTCCGCTTCAACGTCGCGATGGAGCGCAGGATCAGGTCCGACCGATCGTAGGTCGTGACGATCTTCACCCCTTCGGGGAGGGTGCGCTCGATCTCGGCCAAGCGCGCCTTCACGCGCTCGATGACCTTCAACGCGTTCTCCCCATACCGCATGATCACGATGCCGCCGACGGTCTCCCCCTCTCCATCCAGCTCGGCGATGCCGCGACGAATGTCCGGTCCCAAAGCGACCGTGCCCAGATGTTTCACCAGGATGGGCGTCCCCGTCTCCGGATTGATCCCCACGACGATGTTCTCGACGTCTTGGAGGGATCGGATGTAACCGCGACCGCGCACCATGTACTCCCGCCCGGCGAACTCGATGAGCCGCCCCCCCACGTCGTTGTTCCCCCGCCGAATCGCGCGCACGACGGTCTCCAACGGGACGCGATAGGCGAGCAGGGCATTGGGGTCGAGATTCACCTGATACTGCCGGATGAAGCCGCCAACGGGAGCGACTTCGGCCACCCCTGGCACCGCCTGCAGCGCGTAGCGCAGATGCCAATCCTGAAACGCGCGGAGCTCGGCCAAACTCCGTTTCCCCGTCGTATCCACCAGAGCATACTGAAAGACCCATCCGACGGCGGTCACGTCCTTGGCCAACTCCACCTGCACGCCTTCGGGCAACTTCGGCAAGATGCTGCTCAGATACTCGAGCGTTCGAGAGCGCGCCCAGTAAATGTCCGTCCCATCCTCGAAGATCACGTACACGTAGGAATAGCCGAAATCCGAGAAGCCGCGAATGTCTTTCACCCGAGGCAATCCGAGCAAGGCGCTGATGATCGGATACGTCACCTGATCCTCGATGATGTCCGGGCTGCGATCCCACCGGGAGTAGATGATCACCTGCGTGTCCGAGAGATCGGGGATGGCGTCCAACGTGATGTTGCGCATGGCGTGAAACCCGATGAGCAAGGCCACGCCGATGAAGAGGAAGACGAGGAATCGGTTGTGCGCGCAGAATTCGATGAGCCGTTCGATCATACGCCTCCCTCCGCGCTCACGGCCGGTGTCCCGAATGTTCCGGCGGCCGCTTCGACGGCGCCTCGGGCGCGCGGCCGTGCTCGGCATGGCTGATCCCTTGAAGGGCCGACTTGAGGCGGCTCTCGGAATCAATCAGGAACGTCCCGGACGTGACGATCCGCTCCCCCGCCCTCAATCCCTCCAGGATGATGTACCGATCGCCCACCTTCGGCCCCACGCGCACGCGACGCGGCTCGAAGTATCCCCCCGTGTGAGCGACGAAGACGATCTGCTCCTCACCGGAATCCAAGACCGCCCCCTCGGGCACCCACAGGCGTCGTCCGTAGGAGACGTGCACCTCGACGTTCGCGTACATGTCCGGCTTCAACGTGAGCTTCGGATTCGGAAACTCCAAGCGAATCTTCACCGTGCGCGTCGTCGCATCCACCTGCGGGTAGATGTATGCCACCCGGCCGTGAAAGACCGCGCCGGGGAGATACGGCAACGTCATCGTCGCCCGCTGCCCGACCCGGATCATCGGCACTTCATACTCGTAGACGTCTGCCAACACCCATACGGTCGAGAGATCGGCGATCACATACAGCTCGGTCTCCGGCGTCACCCGTTGCCGCTCGAAAGCGTTCCGCGCCAGGACGAATCCGGTCACCGGCGCATAGAGCGTGAGCGTGCGCGAAGGTTGCCCTCGCTGATGGATCCGCCGGATGTCCTCCTCGGGGATGTCCCACAATTCGAGCCGCTTCTTGCTCGCCTCATAGAGCGAGTCCGCCGAAGCGGCGATCTCCCGATACGAGCTGCGCCCCAGCAGCTCCTTCGCGCGCAACGCCAGCAGATACTCTTGCTGCGTGGCCACCAGCTCGGGACTATAGATCTCGACCAACGGCTCCCCCTTCCGAACGAACTTCCCGACGTAATCCACGTGGACGCGCTCGATCCACCCCTCGATCTTGGGATGCACGCGGGCGATCTTCGTCTCATCGTACGTGATCTTCCCGACGGCTCGGATCGTCTGCTCGATCGGCTCGAACTTCACCTCGCCATAAGCGACGCCGATGAGCTGTTGCTTGATGGGACTGATGTGCACGGTTCCGGGGGGCAAGGCTCCCTCCTCTCGGGCATGCTCCTGAGCGGGCTCTGCCGCCGAGGGCTCCAGCGGCACGAGCGTCATCCCGCAGATGGGGCACTCGCCGGGGCGCTCGGACCGATAGTCCGGATGCATGGGACAATAGTAAACGGTGCGCGTCGCCCGCTGAGGCGCATCCTCCGCGCGCGAGAGGCGCCACCACGCTTCGCGATACCGATACCCGAGCCCCAACGCGAGGAGCGCGAGAAGCAAGGCGATCCCTCCCAAGAGGCGCCGCGAGCGCATGCGCTTCTTTCGCGGCCCGCCCTTCTCTCCGGAAGACACCTCCGAGGGCGATGGGTTCGTCCCCTCGCGCCCCGAAGCCGAGAGGTGAGCCGAACGCAGGACCTCCAACGGGTCCTCTCCCGATGCATCCCACGATCTCCGCGATTCGTGCGCCATCGCATCCCTCCTCAGGCCTCGCCGACCCGCTCCTTCGGGAGCGCCGCGCCCTCACCTCACCAACTCCCTCCCGATGAGCGGTTCCAGCTGCGCCAGCGATTTTTGAAAGGTGACCAGTTGCTCGTAATAGTTCGTCTCATACGTGAGCACGGTGATGAGATTCGTGATGAGCGTCAGAAAATCCACCGTCCCGACCTGATACGAGGCGATCGAAGACTCCAGCGTCAACGTCGCTTGCGGGATGATCCCCTCCTCATAGAGCCGCAGGAGCCGATCGGCCGTCATCGCCATCAGATACAAGTCCTTCACGCGGAAGAAGAGCTGCGCGCGCACGCCCTCGCGCTGCTGCCGCGCCTGCGCCCACTCGGCCTCGGCCTCTTCGAGCGCCGGTCGCTGCTTCCGCCAGAAGTAGAGGGGGAGCTTGACGTTGATGCTGAAGCCCCACATCTCCGGCATCGCCGGCCGCTGCATGTATTGGACGCCTACGGCGAAATCGGGGTAGAACTCCTTCTGCGCGAGCGCGATCTGATAGTGGCGGCTGTCCATCACGCGCTCCTGCCGCTTCAGCTCGGGAGAACCGGCAGCCGCCATTCGATACAGGTCTTCGAGCGAGAAAGGGAGCACGCCCTTCTTCACCTCGGCCGTCCGCCCCAGGGGTGTCTCCGGCGGGCGATTCAACAGGGCGTTGATGAACGCGACCGCGCTCGCCCGCCGTCGCTCTAAAACCTCCCATCGTTCCTGCAGGATCGAAAGCTCCGTCTGCGCCCGCAGGACATCCGACTGCGCCGCCTTCCCCACCTGATAGCGGGCCTCGGCGATTCTGAGGAATTGCTCGAGCAGGCCCTTGATCCGGTTGACGATCTCGAGGGACTTGTCCACGAAGTAGAGCTCGTAATAGGCCACCTTCAGCTCGGAGATCACGCGGCGCCAGGTCTGTTCGTAGTTCCATCGCTCGGCTTCCGCCTCCAAAGCGGCGATCTTGCCCCGAAGGGCCAGTTTCCCCGGGAACGGGATCTCCTGCATGAAGCTCACCATGCGCGCGCTCGAGGGATCACCAACCTGAACGGAGAACGGGAGCAGATTCCCCACCGACGCGATCGAGAGCGTGGGCTCCGGCAGCGCCGACATCTGCGGGACGCGCGCCACGCGCGCGTCATAGCGTCGTCGCGCCTCGAGGATCTCCGGATTGGCGCGCCACGCTTCGGCGATCAATGCGTCGAGCGTGACGACGGGTTGCTCGACCGCCGCCACGTCCGGCTTCTCGTCATCGCGCGTCGGCGGGGCGAACTCCATCGAGAGCTCCTGCCTCGCGCCCCGGGCGGCGACGATCGCCGACGATGCCACCGATTGCCCGTAACGAAGCGGAGCGCAGCTGCCGAGCAGAAGGAGTCCGATCGTCCAACTGCTGCCCCACCGATGCCGACGAGATCGCCCTCCCTTGCGCGCTCGCTTCGCGTCGCCAACGGCTCGTGCGCGTGTGTGCCTTTGCATGTCACTCCCTCCGAGGGGACCGATCGCACGCTCGCCCCGCATGCGCGATCGGAAAAGCTCCGGCGAAATGGGACACCACCGCCGTACGAAGGTGACCGATCACCGGCAGGGGAACGGAAAAGCTAAATGCGCAGGACGGCGACGCGCAGATAAATGGGAGAGGTTACCGGAAAGACACTCTCCGATGAAGCGCACCATCGCGCAGGGGGAGACGGGTCATCGGGTCCGATCCCGGTCGAGCGCATCGCCCCCTTCTCATGGAGAAAGGGCGTGGGAGATTTCGAGAACACCTCGCCGGGCATTCCCGCCGAGCCCGATGAGAGGAGACAACACGAATGACCCTCCGCTTCTCCCCACAGGCGGGCTGGCGTCCCCTGTGAGTTCTCGCACGCCATCGAGCGCGCGAGGCGCACTGGCTCACGATCGTCCGTGCGATGGCAACAGCAGCGAACGGGGGACATCGCGCACAGCGAGCGCGCGCATAACATCACGGCGCGCCCCACACCGCCACCGGCCAGAAGCAGCAAAACGATCACGAAGGCTCGCTTCATCGCAAGGTGAGGATTGTAGGGCCTCGCTTCTCCCTTTGTCAAGCCTCGCGGCATGAGGCCTTCTTGCGCGCCAGTGGAGCGCAGAGATTGCTGCCGCCACGGAGCGACGGCTATAATGTGAGCGATTTTATGCGCATCACGAAGGTGTATACGCGAACGGGTGATCGAGGAGAGACCTCGCTCGTCGGAGGCCGACGCGTGCGGAAGGATTCCGCGCGGGTGGACGCCTACGGGGAGGTGGACGAGCTGAATTCGCTTCTGGGCGTCGTGCGGGCGCACCTGACGGATTCCCCGGTGAATCGGCTCCTGGCCGAGATTCAGAACGAGCTGTTCACGGTCGGCGCCGATCTGGCCAGTCCGCTGGAGATCAAAGCGCCGCGCATCGAGCCGGAGCATATCGCGCGCCTGGAGCGGGCGATAGATGAGTGGAACCGAACGCTCCCCCCCTTACGCGAATTCATTCTTCCGGGAGGGAGTGTGCCGGGCGCCTTGCTGCATCTGGCCCGTACCGTCGCGCGCCGAGCGGAACGACGCATCGTGCGATTGGCGGCTGAAGAGCCCATCAATGAGCATGTTCTCGTCTACATGAACCGCCTCTCCGATCTCTTCTTCGTCCTGGCGCGCGCGATCAACCGCGAGGCTCATGCCGCGGAAGAGGAAGCGAGCTTCGGACCACCGCCGTCACCCTCCGGCTCCTCTTCAACGTGAACGGGGGAGAGACGCGCCGACGGTCTGAGGCCGCCAAGAGCGCGCCCCGCGAAGATGAGCGATGGTGAATGAGCGCGCATGGATCCGCATCGGGATCGCCATTGAGGAGGAGGGCACGTATGTGGCGGCGCTCGACCATGACACTCTGGACGTCCTCGCCGTTCACGGCGAGCGCTCGCGCGATGGTGCGGCGCCACCGAGTGCATGGAGAGATCGCGCCGAGGAGGTTCGTCGGGCCCTGCGGACTCTTTTGGCCAGAGGAGGATTTCCGCCCGAGCGCGTTCTCGCTCTCTCCTTCGGCACGACCCTGGGCGTGAGAGCCGCCCTGCAAGCTCACCCTCCCCTTGTCGGCCTCATCCTGCTCGATCCGAAGGAGCGCGCCTCGCTTCCTTCTTTCACCGAAGCCGATCTCGAAGCGATGCCCCTCCTCTCGGGCCATACGGTTCCCATCGCGCGCCTCGTCCTTCGCTCCCCTGACCTGGAGGGTGCGGAGGACTGGCTCGACCCCCTTCTCGCCCTGCGCGCGCGTGGCGCCGAAGGCTTCGTCCTCGTCCCCGCGCGCGAACGCCCCCACGTTCCCGCCGAATGGGCGCTTCTGGAATCTCGTCCGCGATTGGGCCTGCCACTGTGCAGCGTCTCGGAGTTCTCTGCGGCATCGGATCCGAAGCTTCGCCTTCGGGCGGCCCTTTGCTTGGTGGCCGCCCTGGCTGATGTCTTCGCAGCCGGCGAACTGATTCAGGACTGTGCGCGACAGGCTGGCTTCCGGGCGCCGCTCTTCATCGTCCGCAATGACGGCGGTCTCGCACCGTGGAGGCACCTGCTCCACTATCCATCGCTCGGTCTCTTCTCCGGCCCCGTGGCCGGAATTCTCGGGGCGCTTCAGCGCGCCCGGCTTCAAGAGGGTATCCTCATCCAGATGGGACGAAGCGTCGCACATGTCGCGATGATTCAGCAAGGGCGCGCTTTCGAGGGGGAGGCGGAGCTGGCGGACATGCGAGTGCCGCTTCGGGCTCTCGAAATCTTCTCGCTCGCCGTGGGGAGCGAGAGCCTGCTGAATCTCCGACGCGGTATGATCGCGGGCATCGGGCCCTGGAGCGCCTCGACGCTCGCCCTCGCTCCGGCCCAAAGGGCCGCAGGGGAAGCTCTCGAGGGCGCGCGCGTGCTCGCACTTCATCCGGTGCCCGGATCCTCCGAAGAATTCCTGGCGATCGCTACGCCCGACGGCGACCGGTATGCGCTCACGGTCGGCGATGCGGCACTGTGCCTGGGACTCGGCGAGGCCGATGAAGAGCGAAAGGCGATCGCGCGTAAGGCCATCGCGCGACTGGCCGCGCGATTCGCGCTCGCGCCCGAAGACGCGGCTGAAGTGATCTTGGAGCGCGCGATTGGGGCACTCGCCAATATGGTGCAAAAAGCGCTGCGCCGACATTTCCGGGATCCCGCTCCGCCCCTTGTCGGAATGGGGACATCGGCTCCGCTCTTGCTGCCGTTGCTGGCGCAACGGCTCGGGCTGCCATCCATCCTCCTCGAACAGGGGGAGATGATGGGCGCTCTTGGCGCCGCCGCCGCAGATCTTCGAGAGACGATCGAGCGTTCGCTCGCGACCCCGGAGGAGAAAGAGCTGGAGCGCTGGCGCCAGGAAGCCGAGCGAACGTTGCTCGAATGGGGAGCGGAGCGAGCCTCGCTCCGAACGACGGTGCACTGGGATTCGGCGACGCGGCGCGCGCGCCTCACGGTGACGGGACGCCTGAGCTCACATCCCGAACGTTCGTCCCTGCGCGTGACGCCGGATCAACGCGTGGCCCTGGCGGCGACCGTGATGGCCATCCCGGAAGATCACGTCGAAGTCGTGGCCGAGACCGAAGGATTTGAGATCTACCGAGGTCGCCCCTGGCATCGTCGGTTCTTCCGCCGGCGCCAGACCTCACGGCCCAAACTGTGCGTCTGCGATAAAGAGGGGAATGTCGTC
>VAPR01001458.1_pt1 | contig 11524 bp, 8 predicted proteins | sample 3380701 | NCBI WGS metagenome assembly VAPR01 (sample SAMN11536904, study PRJNA540576) | hot springs metagenome | isolation source: hot spring wet sediment | place: Spain: Lobios | collected 2014-01
CGCCGGCGTGGACGGTCCAGTAGTCCACCCCCTGCTCAGCCTGCTCGATGAGGACGTCGTTCACTTGCTCCACCGGGATGGTCTGGGTCACGAGGCGGCGCGGGTCAAGCTTGCCCGAGGCCACCAGCGACAGCAGTCCCGGATAAGAGGTCACCGGACACCCCAGGCTGGTGAGGAAGTCTATCTCCTGCACCACCATGGCGTCGACGGGCACGGGCACCATGCCCTGTTCCTGCTGGCTGGTGAGGCCCACCTGCACGTGCCTCCCTCCCCGGCGCAGGGACAGGATGGAGGACTGGGCGGTGGCGAGGGAGCCCAGGGCGTCGATGCCCACGTCGGCACCGCCGTCGGTGAGCTGGCGCACCTGCATGAAGGGACTGCCCTGGCTGGCGTTGACCACGGCGACCGCTCCCTCCTGGCGGGCCCGTTCCAGCTTGGCATCGCTGATGTCCACGGCGATGACCCTGGCGCCCAGGGCCGAGGCTATCTGCACGGCCGATAGCCCCACGCCCCCGACGCCGAACACCGCCACCCACTCGCCGGGGCGGACGTGGGCGCGGTCAGCGACGGCGTGGTACGCGGTCATGAAACGGCAGCCCAGGGCAGCGGCGGTCAGGAAGTCCACGCCCTCGGGCAACCGGATGAGGTTCATGTCGGCATTGGGCACCAGCGCCAGTCGGCCGTAGCCGCCGTCGGTAGTGAAGCCGAGGGTGCCGGCCCCGCATAGGTTCGAGCGCCCCGAGTAGCAGTAGTTGCAGCGCCCGCAGGCCAGGTGGAACGGCACCGTCACCCGGTCGCCGGGGCGGAAGTTGCGCACCTGGTCGCCTACGGCCTCCACCACGCCCCCGAACTCGTGCCCCATGATCCGGGGGAGCTGGGCCTGGATACCCAGCCACGTCCAGTCGCCCTGCCAGAAGTGCCAGTCGCTGCGGCAGATGCCGCACGCCTCTACCCGCACCACCGCATCGGCCGGGCCGGGCTTGGGGTCGGGCATGTCCTTGATTTCCAGGGGGGCCTTGAGCTGGGTCATTACTGCCGCTTTCACAACTCCTCCTCCTTTCCGGCGATGACGGCTCCCATGATATGCCTAGCTAGCGCCTTGTCAACCATCGGGCCCGTGTTGCCAAAGGGCCTGCGCGGCGGCTTCCAGGCCGACTGCGTGCACGAGCAGTAGCGCCCGCATAGGGGCTTCTCTCGGGCGGGGCTGCCGTCAGTGGCCAGGTGGGACACCGCCCGGGCGCAGGCGCTGGCCGTCCCAGAAGTAAGGGATCGGTACCGGCGGGCCCGAGGGGCAGCAGTCGGGGTCGCCCGGAGCGTAGTTGGCGTAGTGCACCACCACCTCCCCCGGCGTCTGGCCAGGGGTGACGTCCAGGATGGAGCGCGAGGGCCGAAGCGTGTCGGCGCCCACGTAGCGCGTGCCCAGGAAGAAGAGCACCTTCTGGCAGTAGCTGTCGGGGGAGTCCAGGCAGATGCCGTGCAGGGCGAACAGCTTCTCTCCGCCGGCGTCCACTGCCACATAGCGGCCGCTGGGAAGATAGCCCGTTTCCAGGGCGGCCAGCATATTGGCTGCCAGGGCCGTCCGCTCGGCGTCCAGCGAGGGCGGCCCGGCGGATGCCAGGCGCTGGGCCACGGGCCGGGCAGTAGCAGCGGCGAGCACCAGGGCCAGGTCGCTGCCCCCCGCCAGGCGGGCCAGCACCAGCCCTACCAGCCGTCCGCACAGGTCTACCACCGGCCCGCCCGAGTAGCCCTGATTGAGGCCGGTGGCCAGCGGCACGTAGCGCTGGCCGCCCACCTCCACGGCCCGGGCCACCTGCGTCGCCGTGACCGTTGGCCGGCCACCCAGGCCGCGGGCGCTGGGCAGCGGATACCCCAGTGCCAGCACCCTGGTGCCGGGCGGCGGCTCCTCCGGCACCCAGGAAAGGGCGGGCAGCCCCTGCAGGGGCAGCGATACCAGGGCGAGGTCGGTGGCCTCGTCGCCCGCTACTACCGTTCCCACTGCCCGGCGGCCATCGGGCAGGAGCACCACTACCAGAGTGTGACCCTGGACTACGTGATAGGCTGTCAGCACCTGCCCCTGCCGCGAGACGATGACGCCAGACCCGGCGGTGGTGCCGCCTATCACCTGGACCGTGGCCGGCGAGGCGGCAGCTTCGGCCGTGGCGGAGTCGGTACAGGCCGGAGTGGGGCTGGCCAGGGAGGGGGTGGGAAGGACAGTGGGCGTAACGGCGCTGACGGGCGCGGTGGGGGAGGGGGTCACGTTCGTGTCTACCAGGGCGGGGGGCCCGGAGCCCGTGCAGCCGAAGGCGAGGGCCAGAGTGGCCCAGGCCGCGCCCGCGATGACCAGCGCCTTTCCCATGCCCAGCCCCTTCCCATCATTCCAGCTCGAGGGGGCCACGGCCTAGGAGCGGGGATCCCCGCAGGGGATGGCGACGACATGGCGCATACCGAAGGTCGGGGTCATGCCAAGGCAACGGGGAGGCGCGTCACCCTCCGCACGATCAGGCTCCCCTCCACCGCCGGCTCCCCGGCCAGTCGCATCCGCGGGAAGCGACGGGCGAGGGTGGCTATGGCCACCTCGCCCTCGGCCCGGGCCAGCAAGGCGCCGAGGCAGGTGTGTATGCCCGAACCGAAGGCGATGTGGTCACTGCCCTGACGCAGGATGTCGAGGCGGTCAGGTTGGGGGAAGACCTCCGGGTCGCGGTTGGCAGCGGCAAGCAGACACAGCACCTTCTCACCCCGCCGCACCAGCCGTCCGCCTATCTCGACATCGGCGAGGGCACGGCGGCTGACGGCATGTACGGGAGGATCATAACGCAGGCACTCCTCGACCGCCTGCCGGGCCAGACCGGGGTCGCGGGACACCAGCGCCCACTGGTCGGGATGGCGCAGCAGGGCGAGCAGGCTGTTGCCGATGAGGCCGATGGTGGTCTCCATGCCGGCCACGTAGAGGAGGACCACCGTATCCACCAGCTCTTCGTCGTCCTGCAGGAGGCCTTGCTGGCGGGCGGCGATGAGTTGGCACACCAGGTCGTCGGAGGGCGCCGTCCTGTGCTCCTCGACCACCGAACGCCAGTAGTCGTCGTCGGGGGAGGATGGCATGCCCTGGGCCATCATGGCAGCGCGGCGACGCCCTGCACCCGGGCTGAAGGCCACCAGTTCTCGCATCAGCACGTCCCGCGCGCGCTCGGAGAGGCCCATGATACGACATATGACGAGCAGCGGCAGGGGCCGGGCGAGCACTTCCACCAGGTCGACCTGGCCCGATACGCCGTCCAGCAGCGAGTCCACCGCCTCCTGGATCACAGGCCGAATGGCCTCCACCGCCTGGTGGTTGAAGGGACGGGCGGCGACCCGGCGCAGGCGCGCGTGTTCCGGAGGGTCAGCGTTGACCATGGTGGTGGGCCGGCCCCAGCGCCTCTGGGGCGGCCGGTTGGCGGCCGAGAAGCGCCGGTCGCGCAGGACAGAGATCACATCCCGGTAGCGGGTGAGCACCCAGTGGCCTAGCTCCTGGCTCCAGCGGACGGGGTCTTCCCGCCGCAATCGGTGGTAAACGGAATATGGGTCCTGTAGCCAGTCCTGGCCGTCGAGGTGGAAGGAAGCCTCCCGCATGCTCCCCTGCCCGCGCCGTCGGTGTTTCGATGGTAGCACAGCCGGCAGGCGAGGGGGAACGGCCCTCAGCCGTCCCGGGGGCGTGTGGCCAGGATGCCCTCCCTTTCCAGCCTGTCCAGCTCTGCCGCCGAGAGCCCCAGCAAGCGCGAAAGGACCTGGCGGTTGTGCTGGCCCAACGTCGGGGCGGGCCGGCGGCACGGCCCCTCGAGGCCCAGGCGCCAGGGCGGCCCCGGGTACAGTCGCCTGCCGGCCGACGGGTGCCCGACGGCCACCCAGAAGCGGCGTCGGCGCAGGTGAGGGTCGGCGAAGAGGGCCGGGCCCTCGTAGGCGGGGCCGACAGGCACGCGCGCCCTCTGCAGGACGGCCCAGGCCTCCTCCCGCGGCAGGGAACGGGCCCATCGGCCGAGGAGGTCATCGATCTCCCGGCGGCGGGCCATCCGGTCGGCGGCGGCGAGGTCGGCCAGGGGCCCCAGCGCGGGGACGGCCCGGCAGAGCCGCTCCCACTCCTCGTCGTCGCGCACAGCGATGGCCAGCCACGAGTCCTCGCCCTGGCAAGGGTAGAGGCCGTGGGGCACCCACTGGGGATGGGAGCTTCCCTTGGGGCCGGCCACCCGCCCGTTCCAGATGTAGTCCAGAACGTACGGGGCCATGAAGTAGGCGGTGGACTCCCTCTGCGAGAGGTCTATATGCAGGCCGCGGCCGGTCCGCTGGCGGTAGTGGAGGGCGGCAGCCACGGCCACGAAGCCGTGAAAGGCAGCTACGGGGTCGCTTACGTTGATCCCCGCGTTCTGGGGCGTCCCGTCCTCGTAGCCGGTGACGCTGATGAGGCCGCTGGTCAGGTCGTTGGTGGCACCGTAGCCTACGTGGCCACGCTCCGGGCCGGTAAGTCCCTGGGCGGGCATGGACAGGTAGATGATGTCGGGACGCAGGGCACGCAGCGAGGCGTAGTCGAGGCCGAAACGGCGCAGGGCCCCGGGTGAGAGGTTCTCCACCACCACATCGCAGCGGGCGGCCAGGGCGCGGGCTAGCTCTCGCCCTTCCGGCCGGTCTAGGTCGAGACAGACGCCCAGCTTGCCCCGGTTGCGGTCATTGAAGTAGGCGTGTCGGTTCCAGGGGTCGGGGCCAGGCTCGCCGCCAGGGTAGATGCCGTCGCCCGGGTGCAGGGGGCGAGCAGGGCCGCGGATGAGGTCTGGCCGTCGGGCTGCTTCCAGCTTGATGACCTCCGCGCCCGCTTCGGCCAGGAGCCGCCCGCACAAGGGGCCTGCCCAAACGATGGCCATCTCCAGCACCCGCACGCCCTCGAGGGGCAGGGCGCGCTGCAGACCCGGCGACGCCTCCGGGCGAGGAGAGAGGCGACGGGCCAGGGAGCGGTGCCCGCCGAGCCGCGGGGCGGGGCCCAGCTTCCACCGCACTCCGACGCTACGGAAGGGGGCATGGGGCACCGTCAGCCGGCCCAGGCCAGGCTGGTCCACGGAACGGAAAAAGCGACGGGCGCGGAGCTGTGGGGAGCGCAGCAGGTCCGCCACAGTGTGCAAATAGCCGAAGGGGAGGCCGCGGGCCTGCGCCTCTTGCACCACCTGCTCGCGGCCCTTCCCCTCCAGCCAGACGAGGATGGCGGCGTGCATCTCGTCGGCGTGGCGAGTGCGGGCCGACATGCTCCGGAACCTGGGGTCGTCCAGGGGCGGGCCCACCAGATCCAGGAAGCGCAGATAGGCGTCCCCCAGGCCCGAGATGACGCCTACGTAGCCGTCGCGGCAGGGGTACAGTCCCCAGCCGGCCAGCCCACCGAGGTTGCCCCGCCGCCGCCACACCCGGCGCAGGTACGACCAGGCCATAGGGGCGTGCTCCATGGCCGTAAGGGCCGCCTCCCAGCAGGAGAGGTCCACCAGGGCGCCCTGTCCAGTGCGGCGCCTCGCCAGCAGGCAGGCGAGAGCGATGCCGGCAGCGATCTGCCCGGCCGTGAGCTCGGCCACGGGCAGCCCCACCGGGAGCGGCGGGCGGTCGGGCTCGCCGGTGATGTAGGCTAGGCCCATCATCGCCTGCAGGACCAGGTCGCAGGCGGGGAGCTGGCGATAGCGGCCCGTCAGGCCGAAGGGGGTGACGACCACCGCCACGGCACCACGACCCGCCTCTGACCGCGCGCCCACAGCGCCCGCCCAGACCTCGTCTACCAGGAGGACATCGGCAGCGCGGACCATCCTGGCCAGGAGGGCCCGGTCGCCCCTTCGCGCCAGGTCGAGGCTCACGCTCCGCTTGCCGGCGTTGTAGAACAGGTGATGGGCACCCTTCTCGGGATGCGGGACATCGCCCGGGAAGGGGCCCAGGGTGCGGATGGGGTCGCCACCTGGCGGCTCGGCCTTCCAGACGGTGGCCCCGAGGCGAGCCAGCAGGTGGCCTGCGTAGGCGATAGCCAGCCCCTCGCCCGCCTCCAGGGCCTGTACGCCTTCCAGCCAGAGGGGCGACCTGGGCATCGCCCTGGCGGCCTCAGACGGTTATGCCGTAGAGGCGCTGGGCCTCCTTCTTGAGTTCGGCGCGAAAGTCGGGGTGGGCTATGGCGATGAGTTCGCCGATGCGCTCGCGCACGGTCTTCCCCCGCAGGGTGGCGATGCCGTGCTCGGTCACCACGTAGTCCACGAACGTGCGGGGCACGGTCACCACCGAGCCCTCGGGCAGGGCAGGGACGATGCGCGTACGCCGCTCGCCATTCACCAGGTGGCTGGAGGGCAGTACCGACACCGAGCGGCCACCCGGGGCGTACTGGGCAGCGATCATGAAGGCTGTCTGCCCTCCCACGCCTGTCCAGACGCGAGAGCCGATGGTCTCGGACGCCACCTGACCGGTCAGGTCCACCATCAGGGCGTTGTTGACGGCCACCAGGTTCTGGTGGCGGACCAGCATGCGCACGTCGTCTACGTAGCCGAAATCGTACAGCTCGAAGATGGGGTTGCCGTCCATGATGGCCAGGTCTTCGGGCGGCAGGGCGACGCAGGCGCTGCCCACCACCTTACCCCGGTGCAGCGTCTTGTACTTGCCGGTGACGACGCCGGCCTCCACCAGCCTGGGTATGCCACCCGTGATGATCTCGGTCTGGATGCCCAGGTCCCGCTTGTCGCCCAGGTACATGCCCAGGGCAGCCGAGACGGTGCCGATGCCTATCTGCACCGTGTCGCGGTCCTTGATGATCTCGTTGGCCACCAGGGTGCAGATGACTTCGGTGACGGCCACCTCCTCCTCGCTACGGGGCGGGATGGGCGGCGGTGGCGGTGGCTGCCCCTCCACGAAGGCGTCGATGCGCGAGATGTGGATGTGGTTCTCGCCGCCGGTGCGGATGAAGTTCTCGTGGACTTCGGCAATGACCCTCCGCGCCTGGCGGCACCAGGTGGGGGCGAACCACACGCCGGTGCCGAAGCTGCAATAGCCATGTTTGTCGGGAGGCGATACGGGCACCAGGTAGAAGTCGGGCTCGGGGACAGCGCCCGGAGGTATCTCCGCTTCCTTCCACACGCCGATAGGCAGGTAGTCCACCAGCCCGCGGTTCACGGCGTCGCGGTCGAAGGGCGTGGCATAGTTGTTGACGACGTGGAAGGACTCCAGGTCTGCCTCTTCCCGTATCCAGGGAAACAGTCCAGCCGGGTGAACGATGGTGACGTTCTGCAGCTCCCGTCGCCGCTCGTAGAGGGCCTGACAGAGGGTGAAGGGAGTGGTGGTGAAGGGGTGTACTACCACTCGGTCACCGGAGCGGATGGCCCTCACCGCTTCCTGCGGGTTGGTCAGCTTGTCAGCGATCATCTGGCGCCAGTTCATGGTCGCCCTCCTCGGCAAACAGTCGCTTGTTGCTCTATGTAGACGCCGCGGGCACCAGCTGTCAATAGCCCTCTCGGGATGGGCCATCAACGCGCGGGCGTGTAGAGGACTTCGACGCTGGCAGTAGGGCCTACCCGCTGCCGGAAGGCCTGTCCTTCCGCCTCGGTGGCGAACCACACGATGACGTACCACCCCTGCATCGTTGGGTGTATGTCCTCGCACACCACTTCCTGGTCCCAACCACGGATGCGCAGGCGAGTGCCGAAGGGGGCCAGGGACGGGTTGCAGGCGGCAGCGCCCGGGTGGACGAGGCGGCCGCTGGCCATGGCCCCGCAGGCCCCGTCGCCCTCGCAGGTCGTGTACAGGATGCGCACGGCATCGATGACGCGACCAGGGGTGCCGGTTGGCCCGGGGGTGGCCGCGCGCGCCGGCGTCGGGGTGGGCGTGGGGGTCGGCGTGGGCGAGGGCACTGGGCGGGGTGGAGTGGGGGTCACGGGAGGGGTAGGGCTGAGGGGCGGCGTAGGCGTGGGGTGCGTTGGACTGGACGGCGGGGCCGCGGGCTGGCTGGCGATGTCCGGCCCCCGCGGTGGCTCCGGGCCCTGGGCCTCTCGGTACATGGCCCAGCCCAGCCCGGACAGGCCGATGAGGAAGGCCGCGAACAGCAGCTTCCCCACTATGGTCAGGTTCCACCACCACCGCACGCCTGCCCACCTCCCTTCGCTGCTCCTGGTTGCTGTGGAGCGCCGGCCCGCACCCCGGCAGGCCCACGTGTCACCCCGGGATGGCAGGCAGCGAGACGGCTACAGTATAACCCGCGAACGCGCCCTTCAGGTCAAGGCCGACAAGAATTCGATTACCGCCTGGTTGAAGGGCCCCGCGGCCTCCAGATTGACGGCGTGCCCGGCATCCAGACCTACCACGCGCAGGTGGGGCATATGCGCCTCGGCATAGCGACGGTGCTCCTGGAAGCGCTCTTCCCGCTCGCCCACCGCCAGCAGGGAGGGCACGCGGTTCTGGCCGACGCGCCCCCGCGCCGACGACTGCGGCACGGTGTACAGGCCCGTGTAGGCGATGCCCTTGGGGTCGCTCAGCGCCAGGTCGGCCACCAAGGCCTCTCGTGCCGCAGTGGGGAGCCGTGAGCCCCGTGCCGGGTTCAGGGGGTGCTCGGCCAGCGCCCGGTGGCCGTCCTGCAGGAGACGCCGGGCTTGCTGTTCCATGAGGGGGCGAATACGTTCCTCCCAGCCTTCCTCGGCCAGGGCCGACATGGAGTTGGTAAACACATGGGCGATGATGCGCTCCGGGCAGGCCAGGGCGTAGCGCAAGGTCAGGGCTGCACCCAGCGATTGCCCGCAGATCGCCCACCGGTCTGCGCCCAGTTGTCGCCTCAGCCCTTCGAACTGCTGGATGTAGGCATCGGGGTGGTAGAGGGAGGGCTCGTCGGGTGCTGGCGAGCGACCGTGGCCCCAGAGCTCTACCACCACCGGCTGGCAGACGCGTGCCAGGGCCTCCAGGTTGAGCAGCCACTGGGCGCGGCTGGAGAGGAAGCCGTGCACCAGGAGCAGATGGGGCCCCCGGCCGGGGTGGACTTCATAGTAGAGCCGCAGGGGCTCGCCTCCCGCCATGGGTTCTCCATTCGGGCGCGCCGCGCCCGCTGGCTAGTCTACCAGGGACGCCAGGTCTATGGGCTGCCCTTCCCGGGGGACGTGGACGCGGACTTGGCTTCCCTCGAGCCGCTGTCGGAACCAGTGAGGGTTATTGGTGTGAAGGGGGACCACTGCCCGGGGCGAAATGCGCTGCACCAGCTCCAGCAGGTCGCGGGCAGGGGCGTGGCCGGAAGCGTGCAGGCCCACCTGCTCTTCGGGCACCCGCCACTTCAGCTCCTCCACGGGCAGCCCCACGTAGCGCATCTGGAAGTGGTCCAGCCAGTTGCGCAGCCGCCTGAAGTCCATCTGTATCTCCTCGTCGAAGGCCTCATGGCTGGAGTACAGGTAAAGGCTGCCGGGTCGAGGCCGGATGCTGGGCAGGTCCTTCAGGTCGTAGTAGCTGAAGCAAAGCACCAGCTCATCCTGCCGTCGCCCCACTTCCTCGGGGGTAATGAGGCAGGAGCCGTAGTCGTCGTACACCTCCCGCTCCCAGCGTTCGTAGCTGCCCTTGGGCTGGCAGTAGACCAGCACGTCCAGCTCAGGACCGATGGCGGGCAGCGAAGGGTCGGCCAGGCGGGCCGCGTCCAGCAGATAGGCGTCTTTGGCCAGGATGACCAGTTGTCGGCCGATGTGGCGCGCGAGGCGGTGGAAAATGGTCAGGCGTTCCAGGTTGCGGGGGCCGAAGTCGGCGATGATGAGGCCTTCGGCAGTCCGCATGAAGTCCAGGGCACGCTCCGCGACCTGCTGTTCGGTGATGGGGCCGTGGTCGTCGTCGCCAGCGCGGGTGCCCTCGCACAGGAGGACGAGGGGCAGGCGACGGGCGGCCTCGGCGGCGGCTCGGACGAAGGCCTCGGTAGCGTCGCCCTTGTGGCCGTGAAAGCGCAGGTCGCCAGTGTAAGCGACCGCCAGGCCCGCGCCCTCCACCAGGAAGCCGGCCGCGCCCGGGATGGAGTGGTCCACGGGGTAACAGCGGACGCGAAACGGGCCGAGGGCCGCCTCGCCGCCGGCGAAGCACAGGTCCTTGGGCTCTAGCGGTCTGGTTCCCGGCGTCTGCCGCCAGAAATCGACGGCCTCCCTTGTCGGGGTGTCGCCGAAGACCACGAAGGGGCGCTGGCGGGCGGGCTGCTGACTGGCTGATGGGGTCTCCAGCAGGCCCGAGTCGTTGCGTGGCCGCCGCTCCACCGCGTACACGATCTCCTGTTCGAAGTCGGACCGGGAGCTGTCCTGGATGGCCTTCATGACCAGGGCGGAAAGGAACGTCGTATAGACGGGGATGTCTAAATTGAGGACGGATATGTAGCCCGAATGGTCCAGGTGGGCATGGGAGCAGAGGACGCCGAGCACGCTGCCCTTGCCAAGGTTGCGGTAGGCAGGCCGCTCGCGATAGCGCTCCCACAGCATCTTCTGCGCCTGCCCGCCCGGCTGCAGGTCGTCCCGGTAGATGCCTTCCAGCGGCGGCAGCAGGCCCATCTCCAGCGGGTCGAGGATGCCGAAGGACGACCTGGGGTTCAGGAACTCCTCGTAGAAGCGCCCCCGCGGTGATAGGAGACGCCGAAATCGAGGAAGAGGGCACAGCCCTCCCCTTCCAGCAGCACCTTGTTGCCTCCCACCTCCCCCACCCCGCCCAGCAGCGTAAGGCGTAGCACGGGGGCGGCCTCCTCTGCCTGTAGGGCGTATTATAGGCAGCCGAAGCCTCCTTGAGGAGTGACTGTTATGTTCAGTCAGGGGGTGAAGGCCTCGTTACGGTCGCTGGGGGCGCTGCCGCCGGGGACGAGCCCACCGGCGGTGACGTAGATGGTGCCGCCCACGGCCGCAGCGCCCAGCCCATGCCGGGCCGTGGGCATAGGAGGGGCGGCCTGCCACGTGTCGGTAGCCGGGTCGTAGGCCTCGTTCTCGACAAAGGTGCCTTCGGCCCCTTCGCCCCCGAAGACGTATATCCTGCCCCCCGCTACGGCCGCGGCGATGCCGCTCCGAGCGGTGGGGAGCGGCGAGCGACGGCGCCAGGCGTCAGTGGCCGGATCGTATTCCTCGGTCACGTCCAGGTTCTGACGGAAATTGAGCCGTAGCCGACCACCGATAGCGCAGAGCTTGCCGCCAACGGCCGCCACGGCCATATGGTCGCGGGGCACGCCCATGGGCGCCCGCGCCTGCCAGCGGTCGGTGGCCGGATCGTAGACCTCATTGGCCCCGGTGTTGGCGCCGCCGGTGGTTACCCCACCGACTGCGTATATGCGGCCGTCGATGACGGCCGCGCCCAGTGCCCCCCTGGGCGTGGGGAGGGAAGCCCGCCGCCGCCAGCTATCGCTCGCCGGGTCGTACTCGTAGACATCGCTCACCGGCAAAAAGCCGTCTCGGAACCCGCCGATGACGTATATCTTTCCGCCTACAGCCGCTGCTGCCGGGTGGTGCAGGGGTTGAGGCAGGGGCGCGACGGCTCGCCACGTGTCAGTGGCGGGGTCGTAGACCTC
>VAPR01001459.1_pt1 | contig 11522 bp, 11 predicted proteins | sample 3380701 | NCBI WGS metagenome assembly VAPR01 (sample SAMN11536904, study PRJNA540576) | hot springs metagenome | isolation source: hot spring wet sediment | place: Spain: Lobios | collected 2014-01
CGTGCACGACGTGGCCACCGGGCGCCGACGGCTGACCCCGTGGTTCGGTGCGGTGGGGGCTGGAGGTCTGCACGAGCTGCTGGTGCACGCAGGCGGCGCTGCCGGGAGCCTGCTCGCCAGGTTCCCCACACCGGTTGTGAAGGCCTTCTTCCACCCCCAGCGGCCGCACACCTGGCGGCCGCAGCTGGACCGGCTGCGGCGGGCCCTGGGTACGCGGCAGCCCACCACGTACAGGGCGCTCCTGGATGCCTGAGCCCTCCCTCTCCTTTGTGATCCCGGCCCGCAACGAAGCCCCCCTCGTGGGGCGGGCGTTGGCTTCGGTGGCGCGCCAAGCCTGGCCCCACGACGACCTGGAGGCGGTGGTGGTGGACAACGGCTCCCATGATGGCACCCCTCGGGCCGTCTCCGAGTTCGCGGCACACCACCCCGAACTGGCGCTGCGCCTCGTGGTCGAACCCGTCCGCGGCCGGGGCCGCGCGAAGAACGCAGGCGCCCGCGCGGCCCGCGGCCGCTGGCTGATCTTCCTGGATGCAGACTCCGTGGCGAGCCCCAACCTGGCCCGGGCCGTGGTCACCCGAGTTGAGTCCGGCTGCCCCGCGGGGAGCGTTCGACTCGTCGCGGACTCCGACGACTTGTTGGACCGCGGCTTCTTCGCCCTCATGGAGGTCGGCAAGCGGCTCTTCGGCATCCGTGCCCAGATGTTCTACTGCAACGCAGATCTGTTTCATCAGCTGGGCGGGTTCGATGAAGGGCTGGAGATCGCCGAAGACCTGGAATTCCTGCGCCGACTGCGGCGGAGGGGGGTTTGTGTGTGTCACCTCACGGAAGCGTACATCGCCACCTCGCCCCGGCGGCTGCGGGCGCTGCCGTTCCGCCTGGGAATGCTTTGGACCTTCGTCCGCTGGGCACTGGCCCACGTGGGAGTGGGCCGCCGGTGGCCCTACTGAGGAAGGCGTGCGCTTCTGGCAGCGCTTGTTGGGATTCGCCCGTAGCGGCCGGGGCCGGGCCGCCGGTCCTCTGAGGGTGTGGCTGTGGTGGGAGTGGCTCACCACCGGGTGGTGGCGGCTGCGGCCCGTGCGGCGCGGGGGCTTGCTTCTGTACTCGGTGCAGCGCTGGAGGGGTCCTTCCGTCCCGCTGGCGGACGGCACCGTGGTGCGCCCGGGTGACCGGGTGCTGGAACTCCATCTGGACAACACGGGATTCGCGCGGTGGGGCATCGATGCTCCGTGGCCGTACCTGCGCGTTCTCCGGGAGGACCTGGTAGCCGTGCGCGCGCTCCTGGTCCGCGACGCTCTCGCAGCCGCACACGGCGTCACCGTGTACGCCGCGGGAGCTCGCCGACTCGGCCTCGAAGTCCGGCCGCTTCCGCGTACTCCTTGGTGGCGGCTCGTGCGGTTCTTTCTCTGGGGCCTGCGGGCGATCTACCATCCGCGCGGACGGGGCACCGCGCCGCCGCCGTGGCCCGTGGAAGTCTGGCTCAGCCGCCCCTCCGGCGACGAAGAGGTTCGGCCCGGTCCCTAGCGAGAGCCTCAGGGGATCGAGAAACGCGAACGTCCGCAGGCCACAGAGCGCCAGCCCGGCTGCGGCCCGCGATAGCCTACCCTGTAGGGTAAAGGCCCGATGGCGGGCTCCATCGGTCACCCGATGTCCCAGCCCCCCGGGCGCGCTTATCCTGTCCGTGAAAGGAGGGGAGGCGTCATGCACCGGGTGGTGATCTTGGGCGGCGGAAGCGGCGGGGCCATCGCGGCCAAGCGGCTCGCCGAGTGGTCGCGGCCGGGTGAGGTGGAGGTGGTCCTGGTGGACCGCAGTCCGTGGCATGAGTACCGGCCGAGCTACCTCTGGGTGATGACGGGCCGGCGTGAACCCGAGGCGGTTCGTCGACCCCTCAAGCTCCTGGAGACGCGCTACGGCACCCGGGTGGTGCAGGGGGCGGTGACCCGCATCGACCCGGAAGCCCGAAGGGTGGACACGGAGGCGGGCCCTGTGGAGTACGACTTCCTGGTGGTCGCCCTAGGAGCGGAGCTGCAGCCGGATGCCCGCACCCAGGGCTTCGAGGGACCGTGGGAGCTGGAGCACGCCCTCCATCTGCGGGCGCGTCTTGCGCAGTTCCAGGGCGGCCACGTCGTGGTGGGCCCTGTGGACTGGCCCTATCGCTGCCCGCCGGCACCCTTCGAGGTCGCGTTCATGATCCGGTATTTGGCGGATCAGCGGCACATCTCGGAGCGCACCCGCATCACCGTCATCCACCCCTGGCAACAGCCCATGGAGACCTTCGGCCCCCTCATGGTGGAAGGCTTCCGGGCCTTCTTGCAGCAGTTTCGGGTGGAGTTCCAAGGAGGGTTCCAGCTGGCCGACCACGACCGCGACCGGCGCCTTCTCCGCTCCGCGGACGGGCGCGCCGTGGAGTACGATCTCGCCATCCTGATCCCTCCCCACGCCGCCCCGGAACCCGTGCGCACTTCACCCCTGGCGGCTGACACCGGGTACATGGACGTCACGTTGCCCAGCATGGTCTCCCCCCGCTACCCGGAGGTCTACGGCATCGGGGACGTGGTGGCTCCCACCATCGGTCTCGGCATGGCTGGCGTGTTTGCCCACTTCCAGGCGGACCACGTGGCGAGCCAGATCCTGGACCGCATCCGGGGCGTCTACGTAGGGGAGCTCTACAACATGGTGGGTGTGTGCGTCATGGATACGGGCTACATGGGTGCCGCGGTGTGGTGTGACTTCACGGAGAAGCTGTACGGACGCGCCCCGTATCCGGACTGCCGTCTGCTGGGCGGAATGCGGTTGTTCCGGTCGGTGAAGGTAGGGTTCGAGCGACTGTGGTTCTCCAACCTGTTCGGGCGGTAAGGGAGGGGGATCGGGATGAGCGAGGTTCGCGCACCGGAAGTGGATCGACTCTTGGCCCGCCTCGCGGAGCACGCGGATGCGCTGGAGCAGCTCTTGGAGGTGGTGGGCCGGTTGCACCGAACCGGCCTGCTGGCGGCGGTGCAGGGCATCCTCGAGGAGTTCGACGAGCAGTTCAGCGCCGCCACCCGGCCGGAGCTCATGACCCTGTTGGCCAACCTGATGATGCTCCTGGGGGCTCTGGGACAGGTCCGCTACGAGCCTTTGTTCCGCCTGGCCCTGTATGCGGCGCAGGCGGCCAACGAAAAGCTGGCGCAACCCAGGACCCAGCCTCTCCGCCTCGGCGAGGCGTGGCGGATGCTGCGCAGCCCCGAGGTGGCGCAGGCTCTAGAGGTACTGCTGGCAGCCCTGCGGGCCTTGCGGTCATCCCAAGCCGCGGGCTGACCCGGCCAGATTCCTACCGCGGCAGGATCTGACCGCGGATCTCCCCTGCGGGACGGGCCGCGGTGTGGACGTTGACATACGTTCCCAGCTCCCGCATGCGCGCCACCAACGCAGACAGCGGCTGGCCCGCAAGCGGCCCCACCAGGTTCGCTGCGGTGATGGTGCCTTGCGCCAGGTCACCGTCGAACCGGCCGGGTTTGAGCTGGGGTGGTGGCGCGGAGGGGTACAGCCACACCACGATCGGGCCGTTCTGCCCCACGGCCCCCACGTGGATGTGCGCCATCTGGACATCGACCGCCCGGGAGAGCTCCAGGCGGTAGGTGATGCTGGTGCCATCTGGCGCCACCCGGAAGGTGGCGACCCCGGTGGCTTTCGTCTCCACGCTAGGCACCTGCTCCCGCCCCCACAGGTGCGCCACGAACTCCGCCGGCGTCTGCGCGCCGGTCGGCACCGCAGCCACCAGGACCACTGCCAGGATCGCCCAACGGACCCCTCGAACCATGGAGACCTCCTGACGTACGGCTGCGGCCCATGGTGCGATGCCAACTTCACGGGACTGTCACGGAAGCCGCCGACGGCGCTCCAACCTGCCTCCCGCTCCCTGTCGTTTGGTGCGAGGGACCGAGCACCGGGTCGGACGTTCCTCGGCCTCAGCCCCCGGAACGAGCGTGGCGAATGGCCTGCCAGACCCGCTCGGGGTGGAGAGGCGCATCCAGGTGACGGATCCCAAAGGGGCGGAGGGCGTCCAGCACCGCGTTCACGAAGGCCGGGGTAGCGCCGATGGTGCCCGCCTCCCCGACCCCCTTCGCGCCCAGGGGGTTTGTCGGGGAAGGCGTCACCGTCCGGTGCAGTTCCAGGCGCGGCAGGTGGGTTGCGCGGGGAACCGGGTAGTCCGCCAGGGTGGTGGTGAGGGGCTGCGACGCTTGGTCGTAGGCCACCTCTTCCAGCAGCGCCTGGCCCATGGCCTGGGCGATCCCGCCGTGGATCTGGCCCTCCACGAGCAGGGGGTTGATGACCACACCGCAGTCGTCCACGGCCACGTATCGCACCACCCGCACCTGCCCGGTTTCGGGGTCCACCTCCACCACGCAGAGGTGCGCCCCGAACGGCGAGGTAGCCTGGCGGATGGTGAACGTTCCCTCCTCCTCAAGCCCCGGAGGTAAACCGTCCGGCAGCCGGCCCGGCCGGTACGCCGCCCCGGCCACCTCCGCCACAGACACCGCTCGGTCTGGCACGCCCCGCACTGCGATCCTTCCGTCCCGGAGCTCCAGGTCACGCGGGGAGGCTTCCAGCAGGTGCGCTGCGATGCGGAACATCTTGCGCCGCACTTTCTCCGCGGCCCGCAACACCGCAGAGCCCCCCACCACCAGGGTGCGACTGCCCGCGGTCCCCTGTCCTGAGGGCACCACCAGGGTGTCGCCGTGCACCACCTCCACGCGCTCGGGCGGGATGCCCAGCCGGTCCGCCACGATCTGCGCAAAGCCGGTGGCGTCTCCCTGCCCGTGCGGCGAGGTCCCGGTGAGGACTGTGGCGCTCGCGTCCGGGTGCACGCGCACCTTGGCCAGCTCCCACCCGAACGCGCACACCTCCACGTAGGTGGAAAGCCCGATTCCCAGGTACCGGCCCTGGGTGCGCGCGTGCTCCTGCTCCCGCCGCAGCCCGTCGTAGCCCGCGCGGTCCAACAGCACCCGCAGGGCCCGCGGGAAGTCACCGCTGTCGTACCGGGCGCCTCCGGGAGTCTTGTACGGGAAGGCTCCCTTGCGCAGCAGGTTGCGGCGCCGAACCTCCGCCGGGTCCAGGCCGAGCTCCGCGGCCACCAGGTCCATCATCCGCTCCAGGTAAAACGTGGCCTCCGGCCGGCCCGCACCGCGGTAGGCGCCCGTAGGGGTCTTGTGCGTGTATACCTCCACCACTTCGGCGTCAAGGTGCTGGATTGCATACGGACCGGTGAGCACGCGCGCCGTGAGGGTGGGGACCTCCAGGGTCGTGGACAGTACGTACGCGCCGATGTCAGCCACCAGCCGGGCCCGCAGGGCCAGAACCCGGCCCCGGCGGTCGCACGCCATCTCCAACTCTCCGACCTGGGAGCGGCCGTGGGCTGTGGCGAGGAGGCTTTCCCTCCGGCTCTCCACCCACTTCACGGGCCGGCCCAGCCGCCGGGCCAGCAAGGCGACCAGAACGTCCTCAGGGTACGTGTTGAGCTTTACGCCGAACCCGCCACCCACGTCGGGCGCCACCACCCGCACCTGGTTGGCTCGCAGGTGGAGGGCCTCCGCGAGGGTATCCCTCAGGTCGTGGGGGACCTGGGTGGACGACCACACGGTGAGCAGTCCGCGCGCGCCGTCCCATGCAGCCAGAACCCCGCGCCCTTCCATGGGCACGGCCGCAAGCCGTTGCTGACGGATCCGCTGGCGCACCACGCGGTACGCGGACGCAAAGGCTGCCTCCGGGTCGCCGGCGCGCGTGGTGCGGCGGTACGCCACGTTGGTCCCGAGCTCCGGGTGCACGAGCGCCCCGTCCGCGCAAGCCTCCAGGGGGTCGGCGATCCCAGGCAACGGCTCGTAGGACACCGCGACCGCCGCAGCGCCGTCTTCGGCAGCCGCGCGACTTTCGGCCACCACGGCGACCACGGGCTCCCCGACGTAGCGCACCACGTCTTTGGCCAGCACGGGGTGAGGCGCAACCTTCGCGCCCCGCAACCCCGACACCGGAATCGGGTCCGGATCCAGGTCCCGGGCGGAGAAGACCCCCACCACGCCAGGGACCGACAGCGCCTGTGCAGCGCTCACACCAAGCACACGGGCATGGGGATGCGGACTTCGCACAACGGAGACGTGTAAGACCCCCTCCATCGGGATGTCGTCCAGGTAAGCGCCCTGCCCCCGGAGGAGCTTCGGGTCTTCGATCCGGCGGATACGCCGGCCCACCCAGCTGGCAATCTGCTCCATGGCACGCTCCCTACAGGTGTTCGGAGTCTATTGTAGCCACCCGTGGGGTAAAGGGAGGATGAGAAGCATGCCCGGCGAACAGAGCGATGCGATCTGCGGCGGAGCAGGGGACTTGAGCGACGCGTTCTCCGATTCGCCCCAAACGCGCGTGCGGCAGCGCGGCGCTCGCCTCCTGTGGCTCGGTGCGGCGCTCGTGTTGGCCCTCGCGGTGTGGATGACCGCCCGACCCGGCGAGTTCGGCGCCGCGTCCCCGCCGTTGCCCGCAACCCCTGCGGCCGTGGTCCTCCCCGCGCCCTCCCCGACGCAGGCGCCGCCCGTTTCTGCTCCCGCGTCGCCCGCCACCGTGCGCCCGGTCCGGACGTCCACACCGCGGCCATCCCCGAAGCCGACGCCCAGGCCGTCGTACTGGATCCGTTTCGGACCCACGCACGACCTGGAGGTGCTGGGTGAGATGGTGGACCGCCTCGCCCGCGCGTACGCGGTGGTGGGCCGCATCCAGACCCAGTGGAGGGTGAGGGCCTACCGCGTGGTCTCCGGCCCTGTACCGCTCCTCAGCGCCGCGGAGGAGCGGCAGGCACTGCTGGCCGCGGTAGGCCTTGCGTCCCGCGTGCGGGCCCACCCGCAGAAGGGATACCTTCTGGACTTCGGAGAGTTCCGGGATGCGGCCGCGGCGGAGGAACGGGCGCGGGCGGTGCGGGCGCGCGGGTTCATCGCCACCGTGGCCGAGGTCCGGACGGCATCGTACACGGTGCTCCTGGGGCCGCTCTCCGAGGAGGCAGCGCTCGCGGTCGCCCGAAGCCTCCAGGCCTCCGGGTTCTCCTTCAGCCTCTCCCACCGCCCATGAGGGCTTCCCCCCGGTCCGGAAGGCGCCTGCGGGCTACCGCGCAAAGCAGCGGCCCGCGCTAGACTCTTCCCGTACGGGCAGGTGGAGTCGCCTTCTGAGGTCAGTTAAGCGAGGTCGTAGGGGTGAATGCCGGTCGTCCGTCGTGGCGGCAACTGATCGAGCGCTGGTGGCAGGCTCTGGGCGAGCGCGGCTCACCGCCCGCGCAGACCCCCGGTGAACCGCCCGACGTCTCCAGCGCGCTCGTCGTGAGCAGCGTGCAACTTCCCTGGCTCCTCCCCGCTCTTGGCCCGAGGTGCCGGTTGGAACACGCGGCGTCCATCCCGGACGCCCTCGAGCTCCTGGCCACAGACCACTACGACCTTATCATCCTGGACCTGCACGCCTGCGACCGCCCGGCGGCCGACGCCGTCCGGGCCATCCGGGGGCTTCGGCAGACCCCCATCCTGCTCGCGGGGCCGAGGGCTCTGCGCGAGGCCGCTGCACAGGCGCTGCGGGCGGGCGCGGACGAGTCCCTGTTCACAGACGCCCCTCCTTCCGCGGAACTCGTGCGCCACGCGGTGGAGCACGCGATGCTGCGCCGGTCCCTGGAAGACCTGCTGACCACGGAGCTGGACCCCACCACGGGCCTGCTCTCCAAAGGCGCCTTCCAGCGGCTGTACGAGGAGCGCCGGGCGCGCAGCCAGCTGTTCGGAGAACGCTTCACCGTTTTGCGCGTCCAGGTCTTGGACCTCCGGCGCGCGGAAGCTGCTTACGGCGCGCGCAGCGTCGAGGCCTTGCTGCAGCACGTGGCGGAAACCCTCAGGAAGGCCGTCCGGAGCACGGACACGGTGGCGCACCTGGGCGAGGGTGCGTTCGTGGCACTCCTCGACACTGGAGATCCCCGACGCGTGGAAACCATCACGGAGCGGTTAGCGGCGGCCGCCGATGCTTACCGGCACCCCCAGCATCCCGGGCTCCGCGCCCGGCTGCGGCTGGCCCACGCCATCGGAGGCGCTGGCCGCGATCTGTTGGCCGAGGCGGAACGCGCGTTGGGCGGAGGGTCTGCCTAGTCCTGGCGGCGCGCCGCGATCCCCGCCACCGCGCCGGGGTTTTCCAGGGCACTCAGGTCTCCTGGGTCCTGCCCGAGGTAGGCAGCGCGGATCACGCGGCGCATCACCTTGGCGTTCCGCGTCCTCGGAAGGTCCGCCACGAACTCCACCACCTCGGGCTGCAAGGGCTTACCGAGCCGCTGCGCGACCAAGTCGCGCAGTTGCTCTGCGAGGGCCTCGCTGGGCGTGTGCCCGGGGCGCAGTACGACGAAGCACGCCACCGCCTCTCCCTTCACCTCGTGCGGGATCCCCACCGCGGCTGCCTCGCTGACTGCGGGGTGGGATACCAGCACCGACTCCACCTCCGCGGGCCCCACGCGTTTGCCGGCCACCTTCAAGGTGTCGTCGGAGCGCCCCAGGATGTACCAGAAGCCGTCCTGGTCCCGCACCGCCCAGTCGCCGTGCACCCAAACGCCCGGCCACCGCGACCAGTAAGTCTCCAGGTAGCGCTCGGGGTCACGCCAGAAGCCGCGTGTCATGCCGGGCCACGGCTTGGTCACCACCAGCTCTCCCACCTGCCCCGGCCCTGCGGGCCGGCCGTCCGCATCGTACACGTCCGCGGCCATCCCCAGGCACGGTCCCGTGAACGCGCACGGCTTACAGGGTTGGATGACCGTCCCGCATACGATCCCCCCGGAAACTTCGGTCCCTCCGGAGTAGTTCACCACCGGGCAACGGGAGCGGCCCACCTGTCGGAAGTACCAGAGGTAGGGGTCCGGGTTCCACGGCTCGCCCGTGGAACCCAGCACCCGGAGGCTACCCAGCCGGTACCGGGCCGGCCAGTCGTCTCCGTACCGCATGAGTGCCCGCACCGCGGTGGGTGCAACCCCCAGTACTGTCACGCCATGGCGGTCCACCAGCTCCCAGAGGCGGCCGGGGTGAGGGTGGTCGGGGACGCCCTCGTAGAGCACCATGCTGGCGCCCAGGGTCAGGGTGCCCAGCACCAGCCAGGGCCCCATCATCCACCCCATGTCGGTAAGCCAGAACACCACGTCGTCCGGCTGGACGTCGAAGTGGAACGCCATGTCGCACGCGGCCTTGATGGGGAAGCCCGCGTGTACGTGGACGGTCCCTTTGGGCCTGCCCGTGGTGCCCGAGGTGTAGATGATCATGAAGGGGTCCATGGAGCTCATCCGCTCCGTGGGGGCCTCCGGCGGCTCATCGGCGGTCACCTCGTGCCACCACACGTCTCGGCCTGCCCGCCAGCCCTCGTGGACCCCCACCCGCTGCACCACCAGCAGGTGTTCCACGCTGGGGCAGCCCCGCGCGGCCTCGTCCGCCGCCCTCAGCATGGGTACCACCTGGCCGCGACGATAGAAGCCGTCCGCGGTGACCAGCACCTTGGCCTCGCAGTCCCGCACCCGTGTGGCGACCGCCTCTGGGGCAAAGCCCGAGAAGATCGGGGTGAACACCGCCCCCACCTTCGCGCACGCGAGGACCGCCACGGCCACCTCCGGCACCATGGGCAGGTAGATGGCCACCCGATCGCCCCGCCCGACCCCGAGCCGACGCAACGCCCGCGCGGCGCGGCACACCTCCGCGTCCAGCTCCGCGTACGTCAGGGTGCGCGTCGAGCCGTCCTCTCCCTCCCACCGCAACGCCACCCGAGATGCGGCAGCGGTCTTCCGGTACTTGTCCAGGGCGTTGTGGACCAGATTGCCCTCCGCCCCGCAAAACCACTCCGTCCACTCAATCCCGCGCCCATCGTCGTACACGCGCTCGTAGGGCCGGTCCCACTGGATCCCCATCTCCTCCAGGGCCGCACCCCAGAACCACGCCAGATCCTCCACGGACCGGCGGTACAGCTCGTCGTACGTGGCGATCCCGTGCCGTCGCATGAAGCGCACAAGCCGGCTGCGCTCCACGTACGCCGGGGTGGGCTCCCACACCACGCTCCCACTCAGGACCACGGTCTCCATCCTTGTCACCCCACGGGGAGTTTGCCACCTTCCCGGCGTCCTCCTTCAGACAGGTTGACCCCCGTCTGAGGCGTCGCGGTATGCTCGCCGCGTGGACCATTCCCGGCGCAACACCCTGCCTCGGCCTGAGGGACTTGAGGCCCTCGCCGCGCAGGTGGTGGCCTGCCGGCGGTGCCCTCGTCTCGTGGCCTATCGGGAGCGCGTTGCCCGGGAAAAGAAGAAGGGGTTCGAGGGGTGGACCTACTGGGGCAAGCCTGTCCCGGGATTCGGGGATCCCGAGGCCCGGGTCCTGCTGGTCGGGCTTGCCCCCGCCGCGCACGGCGCGAACCGCACGGGTCGCATGTTCACCGGCGACCTCCCCAACGGTGCCTCGGTCTGGCTGGTGCGGGCGCTGTACCGGGCCGGGTTCGCCAACCAACCCACGAGCCTGCACCGCGACGACGGACTTCGCCTGCGCGACACCTACGTGACCGCCGCGGTGCGCTGCGCACCGCCTGGAAACCGCCCCTCCCCTGAGGAACTCCGCCGCTGCTTCCCCTACCTGGTGCGGGAGTTCCTGCTCCTCCGGCGCGTCAGGGTTGTGGTGTGCCTTGGCGCCGTGGCGTTCGACACAGTGCTTCGACTCTTTGCGCACCTCGGCGTGGAGCTGCCCCGGCCCAGGCCCCCCTTCGCCCACGGCGCGGTGTACCGGTTCTCAGGCCTGGTGGAGGGCCGCCCGGTCCCTGCGGTCCTGTGCACCTACCACCCCAGTCGACAGAACACCCAGACTGGCAAGCTGACCGCCCGGATGCTGGACCGGGTGTTCCTGCGGGCACGTCACATCCTGGAGGAGGTCCGGTGACCGACGAGCTTTGGATGCGGGAGGCCCTCCGCGAGGCCGAACGCGGCGCCCGGTACGGCGAGGTGCCGGTCGGGTGTGTGGTGGTGTGCGACGGCAAGCTCCTGGCGCGGGCCCACGACCGCCGGGAGTCGCTGCGCGACCCCACCGCCCACGCGGAGGTCCTGGCTCTCCGGGAGGCGGCGCGGGTCCTGGGGAGCTGGCGGCTGGAGGGGTGCACGATGTACGTGACCGTGGAGCCCTGCCCCATGTGTGCGGGTGCCCTCGTGCTGGCCCGCGTGCGCCGGCTCGTGTACGGTGCTGCAAGCCCCAAGAACGGCGCGGTGCGCACCCTGTACCGGATCCTCGAAGATCCCCGCCTCAATCACCAGGTGGAGGTCGCAGCCGGCGTGCTGGAGTACGAAGCCCAGGCGCTCCTCCAGCGCTTCTTCCGACTGCTGCGGGATTCGCAAGAGTAGTGGCCAGGCCCCACCGCGGTGCGCGAGCTGAAGCCGCGCTACAATGGGGGAGGTCGGAGGGGTGCACCGAACTGGCTAAGGGGCCGGTCTCGAAAACCGGTGGGCTTTGCGCCCTTGTGGGTTCGAGTCCCAC
>VAPR01001460.1_pt1 | contig 11521 bp, 6 predicted proteins | sample 3380701 | NCBI WGS metagenome assembly VAPR01 (sample SAMN11536904, study PRJNA540576) | hot springs metagenome | isolation source: hot spring wet sediment | place: Spain: Lobios | collected 2014-01
TCGTGGTAGCGGGCCAACGTGTGCAAGTGATCAAAGATACCGAGGCCGGTAAAGGAACACTTCAATTTGGTACGGAAGTGGTTAGTGCCGCTGATGGCTCGATCGCTGCATTGCTCGGCGCTTCTCCGGGTGCTTCTACTTGCGTTCACGTGATGCTTGAGGTATTGGAAAAATGCTTCCCGCAACACATGAAAGAGTGGGAGCCGAAAATAAAAGAAATGACTCCTTCTTATGGTGTGTCACTGGTGGAAAACCCAGACCTTTTCCGTGAAATTCATACTTCAACAGCCGAGACGCTTGGTCTAAGCCAAAAAGAACTGGTCTATAGTTAAAAGGTGAAACAAAACATAGAACCTTTGATCTATCTTTGGATTGAAGGTTCTTTTTTTACATTCGCAGGTAGATTGGCTACTGTGAACCGTATCATGATAGGGACATCAATAAACGATGTCCCTCTTTTTTCCTTTAAAATGAAATGGGTGGTTGAAACATAACATGATGATAATGCCGTAATCAAGGGAGAAGAGCGAGTTATCTTGGTATGACTCCAGAGTCATTAAGCAGAATCAAGAAGCGGATCCATAAAGAGAAAAGCTAGGCAGCCGTTATAGCCGTGTAGGGACTTTCCCTCCTTTCACCAGCAACCAAATACCTACGATGACATGATTGAGCAACTATGGACCGGAAAATTATGGGCTTCTGTATCGTTGACATTACTACGAAATCGTAATAAACTGAATCCAGAAATTTGCTACGATTTCGTAGTAAATTCACTTCCAAAACGAGAGGAGCTGAATGGAATGGTGAGTGGGATTAAGCGTCAAGTGGGTTTATTTCTTATGCTGACAGGGTTAATCCATACGCTTTTTGGCCTGGTTTTCTATCTGGAGCAGCTTCAACCGATTGTGGTGGAGGGATTATGGAACACCGTCGAGGAGGGACAATGGGAGCAGGGCGCCGCGTTCTGGTTTATGATGTTTGGATTTATGCTGATCTTCGTCGGATATACGGCAGATTGGCTCATGAAAAAGAAGGGGATCGCACCTCCGGCAGGTTTTGGGTGGATGCTCCTTGCCGTCTGCCTGATCGGGGCTATCATTATGCCGGTTTCAGGTTTTTGGCTTGGCATTCCGCAGGCCTGGCTTCTGTTGCGCAACTGATACCTGAAACAATGTTATACGAAAAGAGATAGACAAACGATCATACACAAACCCAAGGAGAACACGAAAGCATGTCAACTTTACCCAATTGCCCGAAATGCAATTCCGCATACACCTACGAAGACGTAAGCCATCTGGTTTGCCCGGAATGTGCTCATGAGGGAGATCACGACATTGATTGCAAAATTGAAGGTTTTGGCGCTATGCAATTAAAATCCCCATTTGTGAAGAAGGTATAAGTGTGAGCCACTCCAATAATCGGAGTGGCTCCTTTTCACGCTCGTTACCTCTGAAATAAGTAAGAGGTTACTGCTTCATTTTATTCATACAATCAACCTCTTCCCATGAGATTCATGTCCCTGCCGCTGCTCCCATAACAGCTGTCCTCGTTGAAAGAATGGAAAGGCAAGAAAAGCGAGCAGCATGAGGATGGCGAAAATAACAGGACCTTGCCCGAACCCTAACAGGTTCAGCAAAATACCACCGAACCAGGCGCAAACACTCTGCCCGATAAACGCGAACCCACTGGCGCCGTAGTATGCTCCTCGCAAATGTTCGGGAGCAATTTCGCCAATCAGCACATCGCCGATGACGAAACACAAAATTTCGCCCGCTGTAAAAACAACCATCGACAAAGCCAGCATAAAAAGATTGTCAAAGAGTCCAAACCCGAACAACCCCAGTCCGAATAACAGGCATCCGGCCTTTAAAGCGGTTAAGGAAGAGAAGCGCTTCATCAGCTTCGCCAGGGGATATTGCAGGACCAGCACAGATAGCGTGTTGACTACAAACAAAAACGAATACGATTCAACCCGATCATGGCCGATATATTGTGACAATGTGGTATCCAGGTGTGAATAGGCTCCTGCCACAAATACATTACCTAGCAGGAAGTAGAGAAATACATTGTCCGTCAGAACGATTCGGGCCATTTGATTGATTGTGACAGAGGACGATCTCTCTTGAACCTTTTGCTTGAACATGACCATGAAAACCACCAGGAGCAATGCGTACACGGCAAAAATCGCGGCACTAGCAAAAAACGGCAGCATCGATGCAGAACTTCCTGCTCCAAGCTTCAAGCCCGCTAATGGACCGATCGCTCCTCCCAAATTAATGGCAAAATATCTGGCATTAAACGCATCGGTGCGATGTTCGGCAGGAGTTACATCGGCCAACAAGGCCCTGGCGGTTGGTTCAAACACACTGCGAAAGAGACCGTTTAACGAACTCAACAGGAAGAAAGCCCACGTGTCGTTCGCAAAGGCGAATCCGATTAATACCAGACTCCACAGACTCATCGAAGTAATCATAACCGGGTACCGGCCAAGACGGTCCGATAACGCCCCTCCGAAAAAGCTGCTCATGGTTCCTGCCAATAAACTTACCGCTAATATTGCCCCGACCGTCGCTGGATCGATTCCCTTCACCTTTCCCAAATAGATGCCCAAATACGGAAGCGTCATAAAAAAGCCTGTGCGCGAAAGGAAAGTCCCGATAATGACACCCCATGCAACCGGATGAAATCTCGGTAAGGAAACCAGCTTCTGTGAGAACATGCTCATCTTGATTCACCCTCTTTTACTTCGTTGCTTTAAGTATAGCTGTCAAAAAAGTCGTAAAAAGGGTATGCTTTGATTGAATCCGTTCACCTTTTACCAAAAGAAATGAGGTTCTCTATGTTGACGGTTCTTCATTTTTTAGAGCTGCGCCTGTTTTTTAGCAACCGGGAACTCAGAACGCCGTTCCCCGTCACGGTCGACAAACTGACGGGCGTATGGTATTGCACGCCTCGGTATGCAAAACTGATTATTCGCAAACTTTGCGAGCTGGGCTGGATTGAGTGGCAAGCGGGGAGGGGCCGTGGGCATACTTCCGTGTTGACGTTCCTGATTGATTCGGACGATCTTCTTCTTGAGGAAGTGAAGAACAGGATGGAGCAGGGGGAAGTCAACGAGGCGATGGAACTGATGAACCGGTTCGGGGGAACTGCCGTGAAAACCCGGTTTATGGACTGGCTGTCGGAGGGAATGGGCTTCTCTACGCGATCCGTTTCCGACAAGGTTGTGGAAACGCTGCGATTTCCCGTGTACCGTACGATCATCACGCTGGACCCGGGTTTGGTTTACTACAATTTTGATGCTCACATCGCAGGACAGTTGTTCAACACGTTGGTGGCATACGATGATGAGAGCCGTACCGTCGTACCTTGTATCGCGCATTCCTGGGAAACGAGTGTCGATGGCCGGGAATGGATGTTTCATTTGAAAAAAAGCGTTCTGTTCCATCACGGACGGGAACTGACTGCTCACGATGTGGTATTTTCACTGGATCGGATCCGATTGCATCCTGATCGGTTTCAATCAAGCTGGATGTTTCAAGACATTGAGCTGGTTGAAGCGATTGACCATAAAACCGTTCGCATCCGTCTGCACCAACCGAATTACTTGTTCCTGCGGTTATTGAGTACGATTCCCGCGAGCATCGTGCCTGAAGAGATTGTGCGCCGAGATGAGGTGGAATTTGGGAAAAAGCCGGTGGGTACAGGCCCTTTTCAACTCATGCGACTGAACGAGGGGATCTGCATTTTGCAGGCATTCCCGACACACTTTCAAGGCAGGCCGCAATTAGACCGTGTCGAGGTAATCATCTTGCCCGAGATGGAAGCAGGCCGCTTGAAGGAACCGGATTGGACATCCGTCATGACCTCTCATGGGGACGCTTCCAAAGATCAGAGGGAAGCTTTGGAAAGCAATGACGAGTGGTGCAACATGCAAACGCTGTTCTCCTGCTGCAGTCTGCTTGTATGCAATCAACAGGCGCGAGGTCCGCAAAACCATCCCGCATTCCGTCAAGCGCTTTCCCATATCATTGATCGGGAACAGATGATTGCTGAGTTGGGAGGCGACCGGCTGTACCCGGCATACAGCTTCCGTCCGTACCCTGAGGATGTTCACAAGAGTACGGGGGGCGATACACGCGTAAATCGTTCAGAAATCGAGCAGTTATTGAATGCAAGCGGCTACCGGGGTGAACCTTTCCGTATGGTTACAACCGCACACCACCAGGAAGACGCCGAGTGGATTCGAGAGCGCTGCGAGGCTTTTGGCATTCAGATGATCATCGATGTGAGAGATCCATCTGAATTCGCGGTTCACGATTCTTTGCCCGAGCATGACTGCCTGTTGTTTGGGAACGTGTTTCATAATGACGAGGTTTGCGAGTTGAAAATGTATCTGCAAAAAAATTACTTCCTGTCAGCGTATGATGAGCAGACGGCGGAGGTCGTAAAGAAAACCGCTGTATCGATATTTCGGGAATCGGACGAGAAAGAACGCCAACACAAGCTGGCCTATTTGGAGGATGTCATGAGACAGACGTACTCGGTCCTTTATCTTGTCCAAAAGAAAACAGATATTTTGTTCCATAAATCGGTTCGTGGAGTGAGGATCAACTCGTTTGGCTGGCTCGACTTTGATAAAATTTGGTTTCAACCTCAGGAATCATAAACAATAGACCCGAACGCCACTGATTCGCCCGGCGATCGGGTCTATTTCATGGTGATCAGTATGAAAGGTAGTAGTTCTGTATCTCTTCCAACGTTTTCTGAGAAGGCTGAATGAATTCCCGATCCCAATCTTCCGGAGGAGAATCAAGCGATAGCCCTTTCTCATCCAGTAAACGATACAACTGTTGATCAGCTTGGGTGGGGAGCCACCAGGTGTAGATCGGGTTGGTTTGCCCCTTGATGAGGGATGCAAACAGGAATTTCAAATATGACGCAACGGACAAAGATCCGTAATCCACGTCCCGATCAGGCTCTGGAGCCGGGTACTCGCTTGGGTAACGCAGCGGGCCCCGGTAGATTGACATGTGGTGAGGCGTTGCCGAATGGTTTTTCCGTTTGAACAGTGGTTGCTTGTGGTATGGAATACATAGAGAGCTCCATTATGTATAGTATTTTTCCAGCGTTTTTGCCGACCCCGTCCATTTGGAAAGCTTGGCTAACAGACCAAAAAGAGCTTTTTGCAGAAAACGTGGGATGTACGGTACATAAAATTCACCCATCTCAAACAACGTCCCAAGCAGCAAAATGTTTTTCGGGATATCCTGTTTCAGAAAGGGCAGATAGAAGCTTCGACCGTCCATGTCCAGGCCATACCCGCAGCGTACGAATTGTTCAAAGGTTCCAGCAGGTCGAAGTTCTGCAGTGAAACTGACAAGCTGGTCGGAGGGATTCCAGAAACGATGAATTTTGCCGGTCGGAACGAACGCCTTGTCTCCTTTTTTGAGAAAGGTTTTGCTGCCGCCCACGATCAGCTCCAACTCGCCATCAATACCTTCAAACGATTCCGCAATTTCGGTATGATAGTGAGAGAATATTCCGTTTTTTGGAGGCAAATCGGTTCGAAACAACAAGTACTCCCCATTGGTTTCCTCTGCCGTTTTGAGAAAGGTTACTTTTTCACCTGTTCTCGGATTGATTACGGTACGACTTAAGTTGGACATGCAATACCCTCCTCAATATATTTCTTTCAGAAACTGGCCTATTCAAAATATAATGGAAAAGAATAGCATTCGACAAGAACTGACATAATTTCTGTTATTTTGCAAAAACGGAAGAGATATGGAGCCGACGACCATGAATGAACGATTGGAAACAGCCGGATATAAAATCAGGGAGCTCATCTTCAGGAATCGCAGCACTGTCGTTTACCGAGGTGTCCGCATCGAAAACAATCAACCTGTCATACTGAAAATACTGAAAGAAGAATGTTTATCGATCGAATCCGTATCCAGAATCCGAAATGAATACAAGATTCTCCAATCTGTCGATTCCACATCTGTGATAAAGGCTGTTGAACTCGTCCAAAAAGGCAAGGGAACCGTACTGGTCACCGAGGATTATGGCGGCATTTCTCTCGATTTGTTCCTGAAAATGAGAGAGCTGTCCATATCTGAGGTCATTTCGATCTGCATCCGAATCGCTCAAGGTATCGGTGACATTCATGATCACCGAATCATCCATAAAGCGATCAACCCTGCCAACATCCTCATTCATCCCTCTAAGGGTGAGGTCAAGATCATTGATTTTGGCAGCGCCACGCGCCTGTACCACGAGAACCAAAGTGCAAGCCATTCCAAGGAACTGGAAGGCAGCACAACGTACATGTCGCCAGAACAAACTGGACGAATCAATCGTTCGATCGATTATCGAACGGACTTTTATTCCTTCGGGGTCACCGCCTATGAGATGGTAACGGGGCATCACCCGGTTTATGGAGCCGATTTGCTGGAAATGGTTCATACCATTATCGCGGTGAAGCCAGTGCCTCCTTCTGATATCAACAGCGCGGTTCCAAAAGCATTTTCCGATATCATCATGAAATGCTTGTCCAAAAATGCGGAAGACCGTTATCACAGTGCAAATGGGCTGATTGCCGATCTGCAGCAGTGCTGGCAGGAGATTGAGGAAACGGGCACGATTCAGCCGTTCCTGCTGGCGCGCCATGATCTGTCGGATCGCCTGCACATACCGCAGAAGCTGTTTGGACGCGATCGGGAAATGGATGTGCTGACGGAGGCATTTGAACAAGTGTGCAACGGGGCAGCACGGTTGGTCCTCGTTACTGGCGCGGCCGGAGTAGGTAAATCGGCTTTGGTTCATGAGATGCAAAAAACGCGATTGCACACCAGAGGGCGATTTATCTCCGGTAAATTCGATCAATACAAGCAAAACATCCCCTACATGTCTCTCATTCAAGCGTTTCAAGAGTTGATTCGACAGCTGCTTTCCGAAAGCAAGGATGAGCTTGAGGGATGGCGGGGACATATTCTGGAAGCCGTGGAAGGCTTGGGCCAGGTCATTATTGATGTGATTCCACAGCTGGAGACGATGATCGGGAAGCAGCCCCCTGTGCCGGCTTTGCCGCCCGCAGAGGCGAAAAGTCGCTTTCAAATGGTCATGCAGCGCTTCGTTCGTGTGTTCGCCAGGCCGGGACATCCTCTCGTATTGTTTCTTGATGATTTGCAGTGGGCGGACTCGGCAACCCTGCATTTGATTCATCAAATGATTACCGACTTGCAGGTAAGCAATCTCCTTTTGATAGGTGCCTATCGGTCCAATGAAGTGGGCCCTGCACATCCTCTATTGAAGATTCAAAAAGAAATGGGCTCCGAGCAGGGCATTTTGCAGATGATAACGCTGCGGTCACTGCACGAATCCGATATAAACGGGATGCTTGCCGAGACAATCCAGACCGATCCTGAGGAAACGATGCCTCTTGCCCGGATATTCGTACAAAAAACAGACGGAAATCCGTTTTTCGCCAGAGAATTTTTAAAATCTCTGCACGATCGGAAATGGCTCAGCTACTCTTACAAGGAAAAGCGGTGGCAGTGGAATCCGGAACAGATCGAGAAGCTCAGTACGGCTGACAATGTCGCAGATTTTCTTGTGGAAAGGGTGCAAAAACTGCCATCAGATGCACAAATCCTCCTTGCCTATGCAGCTTGTCTAGGCAGTTCCTTTTCCCTGAGCATGATCGCCGCAGCACATGGACTGAAAGAATCGGAGGCACTGCGACAAATCTGGCCAGCGATTGAGGAAGATCTGCTGTATCCTCTGGAAGATGAGCAGTTGATCGCCTATGTCGCGCTTGATGAAGAAGAGGGAACGGACCAGGTAAACGTGCACTTCTCTTTTGTCCACGACCGTCTGCAGCAAGCAGCATACTCCCTGTTATCCGAAAAGGATCGCAAAGAGGCTCATCTGCAGATTGGAATCATGATGCAGACCCGCTTATCCGATACAGAGCGGGACGGTCATCTCTTTGAAATGTGCGACCACTTGTTTCATGCAGCAGATTTGATCATCGATCATGCGGAAAGGTACAGGATAGCCCGCTTGCATTTGCTTGCCGGACAAAAAGCAAAAACATCCGCTGCCTACGACGCCGCCCTCAAATATCTCCGGCACGGTACAGAGCTTCTCCCTGATACAGCTTGGAACGAACATCACAGCTTGGCCATGGAGCTGTTTACCTTGCAGTCAGAGGCTGCCTATCTGTGCAACCGGTTTGAGGAAGCGGAGTCTCTGTTTGATCTCCTGCTGCGGCACGCTAAAACCGAGCTGGAGCATGTAAGAGTTCTTGAAATCAAGATTCACATGTATACCAGTTTGGCAAAATTTCAGGATGTCGTGGAAATCGCAAAGCAGGCGTTGCAATGGCTGGGTGTTTCGATCCCGAAAAAACCAGGCAAGTTTGATTTGATCAAAGAAGTGTGGAAGGTCAAACGCAGGTTGATCGGACGCAGCGCTGAACAATTGCTCTATTTGCCGACGATGGCCGACGAGTATATCAAAACCGCCATGAAAATCATCAGCGTCGCTGGCCCATCCTCCTATTATGTCGAACCAAACTGGTTTGCGTTAACCATTCTGCGGGCGCTCTATCTTTCTTTGCAACATGGCAATGACGTCGCTTCCGCCAATGGTTATACCGGATATGGCATTGTACTCTGCTCGGAATTCGGCAAATATCAGGCAGGTTATTCGTTTGGCGAGCTTGCGTGCAAGATTGCGGAAAAGTTTGATGATCCATTGGCATTGACCAAGGCATATGGAGCCTTCGCCATTTTGATCAACCACTGGCAAAACCACGCCAAAACCAATATCCCTCTCCTGAAACAAGCGGTTCAGCATGGAGTGGCAGCGGGAAGCAACATTTACGTGGCCTACAATATGCTGGGGATGCTTGATGCGATGATGTTTTGCGGCTATTCAATGGAGGAGATCCAGCAGCAGATTCAGCTTCACGCCGACTTGATTACCCAGGTCAAAATCGTTGACCATGACGACCGATTACTGCTGCTGCAGCAAGCCATTCACTGCCTGACCGAAAATACGGAGGGCAAGGGTTGTTTTCATCAGAATGGTTTCGACGAGGCGCGATACGTCAAAGAGTTGCAAGAGCAGGAAAACCGTTATAAACGATACATGTACCACTACTATAAGTTTCAAGTGCTCTACCTTTTCGGGCAGTATCATGAGGCTGCGGCATTGGCTTCCGAGGCCGAACAGTGGATGGATTCGGTAAGCGGGCAGCTGCTCGTTGCTCAACATGTTTTTATGCAGACACTTTGCTTGACGGCCATGTATCCAACTGCAGAGCGACAGGAAAAGGTGGCGGCTTCCAAAAAAATCAGGTCAAATTTGAAAAAAATGAAAGCCTGGGCGAATCATAATCCGGAAAATTTTCAGCACAAGTATCTGCTGATGTCTGCGGAGTGGGCACATGTGTGTGGGCAAAAACAGGAGGCTGCCAATCTGTACGAGCAGGCGATACAGAGTGCCAGAAAAGGCGGTTTTGCCCATAACGAAGGCATCGCTTGTGAACGTGCGGCGGAGTATTATCTGGCAAACGGATTCGAGACGATCGCGAAATTGTACATGAATGACGCCTATCATGCCTATCTGCAGTGGGGAGCTGCAGCAAAAGCAAGGGACTTGGAAGAACGGTACAGTCATCTGCTGGATCGCAGGAAGGGTTCTCTTGCAAAAGGAGCCATATCCGCTGCGCCATCTTCAAGCATTCTCGACCTGATGACAGTGATCCGGGCATCGCAAACCATCGCGAGCGAGATCAAGCTGGAAAAGCTGTTGGAGACGATGCTGCGCACGGTGATGAGCAACGCAGGTGCGGAAAAAGGCCTTCTCCTGTTGAAAAACGAAAAGAAATGGGTCATCGAAGCGGCGGGCAGCGTGAATCGCCAAGTGGAGATGATGCAGTCCATCCCGTATGAACAATCAGGAAATCTCTCGGTATCCATCGTAAACTATGCGATTCGTACGGAAGAAATGATCGTGCTGCATCACGCTTCTCTGGACGAGAAATTCACGAGAGACCCGTACATTCGAAGGCACCAGCTGAAATCGGTTCTCTGTTCCCCATTGTGGCTGCAAGGAAAAATGATCGGGATCATTTATCTGGAGAACAATGTCGCCACACATGTTTTCCACGAGGAACGAATCGAGCTGTTGCAGCTGATCTTTTCGCAGATTGCGATCTTCATCGAAAACGCCAGGTTGTATCATCAGCTGGAAACATGGAATCGGTCATTGGAAAAAACCGTTGCCGAGCGAACCGAAGAAATACAAAAGCTGCTGCGAGACAACAAAAACCTGTTGGATAACGCGGGACAGGGGTTCTTGTTATTCTCCCGTGATTTGAAGGTTCATTCGGAGTACAGCCGGGAGTGTCTCCGCATTTTTGGCAAAGAGATCGCCGGATTATCGGTTGCCGAGCTTCTTTATCCTGATAAACCAGAGGAACGGGCATTTATTGAATCATTATTGGAAAAGTATTTTGAAACGGAAAGAAGCATTCAAAAAGAACTCTATCTTTCCCTGCTGCCTGGCGAAATCATCATCAACCAGCTGCCGGTTCGACTGGAAAGCAAACCGATCTATGACGCAAAAGGAGAACGGCCGGAAGGACTGATGCTGATTCTCACAGACCTTAGTGAGAAGCGAGAGCTTGAGAGCAAAATGGAGAGGGAGTGGCAGATTCTTAAAATGGTGGTTACGGTGGTCACCAACCTCGATCTTTTTCACGAGGCTGTCAAGGACTTCTCCATATTTTGCGAATCAGGGTGGGAATCTGCATTGCTTAGTGGTTCTACGGTCGATGAGGGACTGGTAAAAGTTCTCGGAAGGCTCCACACCTACAAAGGTGACTTTAGCCAATTGCAAATGATTCACACCACACAAAAGCTGCAGGAGCTTGAAACCGTCATTATCGAGATGATCAAGGCAGGAAATCGGCATGAGAAAGACCGAGCGAGAGAAATTCTGGATATGTCATCGGTTCAAACCGGATTGCAGGAAGACATGTCCGTCTTGAAACAAACGCTCGGGGAAGAGTTTCTGGAAAGGAACGACCGGACTGTGTCGTTTGATCAGGATCGATGGAAGCCGTTTGCAGCCAATCTCGCAAGCTATCTGCAGGATCAGGGGCAGCTCGAGCTAATGGGTCAGGTTGAGCAGCTGCATTACCGACCATTTCGCGAACTGCTGAAACGATACCCGGAGTATGTAGGGCGCATGGCAGAACGTCTCGGAAAAAAGATTGTTCCTTTGCGTATTCAAGGCGGCGATATGCTGGTCGATCCTGCACGCTATGGTCGTTTTGCCGAGTCTCTGGTCCATGTTTTCCGCAATGCGATTGACCATGGTCTGCAGGATGGCGGAACCATTGCATGTGAAATTGGACAAGCAGGGGGCAGTATTGTCGTGACGATTTCCGACGACGGCCGGGGCATTGATATTGACGGCATCAAGGCAAAGGCCTATGAAAAGG
>VAPR01001461.1_pt1 | contig 11518 bp, 12 predicted proteins | sample 3380701 | NCBI WGS metagenome assembly VAPR01 (sample SAMN11536904, study PRJNA540576) | hot springs metagenome | isolation source: hot spring wet sediment | place: Spain: Lobios | collected 2014-01
AAACCGGTGGAGCAGCGCGACCGCCCGCTCGACCCCGCGGAGGACGTCACCAGGTTCGTAGCGTCTGGGCCGCGTCATGCCCCGCCCTCCCATATCTCGCTATCCGGGAAAACAGCCCGATCTATGCACCGCTTACTTCGGCGCGACGCCCTACTCCTCCTCTTACCGGGAGCTGGGGGTATCCCGGAACACGGTACGCCGGTACCTGCGGGCCCCCGAGGTACCCAGGCCGGCGCCGCGGCCGCCCCGGGGCTCCAAGCTGGATCCGTACAAGGGGGTGGTCCTACAACGTCTGGCCGAGGGAGTGGACAACTGCGTGGTATTGCTGCGGGAGCTGCGAGCCCGAGGGTACACAGGGAGCTACACGCTTCTGAAGAACTTCGTGCAGCCCCTGCGGGGACCCCGCACGCCGCAGGGCACGGTGCGGTTCGAGACCGCCCCGGGCGAGCAGGCGCAGGTAGATTTCGGGAGCTGCGCGTACGTGCGACCGGACGGCAGGGCGCAGCGGGTGTGGTTGTTCACTATGGTGCTGCGCTGGTCGCGGGCCCTGTACGTAGAGTTTGTGGGGCGAGCCGACACGGCCACGTTCATCCGATGCCACCTGCAGGGCTTCGAGTATTTTGGGGGCGTGGTGCAGCACTGCCTGTACGATCGCACCAAGCTGGTGGTCCTGGGCCTGACGGAGACCGGGGAGGTGCAGTGGAACGCGCAGTTTCTGGACTTCGCCCTCCGGTTGGGGTTTGAGATCCGGCTTTGCCAGGGCTACCGGCCGCAGACCAAGGGTCGGGCCGAGCGCGGGATCCAGTACGTCAAGGGCAACCTCTGGCCCGGGGTGCGGTTTGTGGACCTGGAGGACCTCAACCGCCAGGCGCTCGCCTGGCTGGACACGGTGGCCCATGTCCGGGTCCATGGCACCACCCGGGAACGTCCGGTGGACCGCCTCGCTGTGGAGCGGGCGTATCTGCGCCCGCTCCCAGGCCTGGAGCGGCTGCGGGTGAGGGATCCTGCCGTCGGCAATACGGCCGGCCGTACGCGGGGTGGTTCCGCGCTGGTGCGGGCAAGCTAAGAGGATCCGGCGGCTTCCGTGCGTGCGCACTTGCCCGTCCTGGACAGGCCCCACGCCGACCGCCCTTGGGTGCAGATTCTCCGGGAGCTGAGCCAGCTGCAGGCTCCCGTTGCGTGACCACGCCAACAATGGGCTGGGCACCTACTAGCACGTGACAGGGGACGCAGAGCCCGGGCGCTCTTGACAGCCGAGCCAGTTGTATACAAGATTGTATGGAAACAGACGTTAGCCAGTCCTGGGTATCTAGGCGTGTCCGTTCACGCGACAACCACTAGCTCGTTGGCTTCAGCCTCTCTCCAGGAGCTTGCGTACTCCCGCCTCCGCTCGTACATCACCCACGGCGCGCTGCCCCCGGGCGCCAGCCTGCGGGAGGAAGAACTCAGCCGGCATCTGGGCGTCAGCCGCACGCCCCTGCGGGAGGCCATCCGACGGCTGGCTGAAGAGGGACTGGTGGAGGTCCTGCCCTACCGTGGTGCGCGGGTGGTCCGCCTCGACACAGCTCAGATGGAGGAGCTGTTTGAAGCCCGCGAGGCTCTGGAGGGCATGGCGGCGCGGTTGGCGGCCGAGCGGATGCCGGCGGAGCAGATCCGGCGGGTCCGCCGCCGTTTGCAGTCCCGGCTGCGGGAAGTGGGGCGCCGGCCGACAGCATACCATCCGCCGCGGCTGGACTTTCACCTGGAAATCCTCCAGGGTGCCGGGAACCGGACCCTGGCCATCCTAGCCGAGCGCCTGTACGCCCGGATGGCTCTGTTTCGCGCCCTGTCGGGGGCTTTCGGGGAGCGGGCTTATCCGGCCGCCCGGGAACATCTGGAGATTCTGGCCGCCATCGCCCGCCGCGATGCCCGAGCGGCCGAGAGGCTGATGCGCCGGCACATCCGCCGGTCCCGGGAGAATCTGCGCCGCTTTTTGCGGGAGACCGGTACAGACCACGGACCATGGACTCGGGTGCTCGACTAGCCTCCGCCGTAACCCCCCTCGCCCGCGATCCCCAAATCCGGTCCGGGTTCCGCCTGCCCCCGCGGGTGGTGATCTGTGACTGCACCGCCCGTGAGGGGGCCCAGGCCGCCGAGGTCCACTTCCCTCCAGACGTGAAGGTGGAGCTGATCTGCCTGCTGGACGAGGCGGGCGTGCCCCAGGCTCAGGTGGGCTACCCCGGTAAATGGCCATTCGACGGAGAGGTCGTCCGCCGCCTCCGCGACCGGGGAGTCCGCCTTCGGCTGGAGGTGATCGCGCAGGTCTTCGGACCGCACTGGCGCGACGAAGTCGACGCCGGCGTGTCCTGCGGCCCGGACATCCTGGACATCCAGGTTCCTTGCTCCGATGCCCGCCTCCGCCTCCTCCATGGGCTGACCCGGGAGGAGATGCGCCGGCGCGTCGCCGCCGCCGTGCGATATGCCCGGGGCCGTGTCCCGGTGGTGCGGTTTGCCCCCACCGACACAACCCGGGCAGACCTGGACTACGTCCGCGCCCTCTACCATACGGCGTTGGATGCCGGCGCGGATCGGTTGACTATCGCCGACACCGCCGGCGCTATGTTCCCTCCAGCCATGCGGTGGATGGTGGACACGCTAACCCGGGAGTTCTCCGTGCCCTTCCAGGTCCACTGCCACAACGACCTGGGGCTGGCTCTGGCCAACACCCTGGCCGCCGCCGAAGGGGGAGCGACCGTCCTGGACGCCAGCGTCAACGGGCTGGGCGAACGGTCGGGCCACACGAGCCTCGACGAGCTGGTGGTCGCCTTGGAGGTGTTTTATGAGGTCCCCACCGGCGTACGGGCGGACCTACTTTACCACCTCAGTCACCAGGTGGCCGGCTGGGCGGGCGTGCCCGTGCCTCCCCACAAACCGCTGGTGGGGGACCAAGCCTTCGCACACAAGCTGGAGGGCCACGTCCAGGGCGTGACCGCCTACCCGCCCCTGTACGAACCGGTTCCCCCCGAGGCGGTGGGCAACCGCCGCCGGATCGCCGTGGGCGCCTACACCGGGACCCATGCGTTGCGCGCCAAACTCCGGGCCCTGGGCGTGGAGGTCACCGAGCCCCAGGCCCGGCGCATCCTGGACGCCCTGGCGCAGGTCTGGCAGACCGCCCCCGGTGGAACGGTCTCCGACGCGGCACTGCTGTCTACCGCCGAGCGGGTGTTGCGCTCATGGCCGGGCTGACCGTGGCCGAGAAGATCTTCTCCTCCCACGCTGGGGTCGAGGCCCGGGCGGGGATGCTGGTGACGGCGCGGGTGGATGTGTTGATGGCCCACGACGGCAACCGGCCACTGGTGATCGAGACCCTACGGGAGTTAGGGTACGGTCGCCCCAGGCACCCCGAGCGCTTGGTCCTGGTCCTCGACCACGCCGTCCCGCCCCCGACCGACTTGGTGGCCAATATCCACGCCCGCCTCCGGGCATTTGCCCGAGAGCACGGGTGCCCCCTGGTGGAAGCGGGAGACGGGATCTGCCACGTGGTGCTGCCTGAACGGGGATTCGTCCGGCCGGGCCAGCTGGTCATCGGGTCCGACTCCCACATGACGACCCTGGGCGCGGTGAACTGCCTGGGCACCGGGGTGGGGTCGTCGGATATGGCGCTGGCTGCCGCCACCGGCGAGCTGTGGTTTAAGGTCCCTGCGACGCTGCGCATCCTGCTGGTGGGCCGCCTGAGCGACGGAGTGACGGCCAAGGACCTCGCCCAGTTCCTGATCCGCCGGATCGGGCTGCGTCGGGCGCTGTACCGCGCCCTGGAATTCTCCGGCCCGGGGGTGGCGGATCTGGGGATGGATGGACGCTTCACCGTAGCCAACGCGGCGGTGGAACTGGGTGCCAAGTGCGCCCTGTTTCCCGCCGACGACGTGCTGCGATCCTGGCTCGCCCGGCGTGCGGTGGACGCCTCCGGCGCCGTCGATCCCGATCCAGACGCATCCTACGAGGAAACCATTGCTGTGGATCTGTCCGAGCTCGCCCCGCAGGTGGCCCGCCCGCACTCTCCCGCCGACGTGGTGGACGTCACCGACGTGGAGGGCATCCCGGTGCAGTACGTCTTCATCGGATCCTGTAGCGCGGGGCGGCTGGAGGACCTGCGGGCGGCCGCCCAGGTCCTGGCCGGACGCACTGTGGCGCCGGGGGTGCGCCTGGTGGTCGCCCCCGGCTCCCGGGAGGTGCTCCTGGAGGCCGTGCGTCAGGGCATCGTGGACACCCTGCTGGCGGCGGGCGCGGCTGTGATTCCGCCCGGGTGCGGTCCCTGCGCGGGCGTGTCCCAGGGCGTGCCGGCCGACGACGAGGTGGTGGTGGCCACCTCTCCCCGCAACTTCCGCGGCCGCATGGGCAACCCCCGGGCGCAGATTTACCTGGCGTCGGCGGCCGTGGCGGCGGCCGCGGCCGTCACCGGCACCATCACTGACCCCCGGCGCCTGCAGGAGGTAAGGGCGTGATCCTGCGCGGCCGTGTGCACCGTCTGGGCGACGACATCAACACTGACTACATCATCCCCGCGCGGTACAAGAGCCGGACCGAGGATATCGCGTCGTTGGTGCCGGTACTGTTCGAAGACCTGGATCCCACCCTGGCGGGGCGGATCCGCCCCGGAGACATTATCGCCGCCGGAGAGAACTTCGGCATGGGGTCCTCCCGGGAGACCGCGCCCCGGCTGCTGCGGGCGGCCGGGGTCGGCGCGGTCCTGGCCCGGTCGTTCGCCCGCATCTTCTTCCGCAACGCGGTGAACGTGGGGCTGCCGGTGGTGGAGTGCGACACCGGGCGGCTCGTCGACGGAGATGAGGTCGAGGTGGACCTGCGTCAGGGGGTGGTCCGGGTGCCCGCCCGGCAGGTGGTGGTCTCCGCTGCGCCCCTGCCGCCCCTGATGGCCGCCATCCTGGACGCCGGAGGCATCCGGGAGTACCTGCGCCGCCAGGCGGCGGCGGAGGGAGCGCGGTGAGCGGCCCCGCGGGCTTGGCCGTGGTCCTGGCGGTGGGGGCCGCGGGCGGGTATGCGGCCCTGCGCCTGCGGCTTCCCGCGGGCGCGCTGCTGGGCGCCCTGTTGGCGGTGCTGGCGGCCCACGCCCTGGTCCCGGACCTGCCGACCATCGATCCGCAGGTCCGCCGGTGGATCCAGCTCCTGGTGGGCATCGCCCTGGGCTCGCGGGTCTCCCCTCAGACCCTGCGCCAGCTGCGCCGCGTGGCGCCGGCGGTCGGCATCGTAGTGGTCGCAACCCTGGCCGGCACCGTGGCCGGGGCAACACTTGTGGCCGCACTGCTGTCCGTGGACCTGGGCACCGCCCTGCTGGCTAGCACGCCGGGGGGAATGCCGGAGATGATCCTCATGGCCGACGCCCTCCACCGGGACGTACCCCTGGTCACTGTGGTCCAGCTGATCCGCATCCTGTTGACCCTAGTCATCCTGGTGCCTCTGGCCCGGCTGGTGGCCGGCCGTCAGGAGGAGGTCACATGAGGGTGCTGCTGACGCTGCTGGTGGGCATCGCCGGCGGGCTGGCGGCCCTGCGGCTACACATCCCCGCCGGCGCCCTGGTGGGATCCCTGGTGGCCGTGGGCGTCCTGCGCTTGGGGGGAGCGCCCGTGGCGGAGATCCCCATGGGCGTGCGGCGGGCCGCCCAGATGGCCATCGGGGCCATGCTGGGGGCGTCGTTCAGCTGGGGCGACCTGCTGGTCCGGACGTTGCTGGTCCCGGCCCTCGCCCTCACGGCCCTGCTGTTTGCGCTGTCGGTGGCGGCGGCCTGGGTGATCGTACGCACCGCCCGCTGGTCCTGGACGGCGGCGGTTCTGTCCACAGCCCCGGCCGGGATGACCGAACTGTCCCTGTCGGCTGACGCCCTGGGCCTGGATGCGTCGGCGGTGGCGGCCCTGCACCTCGTCCGCGTCACCACCGTGGTCCTAGTGGTCCCGTGGTTGGTGCGGTGGCTCACATGAGGAGGCGATCATGGACAGTCGGCGGTGGCTGAGGCAGCGGCTGGCCGAGGGTCCCATCCTGCTGGCCCCGGGAGTCTTCGACCCGCTGTCGGCGAAGGTGGTCCAGCGCTGCGGATTCGAGGCAGTGTACGTGAGCGGCGGCGCCATCTCCCGAAGCCTGGGTTATCCGGATCTGGGTCTGGTGACCATGACCGAGATGCTGGACCGCATCGTGGGAATCTGCGAGGCCACCGACCTGCCGGTGGTCGCCGACGCCGACACCGGGTACGGCAACGCCCTCAACGTGCGCCGGACGGTCCGGGAGTGGGAGCGGGCCGGCGTGGCGGCCCTGCACCTGGAAGACCAGGTGACGCCCAAGAAGTGCGGCCACTACGAGGGCAAAGCGCTGATCTCCCCCCAGGAGATGGTGCAGAAAATCCGGGCGGCGGTGGACGCGCGCCGCGACGGTGTGGTGATCATCGCCCGGACCGACGCCCGGGCGGTGGAGGGGCTGGACGCGGCCCTCGCCCGCGCCCAGGCTTACCGGGAGGCGGGTGCCGACGTGCTGTTCGTGGAAGCGCCCCAGTCGGTGGACGAGATCGAGACCATCGCCCGGTCCCTGCCGGGCCCGCTGATGATCAACATCTTCGCAGGCGGCAAGACGCCGGTGGTGCCGGCCGGCGAGCTCGACCGGATGGGCTACCGCCTGGCCATCTACCCCGGCGAACTGCAGCGGGCGGCGCTGTACGCCATGCTGGCCTGCGGGCGGTACCTCAGACAGACCGGGACGGTGGAGGGATTCGAGCAGGTCGTCTCCTTCCAGGAGCGGGAGGTGCTGGTCGACACCGACAGGTGGGCTGTCCTGGACGCCCAGTACGGGGTCACGGGAGGATAGGGGATGAGCGGACACGTGCACAGCGGGCGTGCGGTCACCCGGCGGCTGGCCGAGTGGGTGGCCGGGCTGCGGTGGGAGGACCTGCCGGCTCCGGTCGTGGCGCACGTCACAGCCGGGTTGCTGGATACTCTGGGCTGCGGCTTGTTTGGCAGCACTCTGGCCTGGGGCCAGACGGTTGTCCGGTTCGCCACCACCCTGGGTCAGGGGCCGGAGGCCACCATCTGGGGAGAGGGAGCGCGTGTGCCCGCGGCCAATGCGGCCTTGGCTAACGGGACCCTGGTCCACGCATTTGAGATGGACGACCTACACACGGTCGGCGTCCTCCACCCCGGGGCCGTCTCGGTCACGGCGGCCCTGGCGGTGGCCGAACGGCGGGAACGGGCGGGCGGGCCGGCGGTGGACGGACGAACCCTGCTGACGGCGCTGGTGGCCGGGTACGAGGTAGGGGCCCGTATTGGGCTGGCGTCGGGGTACGCCCAGCTGCGCCGCGGCTACCATCCGGCGGCCACCACTGGGGTCTTCTGCGCCGCCGCAGCCGCGAGCCGCGTCCTGGGCCTGGACGGGGAGGCCACCTGGGACGCCTTGGGGATCGCCGGGACCCAGGCGGCCGGGTTGATGGCTGCCCAGTACGGGTCCATGGTGAAGCGCATGCACCTAGGACGGAGCGCCCAGAGTGGCGTCTACGGTGCCGACCTGGCGGCCCTGGGGTTCCGCGGCGTCCGGGAAGTGTTGGAAGCGCCCTACGGCGGCTTTCTCACCACCCTCATCGGTGACGACAGCGGGCTGGAGGCCATCACGGACAGCCTGGGGGAGCACTACGCGCTGCTGGGGACGGGTTTTAAGATCTACCCCTCGTGTGGCAGCTCTCACACCACAGTGGATGCCCTGCTCGCCTTGAAGGCCCGGTGTCCCGAGCTGGGCCCTGCCACCGTCGAGACGGTGGAGGTGCAGACCACTACCAGCACCCGGGATCACGTGGGGTGGCCCTACACCCCCGACACGGTGACCACGGCCCAGATGAACCTTCCCTACACCGTCGCGGTGCTGTTGATTGACGGTGCCCTGTCGGTGCAGTCGTTCGCCGACCACCGCCTGCGGGATCCAGAGGTAGTCGCGCTCTCCCGCCGGGTCCAGGTGCGGGCGGATCCTGAGCTGGACGCCCGGGGGCGGGAGTACCGCCACGCGGCCCGGGTCCGGGTGCGCCTGCGCGACGGGCGGGTGCTGGAAGAGTTTCGGGTGCACGCCCGAGGCACGCCCCACAATCCTGTTACCCAGGAGGAGTTGGCCAACAAATTCTTCGACTTGGCGGGCACGGTGCTGGGCAAGGACCGCGCCCGACATCTATACGAGTGTGTGATGCAGGTTGAACACCTGCCGGCAGTGTCCCCGCTGGTGGACCTGCTGGTAAGAGAGGAGGTCATACGATGAGCAGAGGATGGGTTTTCGCGCTCCTGGCCCTCGTGGTCGCGGTCACCGCCGCGCCCGCCGCCCCGGCGTGGCAGCCCACCCGGGCCGTGGAGCTGGTCCCGGCCGGCGATCCCGGCGGAGGGCTGGACCTGCACGCGCGGATCATCGCCGAGGTCTTCCGCAAAGAGAAGATCCCGCCCGAGCGGTTCATCATCACCAACATGGGCGGTGCCGGGGGGAATATCGCCCGGTCCTACTTGGCCCAAAAGCGTGGAGATGCTCACGTGCTGGTGGTGGAGAGCAACCGGGCCTACCTGGCAGAGCTGTTGGGGACCACTAGGTTGCGGGTGAACCAGGACTTCTTGCCGGTAGCGCGCCTGACCACTGATTATGTGGTGTGGGCGGTACGCAGGGACTCCCGGTTCCGCACGGCCAGGGACGTCTTGGACGCCGTTCGGCAGAACCCCACCTCGGTTAGTTTCGGCGTCGGAACGGTGCCCAGCAACGATCAGTTCCACATCATCCGCGCGGCCCAGTCAGTGGGCGTCCGGCCCGTCCAGCTACGGATAACCGCCTTCCGTGCCGGCGGAGACCTGATGGCCCAGCTTCTCGGCGGGCACGTGGAGGTTATCTCCACGGGCCTGTCGGAAGCTATCACCCAGTTCCGGGCGGGGGAGGTGCGTTTGCTGGTGGTGTCGGCGCCCCAGCGCCTGCCGGGCGAGCTGGCCGGCGTGCCCGTCTGGAAAGACTTCGGCCTCGACCTGACCGTCGAGCACTGGCGCGGCGTCTTCGCACCGCCGGGGATTCCGGCTGAGGCGATGGCCTTCTGGGTCGGAGCGTTCGCCCGGATGCGGCAGGTCGACTACTGGGTGGGTTTGCTGCGCCGCTACAACCTGTTTGACGCCTTCCTCCCGAGTAACCAGTTCGCCCGCACCTTGGAGCAGGAACGGGACAGGGCGTTGGCACTGTTGAGGGAACTGGGGGTCATTCAGTAGAAGCACCACCGTGGGAGGAGTAGGACAAAGGCAGATGCGGGCTGATCGGGGGTTAGTCGCGCTCCTGGCCGTGGTGTCCATCCTGTACACGGTGCAGACCTTGCGCATCCCCAATCCCCCCGCCCTGGCCGATCCGCTGGGGCCTCGGGCCTTTCCCCTGCTGCTGGGCCTGTCTGCCCTGGCGCTGAGCGTCGTCCTGCTGCTGGAGCGCCAGTCGGAGCTGCCGGTGACCGTCAGCGCGAGCACGCTGCACGGCCTCGGCCTGATCGCCTGTGGGATGGCGGCCTACGCCCTGCTGCTGCCCCGGCTGGGGTTCCTGATCAGCACCAGCCTAGTCCTGACCGGGGGATTCGGGTACGCCGGAGGACGCCGGCCGCTGCTGCCCGCCGTCCTGTTCGCCGTGGGCGTGTACCTGTCGTTCACCCGGCTCCTGGGAGTGCGTCTCCCTCCCGGAATCCTGCCCTGGGAGTAGAGGAGGAGGGCCGGTGTTCGGCTATTTGCTGTCGGGTCTGGCCGGCGCCCTGACTCCGGAAAACTTGCTGTCGGCCCTGCTGGGCTGCTTTTTGGGGACCGTTGTGGGCATCCTGCCAGGGTTGGGGCCTTCCACCACCGTCGCCTTGCTGATCCCGGTGGCCTTTGCGGTGCGGCCCGACACCATGCTCATCATGATGTGCGGCGTGTATCTGGGTGCCATGTACGGAGGGTCGCTGACCTCCATTCTTCTCAGAGTCCCCGGCGAGGCGTCGTCCGCCCTCACGGCTCTCGACGGCTTTGAGATGGCGCGCCAGGGGCGGGCCGGCCCGGCGCTGGCCATCGCCGCCGTGGGCTCGTTCATCGGCGGCACCCTGTCGGTCTTGGCCCTCACCGTGGTCGCCCACCCCATCGCTCGCTTCGCCCTGCGCTTTGGCCCGTCGGAGTACTTCGCCCTGATGGTCTTCGCCCTGGTGATGTCGGCGACGCTGATCGGCCGCTCCCTGACCCGCGGCCTGCTGGCCGTGATCCTGGGGGTCATGCTCTCAACGGTGGGCTCCGACCTCCAGACAGGCATCCCCAGGTTTACCCTCGGGATCGACGTCCTGCTGGACGGTATTGACATCGTGGTGGTCATCATCGGCATCTTCGGGGTGGCTGAAGTCCTACACTTCCTGCTTCACGAAAGGGGCACCGAGCATAGACGCCTCTCCATCCAAGGCCGGCTGTGGCTGTCCAGGGAAGATTTCGCCCGGTCAGTAGGCCCCATCGGACGGGGCACGCTGGTAGGGTTCATCGCGGGAGTCATACCAGGATCGGGCAGCACATTGGGCTCGATGCTGGCCTACGCCGTGGAGGGGCGTGTAGGCCGCGCCCGCCGGATCCTGGGAACCGGGGCCATCGAAGGGGTGGCGGCCGTGGAGACCGCTAACAACGCGGCGACCGGGGGCGCGCTGATCCCCATGTTCACTCTCGGCATACCTGGATCCGGCACAACCGCCGTGCTGCTGACTGTCCTGCTCATGTACGGGGTGCAACCGGGTCCGCGCCTGATGACCGAGCAGGCGCAGCTGTTTTGGACAGTGGTAGCGTCGCTGTATATCAGCAACGTGATCCTGCTGATCCTCAACCTGCCGCTGATCCCGCTGTTTGTGCGCATTCTGGACATCCCGGCCCGGTACCTGATGCCTGCCATCGGGATGTTCGCCGCCGTAGGCGCCTACTCGGTCAACTCTCAGGTCTCCGACGTGTGGCTGGTGCTTCTGTTCGGCATCCTTGGGTACGCCATGCGGTGGGCGGGTATGCCTCCTGTGGCGCTGGTCCTGGGCATGGTCTTAGGAGATCGGCTGGAGCAGTCCCTGCGCCAGGCCTTCATTCTCAGCAACGGTTCGTTCCTCTTCTTGCTCCGACCTATTACCATGACCTTGCTGCTGGCCACGGTGTTGGTTATTGTCCTCGATGCTGCCGGACGGGCCCGCCGGCGCGGGGTCCCAGCCTCCAGCCCGGAGCCCTGAGCGAGCCCCGTCCCGCCTTCGGAACGGCCGGGCAGGTGTGAGGTTGTGGACACCATCCCATGTTTGGCACCTTCGCGGCTTTCAGGAGCCTTACGGGGCGCCTTTGAGCTGAAACGATTCCGTCCCGTCAAGTGGTGTAAAACCATCCCCTCGCGTTTCACGACCTACGGCACGGCGGAAGCCAGGGTACGCCCCACGTCACCTCCTTGTCCGCCACCCGCCACTAGCTTCGCCATGGACTCCTGGCTGAAGTACCGCCGCTGCACCAGCCACTCGTCCTGCTGCTCC
>VAPR01001463.1_pt1 | contig 11509 bp, 6 predicted proteins | sample 3380701 | NCBI WGS metagenome assembly VAPR01 (sample SAMN11536904, study PRJNA540576) | hot springs metagenome | isolation source: hot spring wet sediment | place: Spain: Lobios | collected 2014-01
AACCGGAACTACAGCTACCTGTTTTTCCGCAAGCAGGATTCGGACTATCTGTACAACGTCTACTGCCAGGACCGACCGATGCCGCCGGCCAACCTGCATTATTACAAGATTCCGGCCGTTGATCTGGACATCCGGGAGCTGGAGGAGACGGACGCCATTCTCGCCATCGATTTCGGAACGACCAACACCACAGCGGGTGCCTATCTGGACAAGAATTACGTCTCCGCTCCCTGCGACAATGACCTCTTGAACGGCACGGTCCGCCTGAATGCGATCAATTATGTCTCCTTTCCCGACCGGACGCAAAAGGACGAGGAGTGGATCGAAATTCTGCCTACGATCGCGAGCGTAGCCGATGCCTCCCGGCGGGATCAGATCCAGTTTCACATCGGGTACGACGCGGTCAGGGCGATGAAAAAGAACGGGTACAGCAGTCATGCCTCTGTCTTTCAGGGCTTGAAGCGATGGGTCAACAGCTATACGCAAGCCGAGGAAGTGGTGGATGGACAGGGAAATACGGCGCTGGTAAAACGCAGCGAGATTCTGCGGGCGTATCTTCTCTACGTCATCCGCATGGCAGAACGGCAGTTCAAATGCCGCTTCAAAAACCTGCATATCTCCAGTCCGGTCAAGTTAAAGGCGCAGTTTCTCGACATGTTTGCCGAAATCCTCCCCGAGTACCGCATCGAGACGGAACATGCCCTGGATGAAGGGATGGCGGTGCTGTTTAATACCATCGCCGATCAGATCGAGAAAAACAGCTTTATGGACGGAGAAGAGTACAACGCCCTGGTCATCGACTGCGGAGGAGGGACGACCGATCTTTCTTCCTGCCGATTCCGGATTGAGGACGGGCGCATTTCGTACCTGATTGACATCCAGACCACCTATGAAAACGGGGATACCAATTTTGGCGGCAACAACCTGACCTACCGGATTCTGCAGTACATCAAGATCGTTTTCGCCGACTATTACGCGAAACGCAAGAACGTCCGGGACATTGACGCACTGATCGATATTCCCGGGACGGACATTTTCCGCCAGGTGGATGAGTACGGGGCTGGCTCCGTCTACGAGAAGCTGGATGCCATCTATCGCGAAGCGGAAGATTTCCTGCCTACAAGATTCAAGGAGTACGAGAACAGAAGCCGCGACGAATACCAGCGGGTTCGCAACAATTTTTACTTCTTGTGGGAAATCGCAGAGAACATGAAAAAGGAGTTTTTTCACAAGACCGGCATCCTGCGGAATCGCTTCGATGCCAGCGACAGTGTTCTGCGCGAGAATGATCTCAAGATTACAGCCGTGGACAGATGGGGGCTCTCTGTTTGCGAAAACGGGAGATTCAGGGACATCTATGAATGCCCCGATGTCACCTTCACGATCAAGGAGATTCAGCAGCTCATCAAAGCGGATATCTATGAAATCGTCCGCAAGTTCCTGGATGACTTTTATCGGGATGGGAAGCTCACGGATTATTCGATCATCAAACTGACGGGCCAGTCCTGCCGGATCGATCTGTTCAAGGAAGCGCTGAAGGAATTTGTCCCGGGCAGAAGCATCGAATTCAGGCAGAAGGCGGAGGATGCAAGCCGAGTGCCCGATCTGAAGCTGTCGTGCCTGCGGGGGGCCATCCGCTATCTGAGCGCGAAAAAAGCCGGCTTTATTGAAGCGACCATCAGCAACCAGGCGCCAGTCGTCCCTTACTCGGTAACGGCCTTTACCCATAACAGGCAGGAAAAAGTACTCGTGCGGCATCAGGAGAAGCTGAGCCAAATCCAGGGTCACATCTCCAGGCCGTATGAGACAGCCGAGATGGAATTCTATCTGAAAAACAGCGAGGATCAGGTTCGCCAAAGCTACGTGTATCACCTCGACACCAGCGCGTACAAACCGGTGGTCTACTACGACATCGCCGAGCAATACGGAGACAAGATTCCGCAAGACGACACGGACTCGATTCGCAACGGCGAAGTGAAGTTTTTCGTGTTTTCCGGCGACAACGAATGGGGCTTCCACGTGGTGCCGGTTGCGCGGCTGCATGAGCAGCTTTACTTGGGGCGGAAGCGCTTTTTCGCATTTGAAAACGATCTGTCCGAAATGGATTTCTTTGACGGCTGGAAGTAACTACGGCGCGAAAAGGAAGAGGGGTCATCATTGTTTTCCAATCACTATCCACACTTCCTGAAAGGGAGAATCCTGAAAACAGAAATGCTGGAGAACCTGAGGGATTATCCGCGGAATGTTATCGACATCCTGTTCCAGGAGGATTCCGACGGGATTATTGCCGGCGCGGATGTCCTCGTGGGAGAGGACTCCCTGACCATCACCAGGGGAATCGTGAAGCATAATGGCAGAATGTACCTCCTGACCGACAACCATCGGCTGCCGTACCGCGCTTCGGGGAAAGAGACGCTCCTCAAGATCCGATTTCACGAGGCAGTGTCCGGCAGCGACTTCACATCGCATCAGACGGAAATCATCCTGGACGATCAGGTTCGGCTCGATCAGAACGAGAGGGAGTTGGCCCGTTTCAAATTAAAGGAAGGGGCGAGACTGCGCACCCAATACCAGAGTTTTGCCGATCTGGCGACAGAGTTCAACACGCTGAACATCATTCATACAGAGTACGCCGGACACGGAAGAAGCACACTCCATCCCGCGATCCTTCGGTATTTCGCATCCGAAGCGCTGCAGTGTGCTCCTTCCCATCCCTTTGACATAGCGTTTGCCATGCAGTGCTTGAATCATGGGCCCGTCGACAGGGAGCTGATTCTGATGTATCTGGCAAACCGGCTGGGCACGGGATATCGGGAATACACCAACATCCAGATTCACAAGCATCTAGGGCATCTTTTGGATGAGATCAAAACGGGCAGCCGCGCCCGGCGTGAAATGGCTGGCGGCCGGCAGCGGGTTATCGTGGATTAGGGAGATGAGGGAGGATGAGTCGGATGGAGCATATGGATGAGAAGATTATTGCGTTGATGAATGAGAGGCGGGGGGAGAGTCATCCTTCGAGCAGTGCCCATGCAGGCGGTTTACAGTTGGAAGCACCTCAAGCCGTCATGATCGTACAAGATGAAATCCTGCCCATGAAAGAATACAGTCTGTTGGAAGATCGATTGAAAATCACGTTTCCTAAAACATTTTCCGTTATGTCACAGGAAATGGCTTCTCTGAAATATCCGTCGGAAAGAAGACCGAATTTGATTTACACCAACCATACAGCTTCCATCAACATCGCCTTCAACCATACCTCAAGCCGCTTGCAAGAAAAGGACATGGAAGTGTTCAAAAACGTTCTGATCGAAACCCTGAAAAAGACCCAGCCAGGCGGCACCCAGTGGCTAGAAGAAGGAATCCATGAAGTAAAGGGAAAGCGTCTTTGCTTCTTTGACTTCATTGTCCCGGCATTGGATTCGAGGATCTATAACTTGATTTTTGCACTGGAGTTGGAGGGGAGGGCGCTCTTGTGCACCTTTAACTGCACGGAGGATGAAATGGAAGCCTGGAAGCCGGTGGCATTTCGCATTATGAATTCCGTCACTATTTCCGCTCCTGAAGAAGAAGGAGGGATCAATCAATGAGTTCGTCTGTTACGGCTTATCATAACCTTCTTGTGAAACCCTACGATTTAGCCCATTTGCTGGAATTGACCATCTCCAAAAAAGTGAACGAACATGACAGGCTTCGATTTACGGGAATTGTTCCACAAGAGTTGAAGGACAGATATGTAGAGATGACTGACCCTGATACGCAAATTGAAGTCCGTCAGGTAAGTGAAAACGGCAGCAGCATACCGCTTTTTACGGGAAAAGTCCTGAATATTGAAGTGAAGGCAGTACGTGATATTTATTACATGGAAGTGGAAGCGATATCCCACTCCTATGATCTCGACGTGAAACGGAAAAGCCGTTCGTTCCAAAATTTGAACATGTCCTACTCTGCGTTGGTTCAACAAGTCGTTTCAGATTATACGGACGTAGATGTGATGGACCTGGCTTCCAAAGGAGCGAAGCTCGGGACATTCACTATTCAGTACCAGGAGACGGACTGGCAATTTTTAAAACGGATGGCTTCCCGTTTTCACACGGGATTGGTTTCGGCGTGCGGTGCAGGCAAGCCAAAATTCTACTTCGGGGTACCGGACGGCGGTTCAAAAGGGAATATAGAAGATTTTAACTACACTGTGAAGAAACGCATGAGCACCTATAGAGTCTCCTCAGAAAACTACATTCCCGGCATAGACGAAAACGAATTTATCTACTACCAAGTAGAGACGGATAAAGTGCTGGAGATTGGCAACAGGGTGAGTTTCAAAGGGAAAAATCTGTACGTCTCTGAAGTCTTCACCAAGATGAAAGAGGGCTTGTTAAAACATTCCTACACCTTTTGTTCACAAAAAGGAATGAGTCAGAACACCATCTACCATACAGGAATTGTAGGCGCTTCGGTCCAAGGTCGGGTCATCAAGGTAGCCAAGGACAACGTGAAGGTTCACCTGGAGATCGACAAGGAACAGTCAGTTGGAGAAGCGTACTGGTTCCCATACTCGTCGGTCTACACGGCCGAAGGACACAGTGGCTGGTACTGCATGCCGGAACTGGGCGACCATGTTCGCGTTTACTTCCCAAGCAGCAAGGAAGAGGACGCCATTGCACTCAGTTCGGTGCGTAAAAATTCGGAAGAGGGAGAAACCAACAAACTGGGCAATCCAGATATTAAATACTTCCGAACGGCGGCAGGCAAGGAACTGATGATGAGTCCCAATGAGATTCTGATTTCCGCAAAGGATAATCAAATCTTGATTCGTCTGAACGACAGTGATGGGATTCAGATTTTCAGCAACAAAAAGATCAAGGTCATTTCACAGGAAGACATCATGCTGGACTCGCAAAAGAAGATTGTGATCACAGCAAAAGAAGAAATCAATATGACTTGCAAGGAAAGCAACATCAAGATGGCTGACGGCAATATCAGCATAACCGGCAAGGAAGTAAAGACGAACTAACCTGCATGTTGCTTTTGTGGCAACAATGGATTCCTGTTTCCGAACCGGAGAGCGAGAGGTGGTTGGGTGAAAGTAGAAGCATGGCAGCAGTTTGTGGACGAAGATGTAGCAAAGAAGAGCCAGGAAGCGCTGTTCGCTTTGGAAGCGTACTTTCAAACGGAGAAGGAAACGCTTGTGCAAGATTTTGTTGATGCCATCAGACGTATATGTTTGAACATAAAAGACATGCAAGCGAAGGGAACAAAGGGAAAGATTGGGTACATTACCTTCTCGATGCTGCGAACTGAGCTATTGGAGGGAAAGAACCTCTACTTGATCGAGGCTTCTGACAGCAACTGGTTTTTCGATCGCAAAGAATGCGTTGCGGTATACGACGCCACTTGGGCCTTTCAATTCTTAAGAAAGCTGGAAGGAGAATTGGAACAGGAGCGGCTTAGGTACATGAATGCAATCCCAATACCTTACATCGGAAAAATCAAGCTGCAAGAGGCGGTCAAATTTCACAAGTACGTTGTAAGTCTCGCTAGGTATGCGATGCCGTTCGCTGTGACTACATCAGAATTTCAGGATATTGAAATAGAAGAGGAACTGGAGATCAGGGTAGGAGAGTACATGGATGCAAGTGAAGTCGTGTACAAGAAGGATGCAAGAGTAAAGAACTCGGCATCCATCAAGGCATGGCTGGAAGAAACAGCAAAGGATGAGTACGCCTACGAGGTTTTTGCGAATCTGGATCTGTCCTGCGGGAAGTACAAGGGAATTGACCTTCGTTTTGCAGATATGAGGCAATGCAATCTGCAGGAGAGCAACTTGAGCAACAGCCTGCTGGTTGGTGTCAAGTTTGCCGGCTCTGATTTGGTAAAATGCAACTTTAGTTACAGTCTGATCCAGGAGGCCGATTTTCGGTGGTGCAATCTCCAAGGAGCCCGTTTTCAAGGGGCGGAAGGGTACAGAGGCTTATGGAATCGGTCTGCTTGGGAAATGCCCGGCTTCTTGGAAGTGAACTTCACAGGAGCAAACCTCCAAGGAGCCGATTTTACCGATGCCAATCTAAAGGGTGCCATATTTGTGGGGGCTAACCTGGAAAATGCCACATTTACCGGAGCCAACCTGGATCAGGCTGTCTTCTCGATAGAAGACGCGGATCACATTCGGCTGGATGACACCCAGAGAAAAAACGTCATCTGGAAGGGTACTAGCTGATGCCGAGACTGGACCCTCGCCAGCCAGCCATTCCGGTCTGCGGGGATGAGGAGGCGTGAGTATGAACTACTTTATCATGTTGCAGGACGACCGGATACCAGATTGGGCAGAGCCTGTCGGCATATCGGAGATGATCGCGAAGGAGATGCTAACCGACGAGCGCTTTCATGAACTGGAGAGCAAGGCGTTTCAGGTCCCGATTCAGAGTAAGAGCAACCTTGTTTTTTCTGACTTTATTGAAAGGCCCCTGCCGTTGTTGTCCGACAAGCTGAAGCAGCTCGTCATCAAATATGTTCCCAACATGCCTGTAACCTCTGTCGTGTTGGTAGATCGGAAGCAAATGAGACTGGAACCGTATTGGCTCATGATGCCGCCTCGCATCGATTGCCTGTCGGAAAAAAGCGAATTCCACCTGGACGGAACGTTGAAAAAACTGGTGATCGATGAAAGGAAAGCAGCTCCCTATCACCTCTTCAAGGTTTTAGGGATCAGGGAAGATTTTATCCTGATCAACCTGATGCTCGCTGAAAGTATTCTGCGCAGAGACTTTGACGGTATTTGTTTAAAAAAAGTGGAAACGGAACAGGAAGGAAGGTGATTCTACGTGCCGGCAATTCGGGACAGTTTGCATGTCGAGGACAGTGGGGGAGATCAGCAGAGCTACGTGGTCGCTGGGGCCATTTTGACTTGCAATTTTGGCGATAAGCCAAACAGACTAAAAACCCCCTTTAGCCATGGTGTCTATATAAAGAACAAGGCGCAGATGAACATCATGGATTATGTCCCAAATGTCAATATCATGCCCTTTGGCCTGTGCAGCAGCTTGGCAAATCCGGCGGTGGCCTCTGCCACTTCGGCTAACAACGGCGTTCTTACTCCACAACCCTGCACGCCGGTTACCATGCCGTGGATTAACGGAAAAACCGATGTACTGATCGAAAATCAACCTGCCTTGCTCAGCAAGTGTACGTGCCAGTGCGCCTACAACGGGATCATCAAGATAGAAGACGATGGGCAGGAACTGTGACGGAGAGAGAAACTGGAAATACGAGGGGGGAGATACGTGAAGCAGATCGAAAAGTTGGCAGGGTATGAAAATATCCAACTGCTTTCGCCCTATGGGCTGCAATCCCTTGAAGATCTCAATATTGTGAAAACCGTTAACGACCATGCGAGGCTCCGTGTCACAGGAATCATTGCAGCAGAAAAACGAGACAGTTGCATCGAGAGGGCAAGCAGCCGCGACACGGTCGAAGTGAACGTGGTGGACAACGGGAGCAAGGTTCGGACACTTTTTCACGGACTGGTTACGGATATCGAGATACGTGTCGTAGGAGGCATCTACTATCTCGAAGTGGAAGCCGTGTCGCATACTTGGGATATGGACGTGAAACAGAAGAGTCGTTCCTGGCAAAACAAGGAGATGCGATACGAGGATGTTATCCACTTGATTGTAAAGAACTATCCAAACGCAGACTGCGTGGATACGGCATCCCATTCAGCCGAACTGGGGAAGGTTTTGATCCAGTACCAGGAGACAGATTGGCAGTTTGTGAAGCGTATGGCCTCGCATTTCGGAACGGTCCTGATTGCGGAAAGCTCATCTGCATCACCCAAGTTCTGGTTTGGATTGCCAGAAGGAAAGCCGGGGCAACTTGCCGAGTACCATTACAGCGTGAAGAAAGACCTTTCTTTTTTTCTGACGACAAGGAACGGCGATGCCGATGTGTGCGATAATCACTTCCTCTGCTATGAAGTGGAGACAGGGCAATACTTCAACCTTGGCGACCGGGTTGTCTACAATGGCAAACAACTGGTCGTTGCCAAATCCACAGCAGAGATGAGAAAAGGGCTGCTAACATATACGTACATATTGGCGCAGGAAGAGGGGGTCCGGCAGAATCTCGTCCGAAATCATAGACTTTCCGGCGCTTCTCTGGAAGGCACCGTCATCGACGTGGCCAAAGACACAGTCCGCATCCATCTGGAGATCGACCGGGAGCAGAAGAAAAGCGAAGCGTATTGGTTTCCGTACTCCAGCTTCTACACTGCGGAGGGGAACAGCGGCTTTTACTGCATGCCGCAGCTCGGGGATGCGGTAAAGCTGTACTTCCCGAACAGCCGAGAAGATGAGGCGGTGGCGATCAGTTCGGTCCGAAAGGGCGGGGGTTCGCCCAAGATCGCGAATCCCAGCGTGAAATACTGGGGCACTCCTCATGGCAAAGAGCTGATGATGGCCGGAAAAGAACTGCTTCTGACCGCCAAGCAAAGTAAGGAAGGAAACATTTTTCTCAAGTTGCATGAAGACGACGGCATCGAGATTCACAGTATGGAACCCATACTGATCAGCGCGGAACAGGACCTGGAAATCACGGTGGACAAAAAGCTGAATGTGCGAGCGCAGGAAGGGATCTACTTCGCATGCGGTGCAAGCAGCGTCGTCCTCGATGGAACCAGTGACCTCAAGTCTCCGACCATGAAAATAGAAGGCACGGTAAAAGCACCTGTGGTCGTGGAGGATTTGCAGTTGGAGGAAGAAGAGGAGCAGGAACAGCCGCCACAGGAAGAGCAAGGGTTTGGTTTCTGGGATGGCGTGCAGTTGGGATTGGATCTTCTCGGCATGATTCCAGTCGTAGGAGAAATCGCGGATCTGGCCAACGCGGGCATATCTGCGGCGCGCGGCGACTATGCAGGAGCAGCGCTGTCTCTTGCCGCTTGCATTCCTTTTGTCGGCTGGGGAGCAACCGCAGCGAAGGTAGCGACCAAAGCGGCAAAAGCGACCAAACTCGGCAAGAAGGCCGCGAGCGCAGCCGCCAAAACAGCGGACCTGGTGAAGAAAGCAAAAAACGCCAAGAAAGTGTTCGATAAAGGGAAAGTATTGACGTCGGCAAGAAAGGTAAAGGATGCAGCGGAAAAACTTGCTGAAACGATCAAAAAAGTAAAAGCGGCGATGAAGAAGGCTGTAAAGAAATCCTACCGAAGAGCAGCCGTGAAGACAAGACGCGCGGGACGAGGCTTGCAGCGTGACGTAAAAGACGCTTTCTCCCGCCTCAATCCCAAGAACTTTTCCAAAAAGAGCTGCAAAAACGACCCCATACATGCCGGTTCAGGGGCACAGTTCGTTGTCCATCCTGCTCTTCGGCTGTACGGCGCCGATACCTGGACCTTTGAACTGCACTACAACTCCATGTTTGTGGAACAGCAAGGTGCTCTGGGCGTGGCATGGACGCACAACTATGAGATGGGCCTGGAATTTCACGGGGAGAATCGCGAGGAGATTACCCTCTGGTGGAACAAGGGAAGACAAAACACCTACACCCGATCAGCGGAAGGCGTTTATCGGTCAGAGGATCGGGACGTCCGCTTTGATGAACTGTGTGAGACCACGGACGGATACATATGGATGTCCCGCAAAACCAAAGAGACGTATCAATTCAACCGCCAAGGCCGACTGATTCGGCATACGAATTCACTTGGTCAATCCCTGCTGCTTACCTACAACAAGAGCGGACACCTTGTCCGTCTGACGGATGAAATTACCAATCGCTCGCTGACCTTGGAGTATGAGCAAGATGGATTGCTCAACCGTGTGCATGACAGGACCCGCAGCATCCAGTTCGTCTATGACCAGGCCCGACGCTTGGTGCAGTTTACCGACCCGAGAGGAATCGTAAGCGAGCTGTTCTATACCGAAAAGGGACAATTGGAAAGACTGGTTGTGGCCGGAGTTGAACAATACCGCAACACGTTTGACGAAGAAGGACGCATCGTAAGCCAGACGGATCAGGCGAAAGAGACAACGACATTTGCTTATGATCTGGACAGCCAGCCTGGAAAAGTGGTTACCACCGTAACGGGTCCGACGGGCGCGGTGGAGGTTCTCGTCCACGATGAGCGGCTGTTGCTGCTGGAACACCGGAATAAGGACGGAAGCGTCGAGAGGTTTGCGTACAACGAACACGGGCAGCTTTTATCCGAGACCACTGCGGGTGGAGAAACCACTTCGTACGAATACGATGACCGGGGCAATCTGGTCCGGGTTGTCGATCCGCTGGGCAACGCTACCTGCTATGAATACGACGAACATGATCTTCTCGCAAGCGAAATCGATGCGGAAGGGGGAGTAACACAGTACGCCTACGATGACAAAGGGCGGTTGACAGGCATCACCCGTCCGGATGGAAAATCCGCCTCCATTGGCTATAACGAGAACGGGCAGCGCGTCTCCTATACCGATTTCACCGGAGCCGTAACCCGCTATCTGTACGATGAGGATGGCCTTCTGTATGCGGCGAAAGACGCGGAAGGACGCTTGATGCGGGTCCACTACGATGAAGCGGGGCGCATGGCCGCATTTGAGGACGCGTTTGGCGGAATCGTTCGCAGAACCTACGATGCCAACGACAACCTGATCCAGATCATTGACCCGCTGGGGCGGGCATACACGTTTGCGTACGACGACTTTGACCAGCGCGTGAGAGAAACCACGCCATCCGGCGCTTCTACGACTTTCGCGTACAGCATAACGGGGAACTTGGAGGGCGTCACAGACGCCTTGGGACAGGTAACGAGGTACCGGTATGACGATGAAGGGCATCTGATAGAACGCATAGAGCCAAATGGGGCCGTAACCCGTTATGAAAGAGATGTCATGGGCCGTTTGGTTGGTGTGGAAGACCCGTTGGGAAGACGCCACCGGTTTGTGTACGACGCTTCCGGACGGCTCAGCGAAATATGGGATGCGTTGGGACAAAAGGTAACGGGACTTGCCTACGACAAGGCGGGGAATCTCCTTCAAGAGACAGACGCGCTGGGGCGTACGACGCAGTACCGGTTCAACAAGCTGCAGATGTGCATCGCGAGCGTCAATGCCTTGGGCCAACAAACCACCTTTGCTTACGATGCGGCTGCCCGGTTGACCGAGGTGCTGGAAAACGAAGCGGCGATGTACCGGCAGCAATACGACGGAGAAGGCCGTCTCACCAGCTACACGGACGCCAACGGCAACGAAACGACGCGGCGGTACGACCTGACCGGACTGCTTCTGGAAGAGCGCAATGCGACCGGACAAGGGATAGCCTATCGCTATGACCAGCGAGGGTGGCTCGCCAAGCGGTGGAATGCCCGTGGTCAGGAAACGAATTACGTCTACGACGCATCCGGGCAACTCATTGAGCTAGCGGACGAAGCGGGCAAGGTGAGAAGGAAGTACGACGCGGACGGACGCGTGGTGTCGGTCGAAGAAGAGGGAAGCGGGGCCAAACGACGCGCGTACGATGTGCTGGGACGCGT
>VAPR01001465.1_pt1 | contig 11494 bp, 15 predicted proteins | sample 3380701 | NCBI WGS metagenome assembly VAPR01 (sample SAMN11536904, study PRJNA540576) | hot springs metagenome | isolation source: hot spring wet sediment | place: Spain: Lobios | collected 2014-01
ACGCCGGGGCCGAAGGGCATCTCCCCTGCCACGCCCAGCACGGGGCGGCCCCGGTCCTCTGATCCCCGGGGCGCCCCGAGGGAGGACCGGATCAGAGCGGGGGCCACTGGCTGCGGGCGAACCAGCGCAGGAGGGGCGTGAAGAGCCGGATCCAGGTCCCGGTCACCATGAGGATCCCCATCGCCACGAGGACCCCTCCCCCGAGACGCTCGATCGCCGCCCCGTGGCGACGGAGCCACCCGAAGACCGAGCCCGCCCGCGCGTAGCCCAGGGCGAGCAGGAGGAACGGGATCCCCAGCCCGAGCGAGTACACGAACAGGAGCGAAGCGCCCCAGACCGCGGTCTGCGTGGCCGCGGCGGCCGTCAGGATCGCCGCCAGCACCGGGCCGATGCAGGGCGTCCACCCGATCGCGAACGCCATCCCGAGGGGCAGCGCCCCCGCCGGCCCCGACCTGATGCGGTGCAGATCGAACCGGCGCTCGCGCTGGAGGATCCCGGCCCTGATGACGCCCATCGTGGCGAGCCCCATGACGATGACGAAGGCGCCCGCCCCCCGGGTCAGCAGATCCCGGTTCCGCAGGAGGAGCCCTCCGCCGAGCGACGCGGTGGCGCCGAGCAGCGTGAACACCGCGGTGAAGCCCGCGACGAACAGGAGCGCCGACCCCAGCACCCTGCGCCGAACGGCCACCGTCCCCACCTGCTCCCCCGCCACCCCGCTCACGTACGCGAGGTAGCCGGGCATGAGCGGGAGGCAGCACGGGGAGCTGAAGGAGAGCACCCCCGCCACCAGGGCCAGGGCGAAGGGCCCGAGGACGCTCACGCCACCTCGCCCGAGAGCACGTCGTCGAGGGCCCGGGCGAGGATCGCCCGATCGATCTTCCCCGTGAACTTGTAGACCAGCCTGCCGTCGGGCGCGATCACGAACGTCGTCGGGAGCCCGATGAGTTCGTAGCTGAAGGCCAGCTGGCCGGAGGGATCGAACACGCTCGGGTAGGTGATCCCGAACTCGTCCTCGTACGCCCGGGCCGCCGCGCGGTCGTCCCGGTAGTTCACGCCTAGGAACCGGACGCCGCGGGAGCGGTACTCCTCCCAGGTCGCCTGGAGGTGCGGGGCCTCGGCCCGGCACGGGCCGCACCAGGACGCCCAGAAGTTGAGCACCACCACCTCGCCGCGGAACCCGGCGAGGGAGATCGTCCCGCTCCCATCGAGCGCGGGGAGCGTGAACGCGGGGGCCGGGCGGTCCTCGATCCTCGCCTGCGCCCGGTGGTCGGCGATGGAGATCCCGGGCACGACGTCCGTGCCTCGGGTCCGGAGCTGCACGAGGGCGAGGGTCACGACGACCGCCGCCAGCGCCGCGACACCGAGCAGTCCCCCCACCGTCCGAGAGCGGCTCGCTCCCTGCATCTCCGACCGAGGATAGTAGATCATCCGACCGCCGAGCCGAAATGGCCGTGCGGGCGCGACGACGAGCCGCCGGGACCGGCTCCGTCCCGGCGGCTCGTCAGGGGGACGGTCTCAGGACGCCTCCGCTTCCAGCACCCGCCTCCGTTCCTCGAACTCCTCGCGCGAGATCTCGCCCCGCGCGAACCGCTCGGCCAGGATCCGCAGCGGCCCCTCGGCGGGTCGCTCCTCCCGGGGGCTCCGCCATCCGCGTACGGCGGCGTAGAGGAGCAGCCCGAGGAGACCCCAGAACACACCCATCGAGAGGAGACCCCAGAGACCGCCGCCCCATCCGTATCCCCACATCATCGCCACTCACCTCGCTTCCCGACCCCGACGGCCGATCGCCGAACCACCGCTCACCAGCCCATCATCCCGGGGCCCATCGTGGACCCGGTGCCGCCCATCATCCCGGGGCCCATCGTGGACCCGGTGCCGGCCATCATCGCTCCCATCTGCGCGTGCATCGCCTCGATGCGCTCCCTCACGTCCTCGGGCATGCGGGCGTGGAACTCCTGCATCTCCTCCGAGTCGTGCATCGCCTGGCACGCGGCGACCGCCGCGTCGTCGGCGCGACCGGGACCCACCCCCGCCCCGCGCCCCGCGGCCAGCGCACCTCCGGCCGTGAGCACGAGCGCGGCGGCGATCCCGACGCCCAGCAAGATCCGACCTCTCATCATCGTCTTCGCCTCCTTTCGGTGGGGAACGCTAGGAGCCGGGCGTGAAGGCGGGATGAACGAGGTCCGTTGACGGCGTGAAGCAGGGCACCCCCACGCTTTGACGAACACCGTGCGCGACCGCTTCACCGTGGGTCTTGACCCGGAAGGGCTCCGGCTCCGGGAGACCGTCGAGACCGGCGAGCCGGGGGAGCCCCTGTCCCAGACCAAGGCGGCCCTGGGCGTGTGACTTCACCCGGGGCCCCGGCCGCCCCACACGAGAGGGAACGAGCGCCCCCTGCGAGGACATGGGCGAGAACTCACCTCGCATCCTTGACGACAACGGCTCAGAGTTTGAGTATATGTGAAAAGATGAACACTCATTCAATCGTTCCTGGACCCACGCTCGATCGGTGCGAGGCGGAGTGCCTGCACCCAGCGCAGGTGCGTCCCCTGATCGGCCGGGTGATCGGACGGGAGGAGGCGGATAGGGTCGCCTCGACCTTCGCGCTCCTCGCCGATCCCACCAGGGCCCGGATCTTGCACGCGCTCAGCCTCGCCGAAGAGCTCTGCGTGTGCGACCTGGCCCTGCTGCTCGGGATGTCGGAGTCCGCGGCGAGCCACCAGCTCCGGCTCCTGCGGCTCAACCGGACCGTGGACCGGCGCAAGGTGGGTCGGGTCGTCTACTACCGGCTCGCCGACCAGCACGTGAGGCACATGTTCGCGGACGGCCTCCGCCACGCCCGGGAAGAAGGCCACACGCCCGCCTCGGAGGCGAGCTGATGGAGCAGTTCCGCAGCGCCGCCGCTCTCCATAGCAGGAGGCTCGTCGCGGTCTTCGCTCTGACGCTCTCGTTCCTGCTCGTCGAGATCGTCGGCGGCATCATCACGAACAGCCTGGCGCTCCTCGCCGACGCTGGCCACATGTTCACCGACGTGGCCGGGATCGGCCTTGCCCTGCTCGCAATCCGCCTGGCGGCCCGCCCGGCCAGCACCGAACGCACGTTCGGCTGGTACAGGATGGAGATCCTGGCCGCGGTTACCAACGCCGTGATCCTGTTTGGCGTCGCGATTTACGTGCTGTACGAGGCGTGGCGCCGCCTGATGGACCCCCCGGAGGTAGCCGGCGAGCTGATGCTCGCCGTGGCCGTCGCGGGCATGGCGGCGAACGGGATCTCGCTGTGGCTGCTGCGGCACGCGCAGGCCGAGAGCCTGAACATGCGGGGGGCCTACCTCGAGGTCCTCGGTGACCTCCTGGGCTCGGTGGCGGTGGTCGTCGCGGCCGCCGTCATCGCGCTCACCGGCTTCCGGGAGGCAGATGCAATCGCCTCGGCTGCGATCGGCCTGATGATCGTCCCCCGGACGTGGAAACTGCTGCGGGACGCGGTCGATGTGTTGCTGGAGGCCACGCCGAAGGGGGTGGATCTCCAGGAGGTGCGCCGGCACATCCTGGAGGTGGAGGGCGTCCTGGACGTCCACGACCTGCACGCCTGGACGATCACGAGCGGGATGCACGTGGTGTCCGCGCACGTGGTCGTCCGGAAGGGGGTGGACCCCGCCGCCGTCCTCGACAGCCTGTCGACCTGTCTGTCGGACGACTTCGACATCGAGCACAGCACGTTCCAGCTGGAGACGCACGACCGGCGTCCCTTGGAGGAGGCCAGTCATCCGTGAGTCCCGGAACGAGGGAGGGAGATGTGAAGCTGAGAGGTCCAACAGCCGCGACCGGCCGGTACATGCCTGACGGCGGCCGGAGCCTGTCGAGGCGAGAGCTGCTGCGGTACGCGAGCATCGGAGCTGTCGGGCTATGGCTCGCCGCGGTCCTTCCGGCCTGCGGCGGCGAGGGGGCGGAAGAGCAGGCCGCTGGGCCGGGCACCTCCCCCGTAGGGCCGGGCACCTCCCCCGAAGAGAGCTGCCCCCCCGACGGCATCGCCATCGGGGCGTCCCCGGGGGCCGCTGCGAACGGCTTCGACAGAACGGAGCTGGTTGCCCCTGCCGGCCGTCCGTTCACGATCTGCTTCGACAACACGGACACGGGAGTGCCGCACAACTTCGCCGCCTACACGGAGCAGGGAGGTGACCTGCTGGGGAGGACCGAGATCCAGTCCGGTCCGGTCTTCCAGACCCTGAGGCTCGGCCCACTGGAGGCCGGCGAGTACTGGTACCAGTGCGATGTCCACCCCACCACGATGACGGGGAGGCTGATTGTGTCGTGACGACGATGTGGGGAGGACCGGATTGGGAACAGGGATCCACCCCGCTGCCGTCATGGAACGCAGGGCGAGGCACACCGCGCCTCCCCGCCCCACCCGAGGAAGGAGGCCACATCGATGTCCGAGATGTCTCGAACGGGTGCCCTTACCTGCCCCAAGTGCGGTGGTGCCCTGCGAACCTACGAACGCAGCGGGATTACCGTCGACCAGTGCAGCGAGTGCCGAGGGATCTTCCTGGACCGTGGCGAGCTTGAGCGACTGATCGATGCCGAAGGCAGCTACTACGGGGAGCCGGGTCGCCGCGAAGGCCCGGGAGAGCGAGCAGCCCACGGCCAGACGAAGCGGAGGCGCCCGAGCCGCCTGAGCTTCCTGGGCGAGCTGTTCGAGGGCGGGGACTGAGGCCCGTGGGAGCTCGGACCGGTACGAGGGCGCCCCTGGGCGCCCCCTGCGACCCGGCCGTTCGAGGGGCCGATGACATCGTGGGCGACCGGGAAGCAGACGGGACGGCCGCGGACCTCGCTGCTCGTCGCGAGGCTCCCAAGACCTCCGCGCCGGTCCGCCTGACGGGCGAACGGCGCGACGCTTCATCGACCTCACTCGAAGGAGTGCCACCCATGCGACGAACCCCGATTCTGCTCGCGGGCCTGTCAATCGTCCTCCTGGCGGCCTGTTCGCGGAACGCACCGGCTCCCGCCTCGGCCCTGCCGCGGATCGGTGACGAGGCTCCCGGCTTCACCCTGCCTGCGGCCGGCGGGGGTACGATCGCGCTGTCGGACTTCGCCGGGCGACCGGTGCTCCTGTACTTCAGCATGGGGCCCGGCTGACCGCCGTGCGTGCAGCAGGTGGTCGACCTGCAGAACGATGAGGAGTTCCGCTCGCTCGGCGTGGCGCTGCTCAGCATCTCGCCCGACCCCGAGGCGTCGTGGGCCGCGGAGGCCGAGGCCAACGGCATCGAGCTCCCTCTGCTCTCCGACGGCGGTAACCGCGTGGCGACCGCGTACGGCGTGATGCGGTGGAAGATGCCGAGCAACGAGCCGGGGCACACGTTCGTCCTGGTCGACGGCGATGGACGAATCGCGTGGATCCGGGACTACGGCGCGCCCGAGAACGGCGGCCTGATGTACGTGCCGGTGGCCGACCTCGTGTCCGCGATTCGGGGGAGGGTGGGGTAGGAACGTGCGCATGCCGAGCAGGTACCTCGCGACGTTCGCGCTCCTGTCGGCCGGGGCACTGCTGGTCGTGGGGGTGGCCGTTGCGGTCCGCAAGCTCGCCGCGGAGGGCAGAGCGGCCGGATTGGCCCTCACCATCGCCAACGACCCGGCGGAAGCGCGGGCGGACGGGTCGATGGCGCCGGACTTCTCGCTCCCGAGCCTGGACGGCGAGACCACGATCTCGCTCTCCGGGTATCGAGGCAGCGTCGTCGTGCTGAACTTCTGGGCGACCTGGTGCGGCCCCTGCCGCCGGGAGGCCCCGGCGCTCCAGGCCGCATGGGAGGACTACCGCGAGCAGGGCGTGCGGTTCCTCGGCGTGAACTACCGGGACGACCGCGCCGGCGCACGGGCCTACGAGCGCGAGTTCGGCATCACGTACCCGAGCGTCTACGACCCGGCCGGCGAGCTCGCCTACGAATTCGGCCTCCTGGGCGTCCCGACGACGCTCATCATCGACCGCGACGGGCGGATTGCGTACCGCTTCACCGGCTACGTCCAGGACCTGGCGCTGCGCACCGCCATCGATGACGTGCTTCAGGGGGGCTCCGCGTGAGCGCGATCGTGCCGTTCGCGCTCGCACTGCTCGCCGGCGTCCTGTCCTTCTCCTCCCCCTGCTGCCTGCCGCTGATGCCCGGCTACGTCTCGTACGTGAGCGGGGTGGCGGGATCGAACGAAGCGTCGGCCGTGCGCTCCAGGGTCCTGGGGGCGGCCCTGCTGTTCGTCCTCGGGTTCTCGATCGTCTTCACGGCGCTCGGGGCGGGCGCGTCGCTGTTCGGGCCGCTGCTGCTCCGCAACCGGCTGGTGCTGACGCGGGTGGCGGGGATCCTCGTGGTGCTGACGGGTCTCGTGACCATCGGGCTGTTCCGCATCCCCCTGCTGTACCGGGAGGTGCGGCTGGACCTGCGGCGGATCCGCCCGGGCCCCCTGGGCGCCGCCCCGCTGGGGATGGCGTTCGCGGTCGGCTGGACGCCGTGCATCGGGCCGGTGCTGGCCGGGATCCTGACGGCAGCGGCCAGCACGGCGAACGCGGCCTGGGGAGCGGCCCTGCTTGTCACCTACTCGCTCGGCCTGGGGATCCCCTTCCTGGCGCTCGCCTACGCGTGCGGTCGCGACGGGCGCCTGTCCGGGTGGCTGCGGCGGCGCGGGCGGCTGATCGAGCTCGCCGGCGGCGCGGTCTTGCTCCTGATGGGCGTGCTGATGATCACCGGCCAGTGGGTCAGGCTGTTCATCCCCCTGCTGAGGCTGTACACGAGAGCCAACTGGCCGCCGCTGTAGAAGCCATGGCACCCCCCGGCTACGAGCGACCCGTTCACGTCCGCCGCGGCGGAGAGGCTCTGTCGCGCCGGGCCTTCCTGCGCCGGTCCGGGCTCGCCCTCGCCGGGGCCACCCTGTTCGCCTGCACGGGCGGCGGACGCAAGGTGGCGGTGTCCCCCACGACGCCGACGGCGGCGGTGGCCCGTGCCGACACGCGGTGGCCGATCAAGCGGGTCATCTACCTGATGATGGAGAACCGGAGCTTCGACAACCTCTACGGGAGGTTCCCCGGCGCGAACGGCGCCACCACGGGCCTGAAGTTCGGGCAGGAGGTGCCGCTGCTCCCGGCCCCGCACTGGCTCCCCGGCGACCTGCCGCACGACCGCTCGGCGTACCTGAACGCTGTGAACGGCGGGGCCTACGACGGGTTCGCCATCGGCCAGTTCGGCGATCCCTGGGCCTACACCCAGTTCTCGGAGGAGAAGATCCCCAACTACTACGCCTGGGCCCGGGACTACGTGCTCTGCGACAACTTCTTCGCCTCGGTCGCCGGACCGTCCTACCCGAACCACTTCTTCTTCGTGGCTGGCCAGTCGAACGGTGTGCTGGACAATCCGGAGAACATCGAGACCCGCCGGATGGAGGACGGGAGGGTGTTCAAGAGCTGGGGGTGCGACGCGGTGGGGGAGGACGTGTACGTCTTCGTCAAGGACGATCGAGGCAACCTCACCAAGCACGATACATGCTTCGACTTCCCGACCGTCCCCGAGCAGCTGGAGGAGGCGGGGATCTCCTGGGCCTACTACTCGGCGGTCCCCGGACAGGCCGGCTACTTCTGGAACGCGCTCAACGCCATGGCGAACGTGTTCCATACCGACCTGTGGCGCGAGGGCGACACGATCCGCGCCGTCGACGATCTCGTGCGGGACATCCGGGCAGAGCGCATTCCGGCCGTGACCTGGGTGACCCCCCGGTTCGAGCTCTCGGATCACCCGCCGGAGAGCACCTGCTTCGCCCACGACTGGCTGACGGACGTCATCAACGCCTTGATGAAGAGCTCGATGTGGGAGCACACGGCGCTGTTCCTGACGTGGGACGAGTGGGGCGGCTTCTACGACCACGTGCCCCCGCCGGAGGTGGACGACATCGGGCTCGGCTTCCGGGTGCCGATGCTGGTAATCTCGCCGTACGCGAAGCGGGGCTACGTCGACGACGCGCGGGGCGAGTTCTCCTCACCACTCAAGTTCATCGAGGACAACTGGGGCCTTCCATACCTCACGACGCGGATCGAGCGGACCCACAACTTCGAGCACGTCTTCGACTTCGACCGCAACCCGCGGAAGGACGCGCGGCCGCTTCCGAAGTACGGATCGTGCTACGGGACGCCCTGGGAGTATCCGGGCGACGACTACCCCGGCTGGCCCGAGGGGACCGACCCCGAGGAGGGCCATTTCGTCCAGCAGGGCGGATGACGCAGGCGGGATCGGCTCGATGTCGGTGATGCGGACGTATGGACGGCAACGGCCGGTCGGCGGGTTCGAGCTGTGGTCGTGGCTGTTCATGCGGATCTCGGGGCTGCTCCTCGTGTTCCTGGCGGTCGGTCACGTGCTAATCATGCACGTGGTCGACGAGGGGGTCGACCGGGTGAACTTCGCCTTCGTGCAGCTCCGGTGGCAGAGCATGTTCTGGCGGACGTGGGACTGGATGATGCTCTGGCTCGCGCTCGTGCACGGGATCAACGGCCTCCGCGTGGTCGTGATGGACTACGTCCGGCCGCCGGGGGTGCGCCTCGCGCTGAACGTGTTCTTCTCCGCGCTGGGGTTCGCGCTCTTCCTCCTGGGGACGGTCGTCGTCTTCACGTTCGATCCGTCCGCGTGGCCCTCCCCCTAACCGAAGAGCACGCGGAGGATGCTCCGCCGTCCGCGCGGGTCTCCCGGACGATGTGTCGGCTCAGCAGACCTCGTTCAGGTACGGGTAGGGATCGACGGCTGCCCCTCCCCCCGGGTGCCACTCGAAGTGGGTGTGGGGCGTCGTCGCGTTCCCCGAGGTTCCGATGTACCCGATGACGTCGCCCGCTCGGACCGACCCCGCGGCGCCGAACCTCGACATGTGCATCATGACCGCCGAGCCCTGCGCGCCGGACACGGTGACCATGAGGCCGCTGGTCGAGCCGGTGGATTGGACGGCGTACCCGTCGAACGGCGCCACGATCGGGGTTCCGTAGGGCGAGAGGATGTCGTTGCCCTGGTGTGCGTGGGTCCACCCGGGGTGGTTGTGGATTTGCCCGAACGTGGAAGCGTAGGCGCGCGGCCCGGCAACCGGGCACACGTAGAGCGGCCCTGGCCCGTCGACGATGACCGTACCTGCCTGCGCGAGCTGCTCCCGCTCGAGCCGCCCCTCGAGCTTCTCGACGAGCGACGCGGCCTCGCTCCGCAGCCACACCAGGCGGTCGTAGGCGCGCTGCTGCTCCGCGAACCGCGCCGCGAGGTCCCGGCGCTGGGCCCGGAGATCCCGAAGGAGCTCGGCCTGCCGGGCCAGCATCCGCTCCAGGTCGGCTCGCTGCCGATTCAGGAGGTTGAGCTGGTTCTCGACACCGGTCGCGAGGTCGGCGTCCTGCTGGGCCTCTGCCTCTAGGAACTCGAGCCGGTCCGAGAGATCGGCCAAGGAGGCTGCCCCGAGAAGGAATTCCAGGCTCTCCGCCGGGCCGGCCATGTAAGCCTGGCGCGCGTGCTCGTTCAGGCTCGTTTGGAGGCCCCGGAGCTCTCGCTCGGCCTCCTCGATGCCGCGGCGGGTCCGCACGACCTCCAGCCTGATTGCGTCGTACTCGTTCTGCGCAGCGTCGAGCTTTGCCGCGAGGTCGTTCAACGCTGCCTGCAGGCGATCCAGCTTCGCTTCCTGGGCGTCGATTTGATTCTGGATTTGGGCCAGGCGATCCTCCGCGGCCTCCAGCTCGGACTTCGTGTCGGCGCTGGCCCCGTTCATCGCGCCTCCGAGGAGCCCAAGCGCGAGTCCCGCACCCACCAGACGGAGCGCGCTGCGCCCGCGGAGCCGGGTCACGAACGCCCCCCGTACGACCGCTCGTCACGCATCGGCCGAGCAGGGTAGCGGAGATCTGCCGGCCGCGGCAAACAGCCCGGGCGAACGACGATTCCCTCTGGCGGAACGGTCTCGAGCGGGCGTGCCACGCGGGGGCCCTGCTGCATCGGGTGCGATGGAATGCCCCGTGGCCGTGAGGACGACTAGGGCTTCGCGCACCCACACCACCGCCCGTGGCCTTCGTCAGCAGGCCGACGAGGTCGACGGCCTCGGGCGCGTCCGCGCAGGGTTGGGGGCACGAGGCGGAAGGCCACGTAGACGAGAGAGCGTCGCACCAATCAGATACGCGGGCCGCGACGGCCAGGTGAGGGTGAAGGCCGCCACGAGCGCGGCGAGCACGGCCACGAGGACGAAGAACCAGCCGTAGGCGGGGCCTTCGTCGAAGTGCGCCGGGACGAGCCTTCCGTGCAGCAACTCGCTGGCGATCAAGCTGCCCGCGGCGAGATCGATTCACCTGCTCCGCGTTCTTGCGGTCCACGGGCCCACGGCCGACGGGCGCCGGCGCCGCGGCGCGTCGACCACCCCCGCGTGAGGGCCCGGACGGCCCACGCCACGACCCGGATGAGCCGCGACAGGGCGATGGCGAGGACGACCTGCAGGATTAGTCTCAGGATCACGGCCCCAGTCGGAGGACGCCGAGGGGAACGAGAACCCCCGCTCGACCAGCTCCATCAGCCCGAACGCCCGCAGCTGGATTGCGGCCAGAGCGAGCGGGGTCGGCTGGGCGCTCGGTCCCGGTCGGTCGCGGAGCTCCGCACGCCCGCGGTGGCAAGCGCGAGCCCGCTGCAGACGACCGCGAGCAGCACCAGGGTGCAGGCCGGTCCGTGAGCGGTCCGGGCCTGTGCGGGCTCGAGAGACCGTGTGGTCCAGGAGCTCCCTCGCGCCGAACGGATGGGAACCGAAACAGGCCCGCCTTGCGATACTAGGAAAAATGCCCGTCCTCGCCCTGACGTCCCTCGAGGCCGCCCGGGCCCAGATGGCCGTGTCGCTGGGCTTCCACATCGTCTTCGCCTCGCTCGGCATCGGGCTCCCCGTCCTCCTGCTGTACGCCGAGTACAGGGCGAACCGGACCGGCGACGCGGTGTGGATGGCGCTCGCCCGCCGCTGGGCGAAGGCCTTCGGCATCCTGTTCGCCGTCGGCGCCGTCTCCGGAACCGTCCTGTCCTTCGCCCTCGGGCTGTTCTGGCCCCGGTTCATGGGCAGGTGGGGCGGGGTCATCGGCCTGCCCTTCGCCCTGGAGGCCTTCGCCTTCTTCGTGGAGGCCATCTTCCTCGGCATCTACCTCTACGGGTGGGACCGCCTCTCGCCGTGGACCCACTGGCTCTCCGGCGTCCCGATCGCCCTGTCCGGGGCGGCGAGCGCGTGGTTCGTGGTGACGGCGAACGCGTGGATGCAGTCGCCGGCCGGGTTCCGCCTGAAGGGAGGGACGGTCGTCGACGTCGACCCCATCCGGGCCATGCTGAACCCGGCCACGCCGGTGATGACCACGCACATGCTGATCGCGGCCTACATGGCCACCGGCCTGGCCGTGGCCTCCGTGTACGCGGTGGGGATGCGCCGGGGGAGGCGGGATGCCTACCACCGGCGGGGGCTTGCCGCGGGCCTCGCGCTGGGCCTGGCCCTCG
>VAPR01001470.1_pt1 | contig 11459 bp, 10 predicted proteins | sample 3380701 | NCBI WGS metagenome assembly VAPR01 (sample SAMN11536904, study PRJNA540576) | hot springs metagenome | isolation source: hot spring wet sediment | place: Spain: Lobios | collected 2014-01
TCCTTTTGATCATCATTTAGGGTCGTTCCCGTTCCATGCGAACACTTTTGGGACAGCCCCTTGCTTTCATTTACGCGCTTTCGCCGTGAAGCTCGCGTCCTTCTTTTGTCATCAACTGAGGTTTTACCTTGTCACGAACAGTTTCTTCCGTGATGAGGCACTTGCTGATGTCATCGCGGGACGGCAGTTCGTACATCATATCGAGCATGATCTGCTCAATAATCGCACGCAAGCCGCGGGCGCCCGTGTTGCGTTTGATTGCCTCTTTGGCAATCTGGCTGAGTGCGCCTGCGTCGAAGTCAAGCTCCACGCCATCGAGACTCAAGAGCTTTTGGTACTGCTTGACGAGAGCGTTTTTCGGCTCCGTCAGGATGCGCACCAGCGTCTCTTCATCGAGCGGCTCCAATGTAGCCAGCACAGGGAGACGGCCTACAAACTCAGGGATCAAACCGAATTTGAGCAGGTCTTCCGGCAGGACGTACTTGAGGTACTCGCCCGGCTTGAGGTCTCCTTTGATACCATCCACGTGGTCGGTTCCAAATCCGATCACCTTTTTGCCGATGCGGCGCTTGATCAGCTGTTCGATACCGTCAAATGCACCGCCGCAAATGAACAGGATGTTGGAGGTATCGATCTGAATGAACTCCTGGTGTGGGTGCTTGCGGCCGCCTTGCGGTGGAACGCTCGCCACGGTACCCTCCAGGATTTTCAGAAGTGCCTGCTGCACGCCTTCGCCGGACACGTCACGAGTGATGGACGGATTTTCCGACTTGCGAGCCACTTTGTCGATCTCGTCGATGTAGATGATGCCTTTTTCAGCTTTCTCCACATCGTAATCGGCTGCCTGAATCAGCTTCAGCAGGATGTTTTCCACGTCTTCGCCCACGTACCCCGCTTCCGTAAGGGAGGTGGCGTCTGCGATGGCAAATGGCACATTCAGAATGCGGGCAAGTGTCTGCGCCAACAGCGTTTTGCCGCTTCCGGTAGGGCCGATCAGGACGATATTGGACTTTTGCAGTTCCACGTCTTCAATCTTGGCACCGGAATTGATGCGCTTGTAGTGATTGTACACCGCTACGGAAAGCGATTTTTTCGCCATGTCCTGACCGATGACGTAGTCGTCAAGAATCTTGCGGATCTCCATCGGCTTCGGAATCTCTTTCATGTCGATTTCTTCTTCAGTACCCAGCTCTTCCTGGACGATCTCGTTGCAAAGCTCGATACACTCATCGCAGATATATACGCCGGGACCAGCAACCAGCTTGCGCACCTGCTCCTGGGACTTGCCGCAGAACGAGCATTTCAGCTGGCCTTTGTCGTCGTTAAACTTGAACATTCACCTTCACCTCTTATCGGGTCAATTTTTGCGTTCAATAATGGCGTCTACTAACCCGTAATCTCTGGCTTCTTCCGCACTCATGAAGTTGTCACGATCGGTGTCTTTTTCGACACGCTCATAAGGTTGACCCGTTCGCTCCGCCAAAATCTGGTTGAGCTGGCGTTTGGTCTTCAGAATCCAGTCCGCGTGAATGCGGATGTCTTCTGCCTGACCGCGTACACCGCCGAGTGGCTGGTGAATCATCACTTCACTGTTCGGGAGGGCGTAGCGCTTGCCCTTTGCGCCCGCTGCGAGAAGCACGGCCCCCATGCTCGCCGCCATGCCGATGCAGATCGTGGACACGTCTGGTTTAATATACTGCATGGTATCGTAGATGGCCATGCCCGCCGTTACCGAACCGCCTGGAGAGTTTATGTACAAATGGATGTCTTTGTCCGGGTCTTCCGCCGCCAGGAACAAAAGCTGCGCGACGACCAGGTTGGCGACATCGTCGTCAATTTCGCTGCCAAGAAAGACAATCCGATCCTTCAGAAGGCGCGAGTATATGTCGTAAGCCCGTTCTCCTCGGTTTGTTTGTTCGATGACCATTGGGATCAGCATATGTACCTTACCTCCTTTACTCAAAGGTAATGCAAAAGGCGGTTTTCGTCCAACCGGAAAGTGTCGGCGGATGTGCGAAAAAAAGGTGGGTGGAAAAACAAGGCACGAAATACTCGTGCCTTGTATACTCCATCAGTTGATCGGTTGTCCGAATGGTTGTACCTTCGAACTCGCATCTGTACTACCTTATGCAGTTACTTTGTTTTCTGCAACCAGGAAATCTACGGTTTTGCGAGTTTGAACGTCGCGGTACAGTCCAGCCAGACCGTCCTGTGCGGAGAAGATTTTGCGCAGTTCATCCGCAGGGCGTCCGTACAGGCCTGCCAGCTTGTTCAGCTCTTCCGTGATATCCTCTTCAGTCGCCTCGATGTTTTCTGCCTTGCCGATCGCTTCCAGCGTCAGCGCGGTGCGTACGCGAGTGGTCGCGTCAGCGCGCAGTTGGTCGCGCAGCTTGGTTTCATCCATGCCGGAGAACTGATAGTACAGGTCGATGTTCATACCTTGATACTGGAGACGTTGCGCGAACTCGTTCACCATTTGATCCAGCTCTTGCTCGATCATCACGTTCGGGATGTCGATCTCTGCGTTTTCAGACGCTTTGAGAACGAGCTGCTCGCGAACATAAGTGTCTTTCTCGCGCTCTGCCTTTTCTTCCAGCTTTTTCTTGGTGTCAGCTTTCAGCTCATCCAGCGTGTCAAACTCGCTTACGTCTTTCGCGAATTCATCATCGAGTGCAGGCAGGTTTTTACGCTTCAGGCTGTTCAGCTTCACTTTGAAAACAGCTTCTTTGCCAGCCAGGTTTGGAGAGTGGTACTCTTCCGGGAAGGTTACGGTGATTTCCTTTTCTTCACCGATTTGCATACCGACAACTTGCTCCTCGAAGCCAGCGATAAACGTACCGGAGCCCAGTTCGAGCGTGTAGTTTTCCGCTTTGCCACCTTCAAACGCTTCGCCGTCCTGGAATCCTTCGAAGTCGATGACTGCCAGGTCGCCATTTTGCGCAGTGCCCTCTTCTACAACTACCAATTCAGCATGGCGCTCTTGCATGCGTTTCAGTTCCGCGTCGACATCTTCTGCGGTTACAGCAAAGTCTTTGGACTCGATGCTGAGGTTTTTGTAGTCGCCCAGCTTCACTTCCGGCTTCACGGTAACAGTTGCTTTAAAGATGAGGTTTTGTCCTTTGCCCATTTGCTCTACGTCCACTTCCGGACGGTCAACCGGTTCGATGCCGGCTTCGCGAACAGCTTGTCCATAAGCAGTCGGAAGCAGGATGTCAAGAGCGTCCTGGTAGAGGGACTCTACCCCGAAGCGCGCTTCGAACATCTTGCGCGGAATTTTACCTTTACGGAAACCAGGCACGTTCACTTTTTGAGAAACTTTTTTAAACGCTTGATCCAATGCCGCATCTACTTGCTGGGCATCGACTTCAACCGTAAGAACTCCCTGGTTATTCTCTAACTTTTCCCATTTTGCTGCCACTTAAACTTCCCCTCCTAGATTGAATCCACGCGACATTGCCCCTTATCGGAGCTTCTTCCAGAAAAAGGAGCAATTTTATTGCCATTATAACCATTCTAGTATATCACATACATAAGGAATTTCAAGAATCAACGACGAACAGAATAATTTCCACCCAGCCGGTTTACGGTATTCCCCAGATGATCATAGAAAATGACGTTCACTCTCACGTCCTGATCCGTTTCCGCAGTCTGCTCCAGAACAGCGTAGGTCGGCACATCAAATCCCCGCGGCAGCTGCAGACTGCCCGGATTGAGAAACAGAATGCCCCGCTCCACCGCACACACGGGAAAATGTGAGTGGCCGAACAGAACTACGTTGGCCCCCACCTCTTCTGCGCGGTAGTGAAGGCGCAGCAGTGAGCTTTTTACGTCGAACTGGTGACCGTGCGTCTGGAAAATGCGGAGCTGTTTCCACATCGTTTTCCGTTCCCCTGGTACATGTTTCGCCGTGTCGCAATTGCCTTTGACCAAAAGCATCGAGTCAAACGGCTCCCGGTGATGGTCCACGCAAAAATCCCCGCAGTGAAAGATCTTTTCCACGTCATGGCGAGCCACGACCTTCTTCACTTCAGATACCAGTCCGTGTGTGTCGCTCAGGATGAGAATGCTCACGCTCACTCCCCCTTGATCTTCTCCAGCAGATCACGCATCGCCATGGCGCGGTGACTGATTCTGTTTTTCTCTTCCGCAGAAAGCTCCGCCATCGTGCGCATGTGTTGCGGAAGGAAAAAGACGGGGTCGTAGCCGAATCCGTTCGTCCCCGCCGGCTGGTGAACGATCACGCCTTCACAGTGTCCGGTTGCCATTACCGGTTCGTGACCCGGTTCGACCAGCGCAAGGGCGCAGCGGAATCGGGCGGTCCGCTTTTCCAGCGGCACCCCGGATAGTTCATGCAACAGTTTGCGCCAATTCTCCTCGTCAGTAGCCGATTCGCCGGCATAACGGGCTGAATAGACGCCGGGTCTGCCGCCCAGCGCGTCCACTTCCAGTCCCGAATCGTCGCCGACGGCAGCCATACCCAGGTATGTAGAGATTGTCCTTGCTTTTTTCAAAGCGTTTGCTTCAAAGGTTTCCCCGTCCTCCACCACTTCAGGTACGTCCGAAAAGGCGTCCAGACTGACCGCTTCCCATCCCAGATCGGCGAACAATCGGTTAAACTCGCGGACTTTGCCCTGATTTCTGGTCGCGAGAACGATCTGTTTTCGTTCAGACATGGCTTTCCTCCGCCACGGTTGTTTCTGCTGCTTCTTGCACCGACATAAACTGAAGCGGAACGTCGGCAAGCGCTTCCTTCTGGCTGGCAATCAACGCGTCGATTCCCTTTTTCCCCAGAGCCAGAAGTTCCTGCAGCTGCTCTCCGGTGAATGGCGCTTCTTCGCCCGTCCCCTGCAGCTCGACGAACTTGCCCTGGCCGGTCATGACGATGTTCATGTCGACAATGGCAGAAGAGTCTTCCTTATAGTTCAAATCCAGCATCGCCTCGCCATTGATCACTCCCACGGAGGTTGCAGCCAGAAAATCTGTCAGCGGCAGTTCTTTCCACGTTCCGTTTTCGACCAGCTTCTGCATGGCGTCAACCATGGCCACATAGGCACCGGTGATGGACGCGGTTCTAGTTCCGCCATCTGCCTGGATGACGTCGCAGTCGAGCCAGATTGTCCGCTCGCCCATCGCTTCCATGTGCACGACCGAGCGCAGGGCACGGCCGATCAAACGCTGAATCTCCATCGTCCGGCCGCCTACTTTTCCTTTGGAAGATTCCCGCGGGTTGCGCGTTTCCGTCGCTCGAGGAAGCATGGAGTATTCGGCAGTAACCCACCCTTTTCCGCCGCCCCGCATAAATGGGGGGACGCGATCCTCCAGCGTTGCCGTGCAAATTACCTTCGTGTCGCCCACTTCGATCAAGCAAGAGCCTTCTGCATGTTTGATGTAATTGCGTGTAATCGTAACAGGTCGCAATTGATCTTTGGCACGACCATCATGTCTCATTCCATGTTCCTCCTTCATTGCTGGTACCCGCGTGTTTCAGTTTCTTCGCACGCCTTTAGCGAACTTTGCTCATTATACCAAACGCAGGAAACCTTATGCCACTCTCGGCAAACCCTTTCTACATGTTACGAAAAGCCACAGCAGCTTATGAACTTGAAAAATTTCTTGTAATGAACAGGTAATTCGATTAGCATCTAATTAAATTAACACAAAATTAGATGGTGATGAAATGAACGTGCTGGGGCTTCTACAAAATCGTCATTATCGACGATTCGCTGCTGCCAATTTTCTTAGCGGGTGATTTCGTAGTGGGGAACAGAAGTGGCATTCGTAGTAAACGCGATCTCGTTCCTCGCCTCCGCCTGGCTGATACTTCCGATGACCCTCCGTACGCAAACCGTGAAGGAAAAAGAAGCGACCCTCGACCCGGCCCATAAGTGTTCGTACCGCACCCTTCGCTCTGTCTTTCGCGAGGCACCGATCGTTCCGTTGATCCTTGCGCTCTCGCTCCTGTGGCCGATCGGCGGGGGAATTGTGAACGTGCTGATAAGCGTGTATGCCTATCAGGTGTTTGACGCTGGAAAAGAAGGCATCGGTCTCTTGTACGGCGCAATTGGCGCAGGCTTCTTGCTGGGCGGCGTATTAGCCAGCCGTTTCCATCAGCGGGCTGTCTTCCTTGCTTCCATCAGCATCGCGGCAGAAGGACTTGCCCATGTCTTCGCCAGCTTTGCGCCTGCTATCGCGGTTGTTGCTGTTTTCTTCAGCCTGTCCACGATCGCGGGAGGATTCGGAAACGCATGTCTTGCTACCCTGCTCATGCAAAACGTCCCTGCTCGTTTTCACGAAGAGTGTTTGCTTTGGAACACACGGGTTCGAGTGTGGTGATCGGTCTGTCCATGCTTGCCGGAGGATGGCTCTTGGAATACTTCCCCGCAAGGACGCGGGGATTGATCTGTGGCACGTTCATTACCATGATGTCGATCGCGATCGGGGCAGCCATTTGGCGGCAGAAAACAAACACGCCTGATCACGGGCGTGTTTGTCGTTTGTCCGTTGATTAAAATTGCATCGGGTTGATGTGTACAGGTCGATCAACCGGTTTCGTAAAATCGAAGTTTCCGCTTGCAAGCGGCTTGCCCTCCACAAGCACCTGCACCTTGTTGGCTCCGGTGCTTTCGGTCAGGGATAGCACCAGCGACTCCAGTGCTTCCGGACTCGCCTCCTTGCCGTCGTCAAACTTGAGAATGTCGTTGCTCAGGTCAACCTTGACCAACCCGGCTTCCTCTCTGACGTCAAGCACCTTGGTCGTGCGCAATAGCGAGCTGTACAGCGGCGAACCTTCCTTCGGGCCCTTGATCAGCTCTTCCACCACTGCTTTTGCGATGTTGTCTGTCTGGGGAATCAGCCTTGTCACCGGTACGTAGTACGTGCGCTTGTCATCCAGCTGTCCCTGGAAGTAAACCGTAACCGGCGTGGTTCTGCCAGGCTGGGCTCCTTCCGCCAGCTCCAGGTTGATCCCGTGATTGCGCCCCAACTGAGAGAGTGGCGTACTGTCGACCGGCATCTCGGTCAGCGGTTTGCCGTTGATCCAGATTTGCACGCTTTTCACGTTCTTGAATTCTGTCAGCGCTCGGGAAACCGCATCCAGGATCCGCTTCTCCTCTTTCGGATCATACTGCTTGAATTCTTTGGAGAAGTCGACGGTCGCTACCCCGTCCTTGATCGTCATGCCAAGCACCTTGGTACCCGCGGGAAGAACCGCAGAGAAACCGTTTGGCAGCATGTTGTCGACCGGGCCGCCTTTTACCATATAGGTGAGCACCTGCTTCGCGGAGCCTTCGTCTTTGGGCAGCGTCAGCGAGACAGGCACCACGTAACCGTTTGCGTCCAACAGGTACACGGTGCGGTCGACTGATCCCTGAACCGCTACTTCGTTTGTACCGCTATCGCCCTGGGGAAGCGGATTCGCTCCCTCCAGCGCCACTTCGGATTGAGGGGGCGGATCGATACTGGTCGCCTCTTTTTCCGGCCCAAAGAGACCGCACCCCGAAAGTAACACGGCACTAACACCCAGCACGGCCGTCATTCTGCCGATGCGTCGTATTTTCATGATTCCCAGCCTCCTCAAGACACTTTGTACTACCATGTATACGAGCATGGCCTGGGTTTATGCTTGATTGTCCGAAAAGAGTTGTCTTGAGGAGGAGGCTGATGCCTTTATGATTGAAACGATGTTTCGAGAACCTGCTGTTGAACCGCCAGATTGCGCCCCAGCCATTCTTCGGCAGTCTGGCGGAAATGCTCAGGGTCTCCACTGGTGAAAAACAGATGTTCAGGCTGCTCCGGATTCGGCGTCAGAGGATGCTGTGCGCCGCTTCCCAACAGCACGGACAACTCTCGCGCCGTCTCCTCTGCAGAACTGATCAGCCTGATGTCTTCTCCCAGCACCTCCTGGATGACTGGCGCCAGCAGCGGGTAATGCGTACAGCCCAATATCAGCGTATCCAGTTCTTCGTGTCGAAGCTGCCCCAGAGCATGGGCCACTGTCTCCCTCGCTTCTTCGGTCCGCTGCAATCTCCGCTCCACCAGCGGCACGAACGCCGGACAAGCCAACCCCACCACGTACAGTTCCGGGTGCAGGCGCAACAACGCATGCTCATAAGCCCGACTCCGGATGGTAGTCTCAGTCCCGATCACGCCAATTCGACCGGTTTTGGAGGCAAGCATCGCTGCCCGAGCCCCCGGTTCAATCACCCCGATGACCGGAAGCGGCAGATTGCGCCTGGCTTCTTCAAGGATCACCGCGGTTGCCGTGTTGCATGCAATAACAAGAGCTTTCAGGTCAAATTGCAAAACGAAATCGATCATTTGAAAACTGTAGGTGCGTATCTCGTCCGGTGTTTTTGAACCGTACGGGCAGCGGGCATTGTCGCCGTAATACAAGATTCTTTCACCCGGCAGCTGGTTCAACACTTCTTTCGCGACCGTTAGTCCTCCTACACCTGAGTCGATGATGGCTATGGCTTGCTGTTCACTCATGCGTCGTTTCTCCCCTGTTGTGATATCTATCTTCCTTCAGCATAGCACTTTGACTATCGGTGCTACTACCATATGCGTCAAGAAAAAATCTTGTACTCCGCGAATGCCGCACCTGATCTGGGTGAAGATCATATCATGTTGGGGGAAAGGTTCTCGTTTTTGAGGAGGAATCGCGTTGGAAGAGAAAGTAAGGCATCTGATTGACTGGAGTCAGTGGGGGCGCCAATGGGTCGAATACTTGCGAAAAAAGCCGCTGGTGGCCTCCGAACTGGAACGCCACCTGCACAAGTTTGAAGAAGCCTTTACACACGTCGGGCGCAAGGCAAGCCTCTACGTTGGAAAAGATGGCGAAAAACAGGAAGTTGTCCGGCTGACCGCAAAAGCGGAAGAAATTCAAAAGCAGTTTCATCAGTTTTTGCGCCTCGTTCAGGAAAGCGGTACAGACGAGTACCCGGTGGATGCGCTGGCTACTCCGGCTCAGAGGCAAAGCCAGCCGGTTCCGGTGCTTCGTCCGGTCCCGATTGGCGGGCACAAACTTCCGCCGCTGCCGTACTCGTTCGATGCCCTGGAGCCGTACATTGACGCTGAAACGATGCGCGTCCATCACGCCAGGCTGCATAAAAACTACGTTGACAACCTCAACAAGGCGGAAGTGAATCTGGCACGTGCGAGAGCGAACAACGACTTCGAGCTCGTGAAGCACTGGGAGAGAGAGCTGGCATTTCACGGAGCGGGCCACTACCTCCACACCATTTTCTGGCAGGTGATGAGCCCAAGCGGCGGAGGGGTTCCGCGTGGAGAGTTGGCGGAGCAGATCATTCGCGACTTTGGCTCGTTTGATGCGTTCAAGCGCCACTTTTCGCAAGCCGCCGAAAAAGTGGAAGGGGGTGGCTGGGCGATTCTGGTTTGGTCACCGCGAGCGCAGCACCTGGAAATCCTCACGGCAGAGAAACACCAGAATCTCTCGCAATGGGATGTAATTCCCCTCCTGGTGCTGGACGTCTGGGAGCACTCCTATTTTCTGCTCTATCAGGATCAGCGCAAGAAGTACATTGAAGCCTGGTGGAACGTGGTGAACTGGCCACATGTTCAAGATCGCTACTTGCAGGCGCGCCGCCTTCGCTGGCAGCCATACTGAGCGGCAGAAACCCTCCCCATCGCACGATTCGGGAGGGTTTTTCGTTCACAAAAATTTATCGTGACTTCCTATAGACCCAGATGTAAAATTCAACCTATACATTTTCTCCCAATTCAACAGCGTGCAAAAGTACCGGAGTGATCTTCCTTGTCTATTAAAATCAGAACGTCCCTCATATTTTCCATCATCGTGACTGCCATTCTCATCACACACAACGCACTCAACTACATCGCTACCAAAGACCTGCTGAGAGCGGGACTGGAGAGCCAGGTGGAGCTGGTCGCCAAGGAAGTGACGATCGCCATCGAACATTCCCGTTACGGCTCGAGATTTGTGGAAGGAATGATCGGCGATCAACTTTACCTGGCAGCGATCGCGGCGAAAAAGTCCCTGCCACCGCGGGCAGATCAGGTTACCAATGAACAGTTGACTCAGTTAAGCAAAGAGCTTCACATTTCCGGCATCACGCTGTTTCAACCTGTTGGCGATGACATCGTGGGCGTCAAATCCTCCGATCCGAATGAATTGCAACTGGGAACGAAAGAGTGGGGATACTGGTATACGGCGCTTCAGCAGCTGTGGTCGGAGCAGAACGTTACCATCACGGAAGGCCAGTCCCTTCCAAACTATTGGTCAGGCCACATAGAAGTGGCAAGTTCCGATCCATCCCGCATGGATAAATGGGGGTATTACTATGACGGTACCACGGACTACATTCTCAATCCGTTTGTACACGTAAAGGAACTGCGCAACTATGAATTTCTTACCGGCCCTGAATCGATTGTAAACAAAACGCTCCAGGACCATGAAATCTTTCTGGAAATCACTGGGTTTAACCCGCGGACATTTGGAAAAACTCCCAGTCTTACTACCGCAAACGGCAACAGCTATGTCGAAATGCAGAACCGCCCCGTGCTGTTCGGAAACTATACCTACCGGAATGAGCCGGATGACACAGCCAGCATTGAAAAGGCACTAGCCACCGGAAAAGCGGTGAATGTTGAAACCTTCAGCAACGGAAAGCATGTCATTAAAAGCTTCATTCCGGCATCCTCCCGGTTCCAGCCTTACGTGATTGGCATTGTTACCGATTACCAGTTTCTTCAGGATACGCTGGACAAGCAGTTTTCCCGTAACATCATGATTTCCCTCCTGGTGGTGCTGTTCGTATTCGTGATCAGCTACTTTCTGGCCTCCTACATCGTCAAACCCGCCTATCATTTACTGGCAAAAGTAAACGAAATCGCGACAGGCAATTTCTCCGTCCGCGTCGGGTTGAAACGAAAGGATGAATGGGGTCTTCTGGCAGACCGAATCGACGCCATGACGCTCAGTTTAGAAGCGTATACGAATGAGCTGGAGCGTAAAAATGAACAAATCCAGTTTCAGGCGTTTCACGATCCGCTGACCAAACTGCCCAATCGACTATTGTTTCACGATTACGTGAACGAGGCGATCGAATCCGCTATCCGGGACGGAAGCAGCGGGGCCGTGATGTTTATTGATCTGGACCGTCTCAAGCTGATCAACGATACCCTCGGCCACCAGGCTGGCCAGCCCGGCAATCGCCTCTTCCCCGGCCGCATAATCAGAAAGGTCTGCCGTCATTGCCACCAGAATCACCGGGCCGGCCGGCAGGTAGATGATGCCGGCGTCGTGGGCGATGCCGGGCAGACTGCCGGTCTTGTGGGCCACCGGCACGTTGGGGGGCAGTCCGGCCGGGATCCGCCGGTTGTCCCGCTGCCGCAGAAGAATCTGGCGCATCTGCTCGCTTGCCTGCGGGCTCACCGCCCGCCCGGCATCGATGAGCTCGAAGATTTTCAGCACGTCGGCC
>VAPR01001471.1_pt1 | contig 11452 bp, 12 predicted proteins | sample 3380701 | NCBI WGS metagenome assembly VAPR01 (sample SAMN11536904, study PRJNA540576) | hot springs metagenome | isolation source: hot spring wet sediment | place: Spain: Lobios | collected 2014-01
AAAATTTATTAAATTTTTAAAATCTTCTAAAAAGTCATTACTAAAATCCCAATCTATAACAATTGCTTTTATATTTAAAAATGCACTCTCATAATGTCTTAATAAAAATTCTTCCATAGGATCATTTATTGCTTCATTTACAATATAATCTTCCTTACCTATAACTCTTCCACTTCTCCATATAATTTTTGAAATACTTAAATATTCATTTGCCTTTGCATATCCAATAAAATCTCTATCTTCACTTCCATCTATCCAAACTCCATTTGAACTTCCAAGCTCTAAAATTACTCTTAAACTATCTCTTAACTTAATAGCCTTTTCAAATTGAAGAGAAAAAACTGCTTCTTCAATTTCATCTCTTAAATATCTTTCAACAAAAGCACTATTACCCTTTAATAATTCTATTGCTAAATTAACATTTTGATTATATAAATCTTTACTAATCAAATTAGCACAAGGTCCTGAACATCTTGAAATGTGATATTCAATACAAACTTTATAATTTTTTTTTGAAGGTAATTTTAAATGGCAATTTCTAATTTTAAATAATTCCCTTGTAATAGAAACTAATTTTCTTGCAAATGAAGGATTTACAAAAGGACCAAAATAAATTTTATTTTGATCTCTATTATTTCTTGTAATTTCAATTTTTGGAAATTCTTCTTTTGTAATTGCAATATAAGGATAAGGTTCTCCTTTTAGCCTTATATTATATGGTGGGTCAAATCTTCTAATTAAAGAAAGTTCTAATAAAAGGGCAGATTTTTCATTTTCAGTTATAATATAATCTAAATTATTTGCTTTATTTAGCATTTCTAAAACTTTTTGATTTTTTTTCTCATTCATATATGAGCTTATTCTATTTTTTAAATTAAATGCCTTTCCAACATAAAGCACTTGTTCATCTCTTTTAAATAAATAAACACCTGGTTTTTGTGGAATTTTTTCAATAATTTCTTTTAAGTTTATCATTTTAAAAAGTCAAATATACTCTTGAAAATATAATATCCATCCCTTGAACCTTCTGAAAGGATACCCTCACTTCTCCTTTCTGGATGCGGCATCAATCCCAAAACATTAAATTTGTTATTAAATATCCCTGCTATATTATTTATAGAACCATTTGGATTTTGAACATATTCAAAAGCAACAAGATTTTCATTATATAATTTTTGGGGATTTGAATGAATATATCTTCCATCTGAATGTGCAATAGGAATTTTTATAATTTGCCCTTCTTGAAAGTATTTTGTAAATGGTGTTTTATTATTTATAACTTTAAGCTCTACTAACTTACATATAAATCTATTATTTAAGTTTCTTGCAAGTGCTCCTTCAAGTATTGAGCTTTCTGTTAAAATTTGAAATCCATTACATATTCCAATAACCAAACCCATTTCTTTCTCTATAAATTCTCTAACCCCATCCATAACAGGTGAAAATTTTGCAATAGCTCCTGGTCTTAAATAATCTCCATATGAAAAACCACCAGGCAAAACTATTAGCTTATATTTAAAAACATTTTTATCTTTATGAAAATGATAATAAACATCAAATCCAATTATTTTTAAAACATGATAAACATCTCTATCACAATTAGAACCAGGAAAAACAATAACACCTGCCTTTATCATATTCCCTTTAATTTCGCATCCGCATCTATCAAGAAAACTCCCTTATAAACAATTTTCTCTCCTTCCTTCAATCCACTTACTAAATATCCATCCTTTACATCTGTTATTATTTTTATTACTCTTGGCTTAAATTCCCCATCTTCAAAAACATAAACAACATCACTATTTCCTGTTCTAATTATAGCATCTCTTGGAACTATTATACCTTTTACTGGTTTTAAAATTCTTCCAATTTCATAACTATTTTCAAAAAAACTTCCATCATTTTCAATCTTTGAAACAATTTTAATAAAATTTCCATCAGAAGAAGGCAAAATTTCACTTATATAACCCCTTGAATTTTTAACATAAATAATATCTCCAACTTTAATATCTCCAAATTCAGATTTTCTTACATTTCCCATAAACAAAACAACTGAATTATTAACAATTTCTAAAATTGTTGAATTTTCTTCAAATTTATCACCATTATTTATATATAATTTTGAAATTTTACCACTAACAGGACTTCTAAAAATAGCACTATCTTCAAAAATATCTTCTATACTCAAATTTAAAAGTTTTAATTTTTCTAAAACAAGACTATCTTTACTAATTAAAAATTCATTTTTTATTCTTAAAATTTCAGGGGAATAAAAACTAAATAGTTTTTGACCTTTACTTACAGCTTGTCCCTCATTTGAAATATAAACATTTAAAATTTGACCTGAAAATCTTGGAATAATTTTATAAACACTATTCTTTTGAAAAGCTATTGTCCCTTCAATAGTTATTTCTTTAAAAGATGTGCTTGATTTTACATTAAAAATGTTATATAATGAGCTATGCTCATGAGTTTCAGTTTCTTTTATTTTTCCATCAAATGGTATATTTATAGCTTTCTTTATAGTTTTTCCATCTACTTCAATAATAATTTGCCACTCTCCACTCATAGGAATAAACACTTTTCCCTCATAGTTTTTATTTAATTCAAATAATTCAGTCATTGCAGGCATTCCTGGCATTTCTGGCATAAATAGATATGCTTTAAATGAGCTTGGCTTTGGCTCTATTATAAATTTCACTTTATTTTCTCTCTCTTTAAGCTTTCCATCACTCGTCAAAAGCTCTATCTTATATCCACTTTCTTCAATTTTCAAAACACTAATATACTTTTGAGAGCAACCAAAAAGCAACAAAATTGTCAAGATCCTGAACATATGAAAATTTTAAAGCTTCTTTGAAGGGAAATATATAAAACCAAGAGTAAAGTAAAAGCCCACATTTGAAAAATTGAAAAAACAAAAGGTCCTAACCAGGTCCAAATCCTTATCTACATCAATAGCACTGAATAATGGCAATCATACAAGGGATATTCCAAAATCTGATTTATCTGTTAATCCATATCTTGTCAAAAAAGCAGAAATAGGTAACATCTAATTAAAGCTTTTCAAAATATGAATTTAATTCAAAAACTTTTAAAGTCGCTCTATATTTTGCTTTTCTTATTTCAAGTTCTAAGCTTAAAATTTCATTTAATAATTCATAATATTCAACAAGGCTCATTTCATTTGAAAATTTATAATCTGATAATATAGAATTTAGCGTTTTTTCAAGCTCCTCCTTTTGTTTCTTATAATTTTCATATTCTAAAACATATCGCTCATAATCTTTTTCAATTTCATAAAACTTTGTCTCTAAAAAATCTTTTAAAGAATTTAAATAGTTTTCTTTACTTTCCGATTCTTCCTTATTCTTTCTTATCTCATTTAATGGATAAATAGGTATTGAAAAACTTAACATAAATCCATATGTATTATCAGTTCTTCTTAAAATGGATGGTTTTATAGAAGGGAGAAATTTTAGATAACTCGCTTTTAAATAATTTTTATTTGAGTTTAACTCATATTCCATAGCCTTATAATCTATTGCTTGCTCAATACTATAAGAGTTTAATTTTGGAATTTCTAAAACATCTTCAATACTATCTATTTTTGTATAAAAATTTAGCTTATTTATATATCTTTCATAATCAATTTCAAGACTTTTTAACCTTGTTTTCAAATTTATAATTTTTGATTGATTTAATATGAGTTTTGATATAGTATGAGTTTTTGAATACTTGTGCTCTGCTTCAAGTAAGTTTTGAATTTTCAAATAATTTTCTAAAATTCTTTTTTGAATTTCAATTTCTGACTTTATTTCCAAAGCTTCCAAATAATCCTCAATTGCATTAAATATAAACTCATTTTTCTCTTTAACAAAATTGTAAATTTTAGAATTTATTTCATTCCTATAACCTCTATCTTCAAATAAAATTGATGGACTTATTTCGTATCCTATGCTTATATAACCATTTTCAAACATTGAATTATATTCAAACATTAAATTTGAATTTGTTATTAAGTTCCATTTTGAGATATTTAAAGCGTTAATTTGTTTATTATAAAAACTTAATTGATAATGTTTTTTTATTTGATTTATAAATTCTTCAAGCGTTAAACTTAATATTAAAAAAATCATAATTAAATTAACTTCTCGTATTCATCTGCACTTAACAGCTCATTTATTTCACTCTCATTTAAAATTTTTACTTTTGCTATCCAACCTTCATTATATGGGTCTTGATTTATCTTTTCAGGATTTGTTTTTAAGACTTCATTTACTTCAATAACCTCACAAGTAACAGGAGCATATATATCTGCAGCAGTTTTTACCGCTTCAACAGTAGCCATAGCTTCACCTTTCTGATATTTTTGATTTAGCTTTGGAAGTTCAACATATACAATATCTCCAAGCTGACTTTGGGCATAATCTGTAATTCCTACAAAAGCAAAATCCTTTTCTATCCTTAACCATTCGTGCTCTTTTGTATATTTTAGCTCCTTTGGTATGTTTGCCATTTTGAAAATTTTAATGCTTACTTTGAAGGAAGATATATAAAACCAAATGTGTAAGAAAAACCTAAGGCTGGTAAAAATGCCTGGTCTTTAAGAGTTTGAATTTGAGATATAGGAATTATAAAATCAAATTCAGGAGCAAACTTAAAACTTCCCTTACCAAGTGTAAAACCAAGAAATAAAGACGTAAAAGCAAAGGAAGTGCTTTCACGCTTCCAAACATCCTGATTATTTTCTCTATATCTTGTATATTGAGAATAAGTGGCGTAATTTATCCTTCCGCCAAAGAAAACTCTTTCATTCCCAAAACTTAATCCGACAAAAGGTAATACAAAATATGGATTGCGAACATCAAAGAAATCACCAAACCAAACCCAAAAACCACTGCCTATATCAATAGCACTTAATAATCCAGTATTAGTAATTTGATACTTATAATCTACATAGTTTGTCCCAAAAAAAGAATGGAAATCCTACAAATGAAAATCCAATATCAGAATTATCTGATAATCCATATCTAAAAGAGAAAGTAGGAACTGTTATAGGAGGAAGCTCATAAAGTGTATCAGGTGAGAAAAATCCAGAAAGTGAAAATCCAAAGCTAATATCATCCTTTGGTGTTGTTACAGGGGTTTGATATGTGCTTACCGCTATACATCCTGAAAGAAAAGAAATCAAAAAAATTCCACGCATTTTAAAATTTTAAAGCAAAAGGTTTAAACTTTTGAAAATGAACAAAGATATTGTAAGTTTGGTGTTTGCTCGTTTAATTATGGCGTTTGGTTATTCGGTTGCATTTCCATTTTTGTCAATTTATCTTTATGAAGTAAAAAATCTTTCTATGAGTTTAATTGGTTCAATACTTGGAATTTCAACAATTTTTGGAATTGTAGGAAGGATTTTGGGGGGAATGCTTTCGGATTATTTTGGGTCAAAAAATGTTTTAGTTTTTTCATTTTTTATAAGGTCATTTATATTCCTTTCAATTAGTTTAATTATAGCTTTTAATATAGATTACAAATTTTTTATACCATTGTTAATTTTAAATTCCTTATTTTTTAGTATAAATATGTCAAATTTAGATACAATTGTAGCTCAATTAAGTAAGGAAGAAGAGAGAAGTTTTGCATATAGTATAAATAGGGTTGGAGTTAATTTGGGATGGGCTCTTGGTCCAGCAATTGGTGGAATTATTGCTACAAAATCTTATTCATTATTATTTTTTATATCTTTTATGGCTACTATTTTATCTGCAATAATGCTAAATCTTACAGTTCCAAATGTTGGTAGAACTTCAAAAACATTTGAATTTCCAATTAAGGAAATTTTAGAAAATAGAACATTTATTTTATTTTCAGTTTTTTCTATTGGATTCTTTATTACTATGTCCCAACTTATTTCAACCCTTTCTGTATATTCAACAAATTATATTAATATCTCAAAAAGTGAGCTTGGTATCCTTTATGCAATAAATGGTTTGTTAGTTGTATTTTTACAAATTCCTATTTCAAATTATATTGAGAAAATTAATGAAAAGAGAGCTTTAATAATTGGAACATTTTTTTATTTTGTAGGATATTTTACACTCGGCTTTGCAAACAATTTTTATCACTTATTAATTTCCGTTATAATAATTACAATTTCTGAAATGTTCTCTGTTCCTTCCGCTCAATCTATTGCTAGCATTCTTGCTAATAAAAATAGAATTGGAAGTTTTATAGGATTCTTTGGATTATTTCAAGGTTTTGGATGGGCAATAGGTCCAATGATAGGTGGTTTTGCTATGGATTTGTTTAAGTTCAATCACATTTTAATGTGGTTATTTATAAGTAGTTTTAGCTTAATTAGTTGTATTTTATTTTGGTATTTGTTTAGAAAACAAGTTTAAAATTTCAAATCTTATGAAAAAACAGATTTTATACGATTTTTTATTTAGGAATTTTCTAAATGTAAAGGGTAATATAAAACTGATAGAATTGAATAATCCATATTGTAAGGTTTATGTATTTGATGATGCAATTTGGACACTATTAAGAGAAAATATACTTTTGAAATTATATGGTGATTTTGAAAAATTAAATGGTGTTATAATAGATGCAGGTGCCCATTGCGGATTATTTGCAATACCAGCATCATATTATGCTGATGAAGTCGTATGCATTGAAGCTAGTCCTCTAAATGTAAAAATTTTAGAATTAAATAAAATAGTAAATCAAAGAAACAACATAAAAATCCTACCTTATGCCTTACATAGATCAAAAGGTATTTATAAATTTAAAATTGCAAGTGTTTCTACAGATAATAGAATAGATGAAGAAGGAACAGAAATTCGAACTATAACCCTCGATGAAGTTTTAGAAAATTATAATGAAATATCACTTTTAAAAATTGATATAGAAGGTGCAGAATTTGATGTGTTATTAAATACAAATCCTGAAAATTTAAAGAAAATCAAAAGGATTATTGGAGAATTACATTATAAGGATGAAAATTTAAAATATGAATTGAAGAATTACTTAGAAAAAGTTGGTTTCAGTTTTATTGAAAAGAATGATTTTATTAACTTGGGTTTAAACGACCTCGTTAAATCTATAAAAAATTCAAAGAATATAAAAAATCAAATATATTATAAATTTACTAATTATCTCTATATTCTTTTACCTAAGCTCATTAATAAAATACTTATAGGTATGAAAACAGATGAGAAAATAACATCGTTTGAATCAATAAAGTGATTTTACCTTATCTCTTATCCACTTTATATAATAAATTAAGGCATTTAATTCATCCTCGGTTATATATCCTTCATAAGCAGGCATTTTTATAACTTGTCTTTCCATTACAAAATTTATAAATTTTAATCTATTTATTTTTCCTTTCAATATCCATTCCCTTAATTCATCATCATTTTTTACTAATTTATCAAAATGCTCATCATCCCAACCTGGAATATACCCCTTTAATGAATTTGGATTTGGCATTCCACCAAGTCCATAATCTCCATGACATCCAAAACAACCTAAATTTTTAGCAATTAAATATCCTTTCATTGCTATACTATCATCTATATTTATAAATCCCATCAAAACTTTTAAATAAACTAATAAATCCTTTAATTCATCATCTTTTATAATTCCTTTATATCTTGGCATTTTGATTAAACCTTTATTATTTATTTCTCTATTTAAGGGCTTTGAATATAATATCCACTCTTTTATTTCAGATGTATCTTTTATATACATCATTTGAACATCTGCCTGCCATGGAGGAATTTCATCATATTTATAACCTGGATTTTTAATCCCTCCTATTCCTTCAAATCCATGACAATTAAAACATCCATATTTAAATGCTATTAAGCGCCCCCTATAAACTGCACTATATGTAGGCTTTTTTATAAAGTAAATAACAAAAATGATAATTAAAGTAAAAACAATTAAAAAAACAAAAAAAATTAACTTTTTATTCAAGGGGGAAATCCCCCTATTTCTTAGAAGGTTGAACTGAACTTATAACAATACCTTGCAAACCATTCCTATTATAAAGTGTTCCCTTTACTTTTACAATTTGAGCAGCATAATTTTTTATCTCTTCATATGGCTTTGGATTATTATGATCCTCTACAATAAGATAGAGCTTTCCATCAGATGTAATAACTCCAATTGGAGCACCACCCTTTATACACATCTCAGCACATTTCTTATGACCCTCTCCACGAGCACCCTCATGAATATAGCAGGCAAGATCGAGAACCTCGCCCTCTACCTCTATTACCTTACCCTCATCAGCAAATAAAAAAGTTAAAAGAAGCATTTTAAAATTTTAAGGGATAACTTTAAAATTCTAAAACTTATGGAAGTTAATATCTTTACTTCATTTATAGCAGGATTTTTATCATTCCTTTCACCTTGCGTATTTCCTTTAATTCCAGCATACATTTCTTATATATCTGGTATTTCCGTTAAAGATTTGAGTGGTTCAAGAATTTCAATAAATACAATTTTAAACCTTATTTCATTTATATTTGGATTTTCAATTATATTTATTCTATTTGGAGCAAGTGCTACTTTTATTGGTCAATTATTATCAGAAAACAAACTTTTGATTTCGAAATTCGCAGGACTTATAGTTATTATATTTGGATTTCACTTCATTGGCATTTTAAAAATAAAGAAAAATTATGAAGTTAAAAATTATATTAAAACTATTTTTTGGCTTGTTTTAATAGCAATCATTATCTTAACTTACATCTTTATAAAAAACTGGATATTTTTAGCAATTTCACTTTTACTTGTTATAATTTTTAATTACTTTAACTTAATTGATTTTGATTTTTTAAATTATGAGAAAAGATTTCAATTAAATTCAAGAAGAGTGGGAATATTACCATCCTTTATTCTTGGAAGTTCATTTGCTTTTGGTTGGACACCTTGTATAGGGCCTATTTTAGCAAGTATATTATCCTTAGCAGCAATTCAAGAAACAGTTTTTCAAGGAATTATACTTTTGACATTTTACTCCTTAGGCCTTGCAATCCCATTTTTTATAGCGGGTGTATTAACAGATTTATTATTAAGAAGCTCAAAATTCATTAGAAAATTTTTTAAAGTTATTGAAATTCTCTCTGGATTATTATTAATTATCCTTGGTGTTCTAATTTATAATAATTCTCTTCTATTTTTATCATCTCTTACATTTTAAAAACTTATACTTTAAAATTTTCAAAGAAGCCGAGGTGATAGTTTATGAGGATTATAAATGTAACGTTTATTACACTGATAGGTTTAAGCGTTTTCTTTGGTTTTGTAAATTTCGGTTATAGCTGGATAATCTCACTTGGATTTGCTACTTTATCTTCTGTAATATCTTATATTATTGCAAATTACATATCAAAAAGAAAGCTCAAAGTAGTTATTTCATTTTCTATTGCTCTTGCCATTGCTCTTATTATAGCGAATCTTATTGCTTCCATTATTGCAAAATTCACGCCATCTATAATACACAGCTATATTTATTTAACTTTAAATCTGCTTTTTATATACATTTTCTTTTCCTTTACTTATCAAAAGAGAAAAGATTTAAAATTTGGTGAAATGGTTAGCTTTTTACAAAGGGATTTTACTGATGTTCTTGGAAGACCAAAGCTGGTAGATACAAGTGCTTTGATAGATGGAAGAATTTTAGAATTAGCAAAAGAGGGTCTATTAGAAGGTGAATTACTTATACCTAAGTTTGTGATAGGAGAAGTTCAACATATTGCTGATTCCTTAGATCCTTTAAGAAGAGAGAAAGGAAGAAGAGGGCTTAGTGTTCTTGAAGGTTTAAAGCAATTATCTGGAAAAGCAATTAAAGTTGAAATCATTCCAGATAATCCAAGAAATAGAGAAGTAGATCATAGACTAATAAATATAGCAAGGGCAAGAAGAGTTCCAATTATAACAACAGATTATAATTTACAAAAATTAGCAGAAATTCAAGGCGTTGAAGTAATAAATTTAAATAAAGTAACGAAAGCTCTTGCTCCTCCTGTAATGCTTGGAGATAAACTAAAAATAAAAATTGTTAGAGAAGGGAAAGAGCCTGATCAAGGTATTGGTTATCTTGATGATGGAACTATGGTAGTTGTTGATCATGCAAGAAAGTATATGGGTAAGGAAATTGAAATTGAAGTTGTATCAATATATCAAACAGATACAGGAAGAATTATATTTGGAAGAAAACAAGAGGAAATAAAAATTTGAGTATATACATTCATCCAAGTGCTAAAATAGGCAAAGATGTTGAAATAGGTGATAATTCATATATAGGAGAAAATGTAATAATTGGAGATGGAACAAAAATTGGAAGAAATGTAATTATTGAAGGACCTGTTATAATTGGAAAAAATAATAAAATTTTTCATAATGTGGTAATTGGACTTGAGCCACAAGATGTTAAATATAAAGGAGAAAAAACTGTTGTAGAAATTGGCGATAATAATATAATTAGAGAATTTGTAACAATTCATAAATCCACAGGTGAAGGAAATAAAACAACCATTGGAAATAACAATTACATAATGGCTTATGCTCATATTGCTCATAATTGTAAAATTGGGAATGGAACAATTATTGTGAATATGGCTCAACTAGCAGGACATGTAGAAGTTGGAGATTATGCATATATATCTGGACTTGTAGGTGTTCATCAATATACAAGGATAGGTGCTTATAGTATTATAAGTGGAATGTCAAGAATAAATCAAGATGTTCTACCATTTTCTATGGTGGAGGGGAATCCCGCATATTTAATAGGAATAAATTTAGTAGGTTTAAGAAGAAGAGGTTTTTCAGAAGATAGAATAAACTTAATATCACAAGCATTTAAAATTATTAAAAATCCAAAATATAATCTAAAAGATGCTCTTGAAGAAATAAAAAAACTACCTCAAAATGAAGATATTAAAATGCTTATAGATTTTATTGAAAATTCAAAAAGGGGAATTATTAAAAGAACAAGATTAGAAAATACCGAAAATAGCTAAAACATTATTAACAGAATGATTATTAATCAAATAATTATAAGCCCTTTGTGTAATTTCTTCTCTTAATTTTTCATTTTCAATAATTTCTTTAATGACTTTTATTGCATTCTCTAAATCTCCTACTAAAAAACCAATTTTATAATTTTTTAAAATATCATCTGGATCTACGGAAATTGAGACCACAACCGCACGATATTTAAAAGCTTGTAAAAATGTATTTGGAAATCCTTCTCTTTCCTTAAAACTTGTATTTACTAAAATCCAAGCCTTTCTAAAATAATTATTTGTTTCATCAAGAGTAAGTTTTCCTAAGTATTCTAAATTATTTGGTTTATTATTCAAAATTCTTTCCTTGGGATAATTAGGACTATCAGAACCAATCATAATAAATTTATATTCAGGAAGTTTTTTAG
>VAPR01001473.1_pt1 | contig 11440 bp, 12 predicted proteins | sample 3380701 | NCBI WGS metagenome assembly VAPR01 (sample SAMN11536904, study PRJNA540576) | hot springs metagenome | isolation source: hot spring wet sediment | place: Spain: Lobios | collected 2014-01
GCGGTGGAGGAACTGGCGCAGCTCCGCGAGGATGGACTGCACGCAGCCGATCAGTTCCCCCTCCGCGGGGTGCTCCCGGCACAGGCTGCGGACAACGTCCCCGGGCGGCCGGTGGGGATCCACGCGACGGGTCGCCTCCTCCAGCTCCCCCTCGAGCCGCCCCAGCTCCTCCTCGGCCCGCCTGCGGAGGGACTCCAGGTCCACATCGATCCGCTCACCCGCCCACAGCATGCGGCGGTACAGGTCCGGGCCCAGGGCGAACCCGTCGGTGGCGCGGGTCAACAGCTCGTCCCGCAGGAATCCCACGAACGCCGCCACCGCCTCCACCGCGGCGTTCCAGGCGTCCTCCAGCCTTGCCCGGACCGGTGGGGAGACGTCCCGCACCGCAGTCGGGAGCTCGTCCCGGAGGAAGTCCAGGCCCCCCGTGAACATCTCGAGCGCGGTGGTCACAAAGGGCCGGGGGCAGTGCGGCTCGAGGTTCCTGCGCGCCTGGGTAAGGAACGCCGGCAGCTGGCGGAGGTGCTCCGTCAGCGCCGCGGCACGGTGCTCGAGGGGCGCGTACTCTCGCTTCACGTACAGGGTCACGTCCAGGGCGTCCGCGTACGCCAGCGGGTTGCGCTGGAAGCTCCGCAGGTCCTCCAGGTCGAACCGTTCGCGCTCGAGGAAGGTAAGGAGGAGCTCTCGGTCCACCCGCTGCCGGGGAGAGAGGCCGTCGCTAGGGAACTCCCGCAGGGCCCGCTCGTGTTCCCGGATTGTCCGCAGCCGTGCGTCCAGGGCCGACAGGTTGAAGGAGCCCAGCCGGCCGTCGTAGGCGTGCAGCCCGAGCCGCGCCGCCCAGGTCGGGTAGAAGTCGAACGCTGCCGTCAGGATCTCGTCGCTGAGCCGTTCGAACCGTGTGTCCACCGCGTCCCTCACAGGGATCTTCGGGGTGGCCCTGGGGTTCTCCTGGCGGTTGACGGTCCGGGGGTGCCTCCGTACAGTGGAGGCGCGGGGTGTGGCGCAGCGGAAGCGCATCGGCTTTGGGAGCCGAAGGTCGCCGGTTCGAATCCGGCCGCCCCGACCACTTGGTTTTCCCTTGACCCGCGGGTGCCCGCGAGCTATCCTGCGCCCGTGGGACGTCTAGACGTCCAGACAGGGCCGAGATACCTGGCCGTCCGCCGCGCCGTGGAACGGTGGATCCGTCAGGGGCAGTTCCCCGAAGGCGCACGGCTGCCCTCCGAGGGGGAGCTGGCCCGTCGGTTCGGGTGCAGCCGGATGACGGTGCGGCAGGCCATCGCCGCGCTGGCCGCAGAAGGCTTGGTCCAGCGCCGCCATGGCGTGGGCACCTTTGCCAGCCGACCCAGAGCGCTGCGCCGTTTCTGGACCGTGCTGTCCTTCACCGAGGAGATGCGGGCCCACGGCGTGGAAGTGCAGAACCACCTCCTGAGCGTGCGACGCGAGCGGCCCTCGGAGGCGGTGCGTAGGGCCCTGGCACTCGCCCCCGGGGAGCTGGTGTACCGGATCCGGCGGCTCCGCCTCGTGGCTGGCCACCCGGTTGCGTATCACGTGTCGTGCATCCCGGTCCGCATCTGCCCCGGCCTGGACGGGCTGGACCTGGCGTCTGACTCCCTGTACCGCCTCGTGGAGGAGCACTACGGCTACCGGTTCACTCGTTGCGAGCGAGTGTACCGGCCGGTGAGGGCGAGGGCTCCCGAAGCACGGCTCCTGGAGGTGCCTCCCGGCACGCCGCTGTTGCTGGTGGAGGGTGTGGCCTTCGTGGACGCGGGCCTCCCTGTGGACGCCTGCTACGAGGTGTACCGTGAGTAGGCGCCTGCACATCGGGGTGATCGGCGAGCAGGACGCCCGCCCGGAGATGTGCCGGATGGCGGAGCAGGTCGGCCGTGAGATCGCCCTCCGGGGCGGGGTGTTGGTGTGCGGAGGGCTCGGAGGGGTGATGGAGGCGGCCGCCCGGGGGGCTGCGGAGGAGGGCGGCCTGGTGGTGGGGATCCTGCCCGGCACGCGGGCAGAGGAGGCCAACCCCTACGTGAGCGTACCCGTGGTGACGGGGCTCGGCGAGGCGCGCAACGTGATCGTGGTGCGCACCTCCGATGCCGTGGTGGCGGTGGGTGGGAGCTACGGGACGCTTTCGGAGATCGCCTACGCGCTGAAGCTGGGGGTCCCCGTGGTCGGGCTGGGGACCTGGGAGCTTTCCCGACCCGGGCTGCAGGGTGACCCCATCGTGCGGGCGCGGGACGCGGCGGAGGCGGTGGCCCTGGCCTGGGAGTTGGCGCAGGGTCGGGTGCGCGGCGAGAAGTCCACACCAACCGGAAAGGGGTGAGCAACCATGCGTTGGAAACCTCTGGCGGCGGCGGTCGTCCTCGTAGGGGGCCTTGCGGCAGCCGGGTTCGCGCAGTCCCGGGTCACGATCCAGGTGGCGATTGCGGCGGACGTGAACGTGGTGGAGGCCCACAACAACTACCTGGGTGTCGCCTTCGCCAAGAACCATCCGGGCGTCACCGTGCACGCGGTGGGCACTGGTACCGGCGAGGCGGCCAGCCGGGCTGTCTACACGAAGATCAAGGCGCAGGCGGACGCAGGACGGAAGCCCTGGGACCTGGACGTGGCGCTGATATCCATGCGGTACGCGGCCCAGATGGTGCGAGAGCGCCTCCTGCACCGGTTCGTCCCACAGATGCAGTTCGGCCGGTACGTGGTCGGACCCGACACCGAGCGGGCTTTCGGGGTGGAGGTAAAGGGCTACGTGGTGCCCATGTTCAAGAACCAGATCGCCATCGCGTACAACCCGGCCTACGTCCAGAAGCCACCGCGCACCTTTTCGGAGCTGGAGGCGTGGGTGCGGGCCAACCCTCGCCGGTTCGGCTACAACGGCATCAAGGGGGGCGTCTCCGGCATCGGCTTCGTCATGGCGTGGGTCTACTACAAGACGGGGCGGTACGACGTGTTCACCCAGGGTCCCTACGACCGCAAGTACGATCCCCTGATCCGCCAGGCGATCGAGCAGCTACGGGAGTTCAACCGGAACGTGGTCATCACCTCCGGCAACGCGGGGACCCTGGACGCGCTGAACCGCGGCGAGATCTGGATGGGAGCGGTCTGGGTGGACCAGCTGGTGGCGTGGAAGAACGAGGGCCGCATGAACCCGGACATCACGCCCGTCCTCATCGCCCCCGGTCTGCCGATCTACCCCCTCTACCTGGTGGTTCCGCGGGAGGCGGCTAACCGGGATTGGGGTGTGCGGTATGTCGACTTCGTGGCGAACCCGCAGGTCCAGGCAAAGGTGATCGTGGAGCAATTCGGGTGGTACCCGGGCATCGATCCGAACCGGGTGATGCCGCTAGTCTCCCCGCAGGCGCGGGCCCTGCTGTTCAAGGGCGTCACGCCGGAGGATCTGGCGCGGTACTCGCTGCAGATGCCCCTTGGCGACTACTACGACGCCATTTTGCTCGCCTACGAGGAGATCGTGCGGTGAGCCTGGCTACCGAGGCGCACCGGTGGGAGCGGTGGGCTTGGGTCCTTGCCACCCTACCCGCGGTGGGGGTGCTCGGCGTGGCGTTCGGCCTGCCGCTCCTGCAGTCCTTGGTGGCCTCCTTCGTCCGGGACGGGCGCGTGACGCTGGAGAACTACGCCATCGTGGCCCGACTGTATGGACGGGACGTCCTTTATACCTTGGGAGTCGCCGGCGCGGGCGTCACCCTTACCTTCGGCTGTGGGATCCACCTGGCGGGGTACCTGCGGCTACGAGCGTGGCCCTGGGTGGAGTTCCTCCTCAAGGTCCCCCTGTTCGTGCCGTTCGTCGTGACGGGGCACGCCATGCGGGTGTTCCTCCAGCCCAGCGGCACGCTGGCCCTGGCGCTCTCCGCGGTGGGACTGGTGCCGTCAGGTGCCCGGCTGGGAATCGGGGAAGGCTGGTTGGGGCTGGTCCTAGCCCTCACCTGGAAGCATTTGGCCCTCGTGGTCCTGCTTCTGGTGGGTGCCTTCCGCGGGGTGGACGACAGCTACCTGGAAGCGGCCCAGGGATTCGGGGCCGGCATCCTGCGCCAGATCTGGGCGGTGCTGGTCCCCATGTCCGCGACCTCGCTGGCTCTCGCGGTGGTCCTCACCCTGACCTCGATGCTGGCCTCGTTCTCGATCCCTCTGCTCATGAGTCGTGGCTCGGGGCCCCAGATGCTGATGATCGACCTCTACTACCGCTTCGGCCAGCACGGTGACTTCGGCGTGGCGAGCGCCCTGGGGGTGGTGTCCTACGTAATGGCGTCAGGCGCTGTGTACGCTTACCTACGTTCGGTGGCCCGATGAGCGTGGCGGGTCGGGGTTTGCTGGCGGTGACGCTGCGGGCTGCCGTCGGGACGCTCGTGCTCGTCGTGATCCTGGGCCCGCTGCTCAGCCTAGTGGTCTGGTCGCTGGCCGAACGGTGGCACTGGCCCGCGCCCTTCCCGCAGCAGTTGGGCTTGAAGTACTGGCTGCGGATGCTGCAGGGGGACCCACTCCGGGCACTCACCCGGGGGGTCACCATCGCCACGATCACCACGGTGCTCGCCCTGGTAGCGGCGCTGCCTGTCAGTTACCTGGCCGCCCGCAGGCGCCTGCCTGCCGGGGCCGCGGTGCTGACGCTGTTCGTCCTCCCTCAGGCGTTTCCCCAACTCCCGGTATTCGCCAGCGCCACCGTGCTGTTCTACCGATGGAACCTCGCGGGAACCGTCCCCGGTGTCGTCTTGATCCACCTGGTTGGGGGTCTGGTGTACGCGGTGTGGACCCTTACCGCCGCGTTCCGGGCCGTCGGCCCCGAACTGGAGGAAGCGGCTCTGAACCTGGGAGCTTCCGCGACGCGGACGTTCTTCCGCATCGCGTTGCCGCTAGCCCTGCCCGGTGTGGCGGCCAGCGCAATTCTGGTGTTCCTTCACTCCCTTGACGAGTTCAACGGGACGCTGCTGGTGGGCGCCCCGTACGTGACGACCTTGCCCGTGTACATGTACACGGCAAGCCTGGGGTACGAGCTTCAGATCGCATCGGTAACGGCCCTCATCTTGATGGCGCCGGGGGTCGTCCTGCTGCTGCTGCTGGAGCGGTTCCTGCGGGCGGAGTACCTCGCGTTCTTCGGCCACCTGTAGGAGGTCGCCGCGTGGAAGTTCGGGTCGAGAAGCTCGAGAAACGGTTCGGCCGCGTCGCTGCCCTCGCGGGCGTCACCCACACGTTCCCCAAAGGCGCGCTGACCGCGGTGGTGGGCCCGTCAGGGTGCGGGAAGACCACGCTGTTGAGGGTTCTCGCGGGGTTCGTGCGTCCGGACCAGGGGCGGGTGTGGATGGACGGGCGGGACGTCACGGACCTCCCTCCTCAGGCGCGCGACTGCGCCCTGGTGTTTCAGAACTACGCCTTGTGGCCTCACATGACCGTCTTCGACAACGTGGCCTTCGGGCTTCGCCTGCGGCGGCTGCCCTCCCACGAGGTCCGGGACCGGGTGCGGGAGGCCCTGGCTTTGGTAGAGCTGGACCGCGTCCCGGGAATCGAGTCCCGCCGGCCTCGAGAGCTATCCGGGGGCCAGCAGCAGCGGGTCGCCCTGGCCCGGGCCATTGCGGTCCGGCCGCGGCTTTTGCTGCTCGACGAACCCCTGAGCAACCTGGACGCCAAGGTCCGCCACCGGGTACGGGTAGAGATCCGGGCCCTGCAGCGTCGCACGGGAATCACCACCGTCTACGTGACCCACGACCAGGAGGAGGCCCTGAGCATCGCGGACGTGCTGGTAGTGATGGAGGGGGGTCGGGTAGTGCAGGCGGGGAGACCGGAGGACGTGTACGCCAGGCCCCGGGATCCGTTCGTCGCGGAGTTCCTCGGATCCACCAACGTGCTCCCGGGGAGGGTAGCGGAGGGTGGGCGGATTGAACCGCGTGAGGGGGGCCGGCTCCTGTTCCGCGCAGAGGACGTCGCCCTGTTGCCTGCCGGTTCCCCTCCTCCGGCAGGCGCGGTCTGGACGCCCGGGGAGGTGGTGGACTGTCTGTTTCTGGGGGCCGTGTATCGAGCCTACGTCCGGGTCGGGGACACCATGGTCATGGCGGACGGGCGGGAGCCGGTGCGCCCAGGACAGGTGTTGCTGGCGGTTCCGAAATCGCGGGTGATGGACTTTTCCGGTGACGAAGCCGGAGCGGTTCTCATAGAGAGCGCGGGGGCCGAGGGGGATAGGAGAACCCATACGGGAACTCGGACGTAGTTTTTCCCGGGGAGTTCTTTCTGGAGGTGCGGGGATGTGGGTCGTGCAAAGGGTCGGGGTTGCCCTGCTGGCGGTGTTGGTGGTGGGCGGAGTCGCTGCGGCGGGGCCGAAGGCCCGGCGGGTGAAGCTGTACCGGGCAGGGGAGGTGTTCTGTACCAGTCGGGCCCTGGTGTGGGGGACTGGCGCGGTGGTGGTGCGGGATCGGTGCTACGTGGTGGGGCTGGTGCGCGACCGCGAGGGGACGTTCCTGGCGTTCCTGGACCCCGAGGTGCGCATCCCGCCCGGCCAGCTGGTGCGGCTCACTACGCCCGCGGGGGCGAAACTGAGGGGCCGGATCTTCTACCTGGTGCCGGTCCAGACGGTGGTGGCCATCCCGGTGGGTACCCTGGTGGTCGTGCCCGTCCGGGTGGAGGAGGAGGGCTCGAGGCTGACGGTGATCCTGACAGGGCCGCAGGCCCCCAACCTCACCGTGGTGTTCAGCGTCCGGCTGTAACCTTTCCTCCGCCCCGGAGGAGCTGGACACGTTGCGGACCGTCTGGCGGTTGCGGACCGTCTGGCGCTGGTAGCGCTTCTATGATATACGATATAGGGCACGGCAGCACGCTGGCTGGGGGTGTGCGATGAGAGGAGTTGTAGTCGTGCTGGCGCTGTTGGTGTGTGCTGCCCTGGCGGCTTCCGCGCTGGCAGGGGCGGCCAACCCGAGCACGGTCAAGATCGGGATCCTGCTTCCCCTCACAGGGCCGTTCGCCGCGGTGGCGGAGACCCAGCGGAACGGTGCGATGCTGGCCATCGAGCAGGTCAACGAGAAGGGCGGCCTGCGCATGCCGTGGGGCCGAGTCCGCGTGGAAGGGGTGGTGGCGGACGACGAAGCGAAGCTGGACGTGGGCGTCCGCCGGTACCGCTACCTCGTCGAGCAGGGTGTGGTGGGGGTCGTGGGACAGACGTGGGCCCCTCTCGCCTACGCCATCAACGCGGTGGTCAAGCGGGAGCCTATGCCGTACTTCCCGGTGTGCGTGATGGCCAAGGAGGCCTTCGAGCGGGGCAAGCTCGCGGACACCACCTTCGCGGTGACCTTCAGCCCCTGGACCGTAGGCTACATGGCCGGGTCCGCAGCCATCCAGGTGCTGGGCAAGAAGCGGATCTTCTTCCTGGCCCGCGCGGACAGCTGGGGCTGGGACATGCGGGACGGGACCCGGGCGGCCGCGGAGAAGTTCGGGGCGCAGATCGTGGGGTACGACGAGGTGCCCTTGGGGACCACGGACTTCACCACGGTCCTCCAGAAGGTGCGGGCAGCCCGGCCGGACGTGTTCATCTCCGCCCAGTTCGCCGCGGACGCGGTGGCCCTCCTGAAGCAGACCTACCAGATGGGCCTGAACCGGGAGATGACCATCTTCAACGCCTTCATCACCAACGTGGTGGCCAAGGGGCTTCCGCCCGAGGCCCTGAAGGACGTGTACGCCATGCACTACTTCTACTACGACCTCGATCGCTTCCTGGGCGGTTCGCCCGTGGCGAAGAGCGCGCAGGCGTACACGCAGCAGTACCAGGCGCGCTACCGCACCCCGCCCGACGCCTACGCCACCATCGCGTACACCGCCATGCAGGAGATGTTCCGCGGGTTCGAACAGTCAGGCTCCCTGGAGCCCGGGAAAGTTGCGGCAGCCCTCATGGCCAAGCCCATCTTCCAGACCGTGAAGGGGCCGGCCCAGTGGCGGAAGGATCACTCGGTGATCTACCGCTTCGCCGCGTTCCTGGTGAGGGGCAAGGGGCCTGGCGAGCAGAAGCACGAGTGGGACCTGTTCCAGGTGGTGGGCGCCCAGGGGGGCGAGGAGGTGCTGCCGCCCCTGAAGGCGCTGGGGTACTGAGCCGGCTCGTACCCGGAGGGAAGCGCGGGCCCGCCGTGGGGCGGGCCCGCGGCGTGCCGGAGGCAGACTTGAGCACCGAGATCCTACGCACCGTGGACCTCACGAAGCGGTTCGGGTCCTTCGTGGCCGTGGACCACGTGAACTTCTCCCTCCGCGAGGGGGAGGTGGCCGGTATCGTGGGGCCGAACGGCGCCGGGAAGACCACCTTCTTCAACCTGGTGACCGGGTACCACCCCCCGGACGAGGGCCGGGTGGTCTACCTTGGCCAGGATGTGACCCACGCCCCGCCGCAACATCGTGTGGGCCTCGGATTGGTGCGCACCTTCCAGCTGGCCTCCACCTTCGACGCCCTGTCCGTCCTGGACAACCTCGTCCTGGCACGCTTCAGCCGGCTGCACTCCGGTGCGAACGTGTGGGGGCTGCTGACGGCGCCGCGACGTCGGTACTACGACGACCCGCGGGTGCAGGAGGTGCTGGAGCGCTTCCAGCTGACGGGCCAACGGGACCGGCTCGTCCGCCACCTCAGCCTCGGAGAGAAGCGGCGGTTGGAGATCGCCATGGCCATCCTGTCGGAGCCTCGGGTCCTGATGCTGGACGAGCCCCTGGCAGGCCTCAGCGAGGCGGAGATCCACCAGGTGATGGACGTGCTGCGGTCTCAAGTGGGGCAGCGATCCATGGTGGTGGTGGAGCACAAGGTGTCGCACCTGCTGGGGTTCGTGGAGCGGCTGGTGGTCCTGCACGAGGGCCGGGTGATCGCCGAGGGCAGGCCGGAGGAGTGCCTGCAGGACCCCGAGGTGCGGCGCAGCTACTGGCGGGTGGGGGCGGAGTCCGCATGAGCCACCCCGACGGAGCGTTGGTGGTGGAGGGCCTGCACGTGGGGTACGGCGAAGCCCAGGTGCTGTTCGACGTGCACCTGGCGGTCCCGCGCGGCCGGCTGGCCGCCTGCGTAGGACGAAACGGTGCCGGCAAGACCACCCTGCTGCGGACCATCGCAGGCTTCCTCCGCCCGCGGGCCGGGTCGGTGCGCTACGGGGGCGTAGACCTGGTGGGCCGGAAGCCCTACGAGGTGGCGCGGATGGGGATCCGCTACGTCCAGCAGGACAAGCGGGTGTTCGCGGACCTCACGGTGCGGGAGAACCTGCGCCTGGCCAGCTACGCCACCGGGGACTGGGACTGGGACGTGGTGTTCAAGTACTTCCCCCGGCTCAAGGGGCTGCTGGACCGAAAGGGCGGGTACCTGAGCGGCGGGGAGCGCCAGATGTTGATGATCGGCCGGGCCCTGCTGGGCCGGCCGAAGGTCCTGCTCATCGACGAGCCCACCGAGGGCCTGGCTCCTGCGGTGGTGGAGCAGCTGGGGCGCGTGTTCGAGGAGCTGAAGGGTCAGACCACCCTCCTCATGGTGGAGCAGAACCTGCCCCTGGTGGGCCGCGTGGCGGATGTGGTGTACGCGGTCAAGGAGGGGCGGGTGGTGGCGGAGATCACCGACCCCGACGCCATCCGCTCCGGCGCGGTGGAGGCGTACCTGTGAGCCGTCGGCTGCGTTGGTGGGCAGGCATCCTCATCCCCTTCGGGGTCCTGGCCGTGGCGCGGTGGGTCCTCCCCCTGCCCTTTCTGGTGGAGGTCCTCGTTTTCTCCGTGTACACCATGGCCTGCAACTTCCTGCTGGGGCGCGTGGGGTTCATCTCCTTCGGCCAGCCCGCGTACCTGGCCGCGGGCGCGTACGGGACGGCCTTCTACCTCTACTACTTCGGGCGTGACCCCCTGGTGGGGATCCTGGCCGGCCTCGCGAGCGGCTGGCTCTTCTCCGCGGTGGTAGGGCTGGTGTTCGTCCGGCTGCGGAGCGACTACTTCGCCCTCGTGAACCTAGCCCTGGCGGTGATCGTCTACCACCTGATGCAGAAGGTCCTGGCCCCCATCACCAAGGGCGACAACGGCCTGTGGTTCCTGGACCGGATGACCTCCACGCCCGTGCTGGACCTCACCCGGCCGGACGGCTTCGTGTGGTTCGCCTGGCTGGTGGCGGTGGCGGTGTGGGCCCTGTACAAAGCCCTGGACGACACGGTGTTCGGGGCGTGCTGCCTGGCGACCAAGACCAACGAGGACAAGGTGAAGTTCCTCGGCTACCACGACTTCAAAATCCGGTGGACGGCCTTCGTCCTCGCCAATACCACCGCGGCGCTGGCCGGCAGCCTCTACGGGGTGTACTTCGGATTCGTGAGCCCGGAGATGGCCAGCGCCGCCCGGGCCGCAGACCCCGTGGTGGTCACCATCCTCGGAGGCACGGGCACCCTGTATGGGCCCCTGGTGGGAGCGCTGGCCTACGTGGGTATGAAGGACCTCGTGAGCGGGGTCGTGGGGAACTGGGAGTTCTTCGTGGGCCTGCTGCTGGTGGTGATCATGCTGGCCGGCGAGCGGGGGATCTGGGGGACCCTGGAGCCGTGGTTGCGCCGGCGGTGGGCGTGGCGCAGGCCGGCCCCGGCGCTGCAGGAGTAGGAGGCCGCGCGTGGACGCTCACCTGTGGATCTCCGGCGTGGTCTACGGGCTCAGCATGGGGAGCATCTTCTTCCTGCTGGCCGCGGGCCTGTCCCTGTGCTTCGGGCTGATGCGCATCATCAGCCTGGACCAGCTCCTGTACTACTCCCTGGGGGCCTACGTGGCCTATCAGGTCAACGTGAGCACGGGGCTGACCTGGCCCGCCATGCTGTGCGGGGCCCTGGCCGCGGGCGCGTTGAGCTGGGTGGTGGAGCGGTGGGTGTTCGACCGCATCTACGCGCGGGAGATCACCTTCACCATGATCACCTCCTTCGGGATCCTGGTGGCGGGGGTGGGCGCCATCAAGTACGTGTGGGGCCTGGTGCCCCGCCCCATGGGGATCCCCGTGGAGGCCCAGGTGGCCCTCCTGGGCGTGAACGTCCCCGTGTACCGGATCATCGTGATCGGTATCGCGGGCGCGGTGTACGGCGCCATCCAGTGGCTGCTGAACCGCACCATCGTGGGCACCGCCATCCGGGCCGCGGTGGAGGACGTGGACCAGGTGGAGGGCCTGGGCGTGGACGTCTACCGGCTGTTCACCGGGACCTTCGTGGGGGCGGGGGTGCTGTCCGGGCTGGCAGGCGCGCTGCACGGTCCCCTGGTCATGGTGGACCCGCAGATGGGCCTGGAGGTGGTCCCCTTCGTCTTCATGGTGGTGATCATCGGCGGGCTGGGCAGCCTCAAAGGCACCCTGGTGTCCGCCTTCCTGGTGGGGCAGGTGGTCTCCCTAGGGTCCCTGGTGTACGCCCCCCTGGCCCAGATGGCGCCGTTTGCGGCGATGCTGCTCATCCTCCTGTGGAAGCCGACGGGGCTGTACGGTAGCGCTCTGCTGCGGCGCTGA
>VAPR01001474.1_pt1 | contig 11429 bp, 14 predicted proteins | sample 3380701 | NCBI WGS metagenome assembly VAPR01 (sample SAMN11536904, study PRJNA540576) | hot springs metagenome | isolation source: hot spring wet sediment | place: Spain: Lobios | collected 2014-01
GAGTGAGTCAGACGTCCCGGTCCGGCCTCGGCAGTGGTTGGGCCGTGCGGGCGTCCAGCAGCCGGTAGTCTGCCTTCCGGTACGTGTTTTGGGCTCCACAGCGCGGGCAGGTGTGGTAGTTGGCTGCAAACGTCCCGCGCTGGAACGAGGTGGTGTCTGTGCGTATCCCGGTGTCGAACACCGTGCCGCAGGCGGGGCACTGGACGCACAGGGCAACCCGGGCCAAGGTAACCTCCTAAGGGCTGGTCCCGCGCAGCCACTGTACCAGCGCGGCCCGTGACCAGATCACACGGACGCCAGCGTGGTACAAAGGTTTCGGTAGCGTACCGGCCTGCAGACGGGCCAACAACGTCTCCGCCGGTACCCCGATTAACTCCGCGGCTTCCATAGTGGTTACCACGTCTTCACCAGAGGCCACCAACTCACACAAGCGGCGCAGAAACCCGGACCCGGGCCGTTGTATCATTATGGCGACGGCGGACTTACCCTGCGGGTGTGCGTGCTTGATCAAGTTGGAGTAACGCCGGAGGTCCTGGGGAAACCCCCGCAGGTGGGAAAGCACCACCAGATCCAGGGAGGCGTCGGCGGGGTTCGGACCGGACGGCACAGCGGGATCCTCTAACCGCGGTCGTGGTGCCGGAGGAGGGATTTGAACCCCCACGGGTGTCTACCCACTGCGCCCTGAACGCAGCGCGTCTGCCGTTCCGCCACTCCGGCCCTCAAATCACGATCGTAACCGAGGTACTCCGGGATGGTCAAGGCGAGGAGCCTACAGGCCGTGGTGGCGGAGCTAGAGCGCGCTGCGGGTAGCCGCGTGGTGCACGTAGAGCGGTTAGCCCCGCGACCGGCGCGGTTTGCGGATCCCTCCTCCCCCTTGCCAACAGAACTCCGGGACGCCCTGAAGGCCTTGGGCATCGAGCGGTTGTACACGCATCAAGCGCAGGCCCTAGATCGCGTGCGGGCGGGGGAGTCCGTGGTTGTCACCACCCGGACCTCCAGCGGGAAGACGCTTTGCTACAACCTTCCGGTGTTGGAGGCGATCCTACAAGAACCCCGTACGCGGGCTCTGTATCTGTTCCCCACCAAGGCCCTGACTCAAGACCAGTACGACGCCCTTCAGGCCTTTGGTTTGGGGGTGCGGTGTGACGTGTACGACGGGGACACTCCCGTGGCGGAGCGGGCCCGGATCCGGGAACAGGCGCAGGTCGTCCTCACGAATCCAGACATGCTTCACATGGGTATCCTCCCGCAGCACGGCCGGTGGGTGCGCCTGTTCCGAGGCCTCAAGTACGTGGTACTGGACGATCTGCACGTGTACCGGGGCGTGTTCGGTAGCCATGTGGCCGGGATTCTTCGGCGTCTTCACCGCATCTGCCGCGCATACGGATCGAAGCCCCAGTTCCTCTGCACCTCCGCCACCCTGGCCAACCCAGGCGAGTTTGCGGAGAAGCTGCTTGGGGTTCCAGTGCGTGTGGTGGACGACGACGGGGGTCCGCAGGGGGCACGGTGGTTCGTGCTGTGGAACCCGCCGGGAGCAGCCGGGGAAGGTCCGCGCAGCCCGTACCGCGAGGCCAGCTGGCTATTGCGTTGGCTTGTGTCGCGGGGAGTGCGGACCATCGTGTTTACCGGAGCCCGCAGGACCACCGAGTTGGTGTACCGGTACACGGTGACCGCAGCGCCGGAGCTAGTGGAACGGGTGCGGGCCTATCGCGCAGGCTACCTGCCCGAAGAGCGGCGGGAGATCGAGCGGGCCCTGTTTTCCGGGGAACTGGCAGGTGTGGTCTCCACAAGCGCCCTGGAGCTGGGGATCGACGTGGGGAACCTGGACGCCGCGGTCCTGGTGGGCTATCCGGGGACGGTGGCCAGCACGTGGCAACGGGCGGGCCGGGCTGGCCGGGGTGGGGCGGAAGGATTGGTGGTCCTCGTGGCTCTCCAGGATGCGTTGGACCAATACCTGGTGCGTCACCCCAGCTACCTTTTCCACCAACCCGTGGAATCCGCGGTCCTAGATCCCTACAACCCCTACGTGCTCACCTCTCAGCTCCGGTGCGCGGCCGCGGAGCTGCCCCTAAGCCAGGAGGACTTTTCGCTTTTCGGGGAACCTTCTCGGACTGTGGTGCAGGTGCTGGCGGAGACCGGGGAGCTTGTGCCACAGCGGGGTCGGTGGACCTGGCGCGGGGTGCGCTACCCGGCTGCGGACGTGGGAATCCGTACCGCAGGGGAGGCCCGGTACGCCATCGTGGATGTGGAGCAGGGTCTTGTAGGCACCGTAGACGAGGGCCGCGCCTTCGAGCAGGTGCATCCCGGTGCGGTGTATTTGCATCAAGGGGAAACATACCTGGTCGAAAGGCTAGACCTGCACAACCGTGTGGCTTGGGTGCGCCGCCGCGCGGTGGACTATTACACGGAGCCAAGGACGGTAACGGACCTGGAGGTGCGACGGGTCCTGCGCCAGCGCAAGCTGGGTCTTGCGCGTGCCTACTTGGCCGAGGTGGAGGTCACCACGCAGGTGGTGGGCTACGCCCGCAAGCACCTGGCGGGGGATCGGGTGGTAAGCGTGGAGACCCTGGACCTGCCCGCGCAGAACCTGCCCACGTTGGCCGTGGGGTGGGAGGTACCGGAGGACTTGGTGGCGCGTATGGACCCCGAGGTGCTGGCCGGTGCCATCCACGCCGCAGAGCACGCCAGCATCGGACTGCTTCCTTTGTTTGCCATGTGTGATCGGTGGGACCTGGGTGGGGTCAGCTACCCTCAACACCCGCAAACTCAGGCGGCGTCGGTGTTCGTGTACGACGGTTATCCCGGTGGCGTTGGGATCGCAGAACGCGGGTTTGGGGTCCTGGAGGATTGGCTACGCGCCACGTGGGAGCTCGTCTCCACTTGCCCTTGCGCTGGTGGCTGTCCGTCCTGCGTGCAGTCCCCGAAGTGTGGCAACGGCAACCAGCCTCTGGACAAAGCAGGCGCTGCGCTCGTGCTGGCCGCCCTGGTGGGCGCCGGCCCCCGAGGAGCGGGGGCGGCAAGGAGGCCGTAAGGTGTCGGGCGTGCTGTACCTGGTGGCCACGCCCATTGGGAACCTGGAGGACGTGACCCTGCGGGCTTTGCGGATCCTCCGGGAGGTGGACGTGGTGGCCGCGGAGGACACCCGAAGGGTGCGAGCGTTACTGCACCGGCACGGCATCCAAAACCGGGTGGTGAGTTACCACGAGCACAACGAGAAAGCTAGGGCGACCGAGCTTTTAGAGCTATTGCGTTCGGGCCGCTCGGTGGCTCTGGTAAGCGACGCCGGAACCCCTGTGCTTTCCGACCCTGGGTACGCCCTTGTGCGCTTGTGCGTGGAGGCAGGGATCCCGGTCGTCCCAGTTCCCGGACCCTCTGCCATCACCGCGGCCCTTGCGGTCTGTGGACTGCCCACGGAACGGTTCCTGTTTGCGGGCTTTCCCCCGCGGAAACGCCAGGCCCGCAAAAAATTTTTAGCCGAGCTAGTAGGTTTGCCCGTGACCTTGGTGCTGTTCGAGTCCCCTAGGCGCCTGATGGACTGTCTTGTGGACCTCTACGAGGTAGCGGGGAATCGGCACGTGGCGGTGTGCCGGGAGCTTACGAAACGCCACGAGGAGGTTCTGCGCGGCACCATACAGGAGGTTTTGGCGGCGCTGGGTACTCGTGCCGTCCGAGGGGAGGTGACCTTGGTAGTGGAGGGAGCGGTACAAACACCGCAAGCGCAGGATCGAGAACGGGACGTAGAACAAGCGGTGCGCGAAGCCCTCACGGCAGGAGCATCGGTTCGAGAAACCACGGAGGTGCTCGTCCAACGGTTCGGCCTCCCCCGGCGGGAGGCGTACCGGCGCGTGCTGGCCCTGAGAAAGGAGGGAAGTTAAGTGCCGCAGCGCCTTACGAACCTGTTCGTGTACGGGACCCTCAAGAACAGCCGCTTGGTGCGCTTGCTCACCGGACGCACCTTTCCACGGGTCGCGGCTGAGCTAAAAGGATGGCGTTTGGTCCCCCTTGCCAATTCAGTATCGGGCTATCCGGAGGTGGAGCCGTCCGTAGGGCAGAGCGTGCGAGGCTACCTTTTGATGGGCTTGGATCCCAAAAGCCTGCGAGCCCTGGATGCGTACGAGGAGGGATATCGCAGATGCCGGGTTCGGGTGCAGGCGGCAGGCCGCACAGTCCGGGCGGAGGTGTACGTGCCTGAGCGAAAGGGCCGTGTTGGGTGACTGGCTACGCAGGTGGATCGCGGCAGGTCGCCCACGCCTGGTGGTGGTCTGGCGCGCTCGCAGCTTGGTGGAGGCACAACTCCTGGAAGCCGTGTTGCACCAGGCCGGAATTTCGGTGCTGGTGCGTCCGCGATCCCTGCCCGGCTACGAGGGGGTGGTGGAACGGGCGCAGGGGATCTGGGCGGACCTCCTTGTGGAAGAACCCAACTTCCACCAGGCGCGGGCGATCGCCGAGGAGTTCTTAGGGACTGGCCCACCGACGTGAAGGAAAGCCCCAGGGGTTGCGGCGAAAACGCGGGAGGAGCTTTCGGGGGGGTTGCGTATGATCTGGAACCCGGAGTTTGAGACCTTGTCCCGGCCCGAGCTGGAGAGACTGCAGGGGGAGCGTCTACAACGCTTGGTACGGTACGTGTACGAGCACGTGCGGCCTTACCGGCAACGCATGGAAGAAGCCGGGGTCAAGCCGGAGGACATCCGTCATCGGGAAGATGTGGTCAAGTTGCCGTTTATGACCAAGCGAGACTTCCGGGACCACTACCCCTTCGGGCTTTTCGCCGTGCCCCTGGAGCAAGTCGTGCGGATCCACGCGTCCTCGGGAACCACGGGCAAGCCCGTGGTGGTGGGCTACACCCGACGCGATCTGGAGGTGTGGGCGGAGGTGTGTGCCCGCTGTCTTGCCGCCTCGGGCGCCCGCCCTGGCGACGTGTTCCAGAACGCGTACGGGTACGGCTTGTTCACGGGCGGGCTCGGCATGCACGCGGGAGCCGAGCGCATGGGGTTGGTGGTCGTCCCGGTCTCCGGCGGGAACACCGAGCGCCAGATCTTGCTTCTTCAAGACTTCGGACCCAAGATCCTGGCGTGCACCCCCTCGTACGCTTTAACCCTGGCAGAAGCGCTGGAAGCGCGTGGGGTGCGTCCTGGCCAACTGGCTTTGCGCTACGGGGTGCTGGGCGCAGAGCCTTGGACAGAGGCCATGCGGCAGCAGATCGAGGCTAAGCTCGGGATTACTGCCCTCAACATCTACGGACTCAGCGAGGTGATCGGACCCGGGGTGGCCAACGAATGCCTCGAGGCGAAGAACGGCTCCCACGTCTTCGAGGATCACTTCCTGGTGGAGGTGGTGGATCCCCAATCCGGAGAGCCCTTGCCCTTCGGGCGCCAGGGAGAGCTGGTGTTCACCACGTTGACCAAGGAGGCGCTGCCTGTGGTCCGCTACCGCACCGGCGACATCGCTTCGCTAAACCCGGAGCCATGCCAGTGCGGACGCACCTTCGTCCGTATGTCGCGGGTAGTGGGTCGGACGGACGACATGCTGATCGTGCGTGGTGTGAACGTGTACCCTTCCCAAGTGGAAGCTGCGTTGGTGGGCCTGCCGCACCTCAGCCCGCACTACCAGCTGGTGGTAAGCCGGGAGCGGACCTTGGACGAGCTGGAGGTGAGGGTGGAGGTCGATCCCGAATTCCATCGCGCCCTAGGCGGGCTGGATCCTTCCCATGAGCGCGTACAAGCGCTGCAACGGCGTGTGCAGGAGTCCCTGTACGGGGTCTTGGGTTTGCACGTACGCGTGGCCCTGACCGCACCAGGAAGCTTGCCGCGATCCGAGGGCGGTAAGCTCCGGCGCGTGGTGGACCTCCGGGTGTTGTGAACGAGAAGATCCCTCCGGCGCTGCTAAGGACGCTAGCGGCCGACCCCTTCGCAGCTGCCCTTGGCGTGGTTTTGGAGGAGGTGCGGGAGGGGTATGCACGGGCGAGCCTGACCGTGGTTCCGCACCACCGCAACTTCCATGGCCTGGTGCATGGCGGTGTGGTGTTCACGCTCGCGGACTATGCCTTTGCCGCTGCCAGCAACGCGCGGGGCGAACAGGCGGTGGCTGTCTCCATCACCATCCACTTCCTCCGGGCGGCTCCAGAAGGGCTACTGCGGGCAGAATGCATGGAGGAGTTCTGCGGCCGTCGCCTGGGTTCGTACCGGGTGGAGGTGCGGGACGGGGAGGGTGTTCTGGTGGCCACCATGCAAGCGCTAGCGTACCGGCAGGGGAAGCCGGTGGTGCCAGGGGGTGCATGAGGTCCTTGGGGGTGCTCCAACCCCGCAGCGCCCTGCGCCCGCTGCGACACCGGGACTTCCGACTCCTGTGGACCGGCCTCGTGGTGTCCAACACAGGGACGTGGATGCAGTTCGTAGCGGTGGGATACCTCGTAGATCGCCTGACCCTGTCGCCCCTGTACCTAGGCCTGCTAGCTCTGGTGCAGGCCGTTCCCCGGTTTCTGTTCGCACCTTTGGGCGGCGCGCTGGCGGACCGGTGGGACCGCAAGCGGTTGCTCTTCTGGACGAACCTATGGCTTGCGGCCAGTGCTCTTGTGCTTGCGGCCCTGACATGGGTAGGACAGGTCCGGGTGTGGCACGTCCTGGCGCTTGCCGCAGTGAATTCTGCCGTGCAGTCCTTCGACATGCCCGCGCGCCACTCGTGGATTCCGAGCCTGGTGGATCGCGACGAGGTGTTGCAGGCGGTTACCTTGAACTCCGTGGCGTTCAACGGCACGGGGATCGTGGGGCCGTCCTTGGGAGGCCTGGTGATCGCCTGGACGGGGGAAACAGGGTGTTTCCTGTTGAACGCGCTTTCGTATGCCGGCGTGGTTGTGGCCCTCCGTGGGATGTCTACACCACCGCCACCCGCCGCCTCCCAGGCTTCCGTCTTCGCGGACATCGCGGAGGCGGTGTCTTTGATTCGACGCAACCGGACGGTGGCCTGGGTACTCGGGAGCGTGGCGCTGGTGAACTTCCTGGGCCGACCCTACTTCCGATTGATGCCTGCGTTCGCGCGGGAGGTACTGCACGTGGATGCGGTGGGCCTGGGGTTGCTGCAGGCCGCTCCAGGCTTGGGAACCCTCCTGACGCCCTGGTACGTCACCATAGCAGGCACCCGAGGACAAGGCTGGTTGCTGGCGCGCTCATCCCTGGGGTTGGGGGTGTGCGTAACGTTGTTTGCTCTGTCGGCGAAGTTCGCATGGGCGTTTGTGTTTCTCGTGGCCGCGGGGCTATTTCAGTCCGCGGCGCTTGCCAGCGCCAATGCGCTCATACAGACCGCGGTGGACCCGGGCATGCGGGGTCGGGTCATGGGGTTGTACTCCGTGACCGCCTTCGGCATGTTCACCCTGGGAAGTTTCCCCTTCGGAGCCCTAGCGGAGGCCACGAGCACCTCTTCTGCCCTCGCTTTGGGCGGGCTGTTGACCGTTTTGCTGGCTTTTGCGGCCGGACCGCAGCTCCGAAGACTGGTGGACGGGGAGGGGAGGCCGATGAACCGAGACGAGGCGCTACAGACCGTCCGCAGGCTTGTGGACCAACCCGACGCAGCGGACCGGGTAGTGGAGTTTCTGCACCGCGCGTTCCCCCACTACACGTGGGTTGGTATCTACTGGCTAGAGGGGGACGAGTTGGTGCTCGGCCCGTGGCGAGGACCGGAGCCGACCCAGCACACCCGGATCCCCTTGGGCGTGGGCATCTGCGGTGCAGCGGCTACTAGCGGTCGCACCGAGGTAGTGCCGGACGTAAGCCAAGATCCCCGCTACCTCAGCTGCTTCCCGTACACGCGGTCCGAGATCGTGGTCCCCATCGTGCGGGACGGGCGGGTGGTTGGCGAGATCGACATCGACAGCAAGGAGCCCGACGCCTTCCAGGAGGCCGATCGGGCTTTCTTGGAGGAGGTGGCGGCGTTGCTTTCCCGCGTGCGCCCCGAGCTTATGGAAAGGTGACGGAAGAGCTATTGATCCGCCCGGCGCGCGAGGCCGACCGCTGGGCGGTGGGGCGGCTGCTGGCCCTAGGGTTCCCCGACAAGTTCGGGCCCATCTTTGGCCGGGACTTGGAACGTATGGCAGCTGTACTAGCAGACCTGCCGCCCACGGGCCGCGTGTACGTGGCGGACTGTGGGGGAGAGGTGGTGGGGACGTTCACCCTTGTGCTTGAAGCCCACCCTGCCCCGGCCGTGTGGCCCATGCTCCGCCGACACCTGCCCTTCTGGGCCGCCCTGCGGGCCGCTTTTCTGCTCAGCTTTCTCGGCCGCAGCCATCCGGATCCGGAGACCGCAGTGGTGGAAGCGGTGGCCGTGCTTCCGGAGTGGCGCGGCCGCGGGGTGGGCCGCCGGATGATGGTGGAAGCGTTGCGGCAAGTGCGGGCGGCGGGGCGCAGGCGCGTCGCTTTGTATGTGGTGGAGGGCAACGAGCCAGCCGTCCGCCTGTACCGGTCCTTGGGTTTTCAGGTGGTTTGGGCGTACAACCTGTGGTGGCAGCGCTGGCTGTTTGGCAGGCACCGAGTGCTGTACATGGCCACGGAGGTGGGCTTCCAGTAACTCCTTCACCCGTCGGAGTCCAGCTTGTGCCGCTCCAAAACCTCCACCACGTCCCCTGGGCCAAGCTCCCGACGCACCACCTGGAAATCCTGGTACAGGTGCGGAGCAAGCGGAAAAGCGACCTCCTGGAAGATGCGAAGGGCCACCTCCCGGATCTCCGCGTCCGCATGGAGGCTACCGCGCTTTTCGAAGAACTCACGCCAAGCACGGTGGTTCCCGGTTACCACGATGTGGGTCTCGGTGCAATTGGGGAGCACGCACCGAGCAGCTTCTCGGGCCCGCTTCCGGCGCAGGGTGCGGTCCGTGATACCTTCCAGCTTCCGGTAAGCGAGCTCCACCAGGCGCTGGTAAGCGGTACTCGTGGTGGCGTACACCTCCTCCAGGATGCTCAACGCTTCAGGATCCCCCCGGAACAAGGGTGGGATTACCACGGCCGGCTCGGCTTCGTTGTGGAACCGCTGGCTTAGCTGCGAAAAGGAGAAGTGCCTGTGGCGAACCAGCTCATGGGTACAGCTTCTGGACACCCCGGTGAGCACCACGGTGAACCCTGCGTGCTCCAACACGCTGAAATGTTCCTGCGCCAGAATGTTCCGGAGGTAGGCTTCGTTGGACCTGCGGCTTGGGTTTGACCAGGACTGGTAGCAGAGCCTACCCGCAAACTCGCTTAAGATTTCCGCATCTCGGGCGGAATCTGTCTGCCACACCGCCCAGGGCACACCTTCCCAATCCTCCAGGCTGAAAGAGGTTTGTGCCACTTTCCAGATCCGTAACTGGGCTACCCGCATCTTCGTGGCAGCTTCGCTCATGTAGGGGTCCCCCCTCCTGAAGCCATCTAGAAGGACGTTCCGGACGGACGTGGGCGATTCCTGCTCGGGGGGAAGGCCGGCAGCACGATCCCGTACCCCGTGGTTCATGTCCCTGGGAGCTCTTTGGTCCAAAAGAGAGGGTGCCGTTTGGTATCATCATGGGCGCGGAGGTGGTTCGTGTTTCTGTTCTGGCTTACCGTCCTGTTGATGCTTGTGTTCCTATACGCAGGCTTGGTGGTTGCGGGGTTGTTTGACCTCAGCACGGGGCGAGCACCTTCCCACCTCCTGTGGCGCCTGTCTCGGATTGCTGCAAAGCCCTTCCGCCGTGGCGCGCGGGACGAGGAGGCCGTGGAGGAGATGGCACGGCGCCTGCGAGGCGGCCCTGGCTCGTGGCCGACAAGTGGCGGGGGTGTGCCCCTCTGAAGTGAGAGAGGTCCCAGGGCCTTTAGATTCGCTCGGACGGGAACGAATCCGGCAAAAGCTAACGGCGTACCTGCCCCGGCGGTTGCCCCAGGTGGGGCTCGTGCTGGCCGGCGTACTGGTGCCCCTGTTCGAGGAGGGTGGAGAGGTGCAGGTGCTGCTTACGCGCCGCACAGAGTCCGTGGCCACCCACAAAGGCCAGGTGGCCTTCCCAGGTGGCGTTGTGGAGCCGGAGGACCGGGACGCGCTGGCGGCAGCCCTGCGGGAAGCCCGCGAGGAGTTGGGTATCCAGCCCGACCACGTGGAGGTTCTGGGATCCTTAGACGACGTGTCCACCGTTGTTTCCGGGTTTTTGATCCGTCCGTACGTGGGATGGCTGCCGTACCCGTACCTTCTGCGGCCGGCACCGGAGGAGGTGGCGGAGGTGTTGTGGATCCCCTTGGCCTTCTTTGCGGACCAGCGGAACGTGCGGGTAAAGTTGGTGGGCGAAGCGTCAGTACACCGAGAGGTCCCCTTCTACGACTGGGGAGGGTACACGGTGTGGGGCGCTACGGCGCGCATCCTCCGTAGACTCGTGGAGGTACTGCGATGAACAGCGTGCGGCGTCCCGACTACCACATCCACCTGGAGAACTACGCCCTGGACCGGGAGAGCCTGCTGCGTCTGGTGGACGCGGCGCTGGCGCACGGGGTGGATGAGATCGCCCTGACGGAGCACGCTCACAACTTTGTTCAGTGCCGGACCATCTACCCTCCCGACAACTCCTGGGTGCACCACCGGGAAACAAGCCAGCGGAGGAACTGGGACCTGGACACCTACCTGCGGATCGCCGAGATGGCGCGAGAGGAAGGACTGCCCGTCAAGGTGGGCGTGGAGTGGGACTACTGTCCGGGACGGGAGGCCGAGCTGGAACGCTGGGTCAAGGCCTACGAGTGGGACCTGGTGCTGGGCGGGGTGCACTGGCTACCCGGCCGTAAGGGAGGGTGGTGGGGTTTTGACATGGCCGATCAGGCGGAGGAATGGGACAAGCGGAGCGTGGACCAGGTTTACGAAGAGTACTTCCGCTTGCTGTGCGAAGCCGCATCCACGGGCCTGTTCGATGTGTTGGCACATCCGGACGTAATCAAGGTGTTCGGCCATCGGCCTTGCCAAGACCCTAAGGCGTGGTACGAGCGGGCGGCGGCTGTCATGGCCCGTGCAGGGGTGTGTGCGGAGATCAACACCGCGGGCTGGCGCAAGCCGGTGGGTGAGCTCTACCCGGCTCCTGAGTTTCTCAAGATCCTCGCCCGTTACGGGGTCCCCATCGTCATCAGCTCCGACGCGCACCTCGCTGAGCACGTGGGGTTCGGGTTCTCACGAGCCGAGTGGGAGGCTTGGACGGCAGGCTACCGAACCCGTTGTCTGTTCACGCGCAGGCGGCGGACCGAGGTTTCGCTGCCGCCGCCCGAAGCCCAAGCGCCCACTGCGGTGTAGTAGGCGGGATCGTACGTTTGTTCGAATCCACGCACGTACGTGTGGTGTTGACGGGATCCTGCCCTTGGTATACTGGAACCAAACCTCCTTTGGCCTCTGGAGTTGGACATGCCCGGTCCCTCAGAGCTGTTCTCGATCGGTTTCGTGTGCGTGCTTACGGGGCTGCGGCCCCAT
>VAPR01001475.1_pt1 | contig 11416 bp, 10 predicted proteins | sample 3380701 | NCBI WGS metagenome assembly VAPR01 (sample SAMN11536904, study PRJNA540576) | hot springs metagenome | isolation source: hot spring wet sediment | place: Spain: Lobios | collected 2014-01
GCCGGGCGGAAGGCGGGATGGAGAGTTTGCCAATCGGTGCAGCCGGTGAAGCAAGCCGCCGTCAGTACGGTTCCGCGTGGCGGTATGGGCTAGCGGTTACGCCGGGCGGAAGGCGGGATGGAGAGTTTGCCAATCGGTGCAGCCGGTGAGGGAAGCTCCCGTCGGTACGGTTCGGCGTGGCAGTATGCTTGAGAAGTTACGCAGCCGACATGGTCGACAAGCCCCGAGTAGTCAGCGTTCCGAGCGCCGGTATGGTTGAGCGGTTACACCGGGCGGAAGGCGTGGCGGAGAGCGGCCAGAGCTTCCTGGCCACGCTCGGCATCCACTACCACTTCCACGCGAATTTCGCTGGTGCTGATCATGGCGATGTTGATGCCCTGCTGAGCCAGAGCGCCGAACATGCGTCGAGCCACGCCCGTATGGGTTCGCACGCCCACTCCGGTGACACTGACGACAGCGATGTTCGGCTCAGCCAGTACCTGAGCATCGGGCCAGCGCTGTTTGGCCAGGCTGCGGGCTATCTCGGCGGCACGGGGCACGTCAGCGCGCGGCACGCTGAACGATAATTCCGCCAGCTGGGTGCCATTTTTGGTGCTGTGGACGATCAAATCCACGTTGATGCCGGCCTGAGCAATCGCCGAGAACAAATCGGAGAGAACTCGCGTCTGGGCCGGAACATTCCGCACCGTAACCCGCCCTTGCGTCTCATCCAGGCTGAGGTCGCTGACCACGATATCCTCCATAGCTTCCAAACGCCCGGTCACGGGCAGATCGCTGGCCAGGAGTTCCCGAAGGTCGGGCAATTGCCCCGCGCTGGTGTCGGGCGAAGGTGCGGAATAATCGAGTCGCGGCTGATCGAGGGCAAACGCCTGATGCAACGCTCGCAGTGCCCGCGGCCCATCGGGCTTATCCACCAGTGCGGAAATCTTGATGTCGCCCGTGGTGACCGATTTGACCAGGACGTCGGCTTCGGCAAGGGCGCGGAAGAAGCGTTCCGCCACACCGGTATGGGTGCGCATGCCCGCCCCGACAACGGAGACTTTACTGACATTGTCTTCGCAGCGCACTTCTGCGCCCAGTTCGCTGGCCAGTTGCCTCAGTGCGGTCAGCGTGGCCGGTAGCTCGTTGCGTAAAACGGTGAAACCGATCTCGGCCCGGCCAGCCTCGCCGAGATTCTGTCCGATCATGTCCACGGCGATGTTGTGCTCGGCAATCGCTGAAAAGATGCGATGGCTGACTCCCGGTCGGTCGGGCACACCAATCAAGCTGATCCGCGCTTCCTCTTTGGCCAGGGCAGCACCACAGACCGGCACCTGCCGCATCCATTCGGTCTCGGGAACGATCCAGGTGCCGATCGCATCGCTGAACGAGCTGCGCACCATGACCGGAACGTTGAATTTTTTGGCAAATTCGATGCTCCGCGAATGCATCACACCCGCCCCGAGACTCGCCAGCTCCAGCATTTCGTCGTAACTGATGGCGGGGAGTTTCTGGGCTTCCGGCACAATGCGCGGATCGGTGGTGTACACGCCATCTACGTCGGTATAAATTTCGCAATCCACCTCCTGGAACGGACTGGAAGGGTCGTGTTTCATCACTGCCGCCAGCGCCACGGCAGTCGTGTCCGACCCACCGCGACCCAGGGTGGTGATGTTGTAATGCTCGTCCACGCCCTGGAACCCGGCCACGATGACAATCTGCCCATCGGCCAGTGCCTGCAAAATTCGCTGCGTGGAAATGTTCTTGATGCGTGCCTTGGTGTGAAAACTGTCGGTTACGATGCCGATCTGCGCTCCGGTAAAACTGATGGCTGGGTAGCCCAGGGCCTGGATTGCCATAGCCATCAAGGCGATGGAGATTTGTTCGCCGGTGGATAACAGCATATCCAGTTCCCGACTGGGGGGATTTTCGGTGATTTCGCGGGCCAGGGCAATGAGTTCGTCGGTGGTATCGCCGCGGGCACTGACCACGACAATCACCTGATTTCCCTGTTGGCGGGCGCGAATCGCTCGCCGCGCTGCCGCCATGATGCGCTCGGCCGTGGCAACACTGGTACCACCGAATTTTTGCACCACCAATCGCACCGTTGCATTCCTCCGTTAGCCAGGTGTCAGCGCTTGGACGACGCGGGACAGTGCGGCTTGACAGACACCGTCGCGACCGTTCACTTTCCCATTTTAGCTTGCAACCATGCTGTGGAAGAAAATGTTATAGCCAGCCGTCAGGACACGGGAATACTCGCTCGCGCTGACCAATTTCCAGTTTTGGGGACGCGCCCCAAAGCGTTCCGGACCGGGCGGTTTGTAACGCCATATCCAGCCTTGCCGTGTGCCTGACCGGGCAGGTAGCAGAAATGGCGACGCAACATCTTCGTTCCCCCGGCCCTCATCGCTGCTCAGCCAACGCACGCTTCTCTCAATGAAAATGCAAGTTGCCCAGGCGATGTTGTTTCCGCCGCTCGCTTGTTCTCAGCGCGAGCCGGTCTGGTCAGCGAAAACACGGTCCGTCGGGGCGGTCGGTTGTTTCCGCCGTTCACTTGTTCCCCACGCACGCCGGTCCGGTCGCCGAAAACGCGATCCGTCGGGGCGGTCAGTTGTTTCGTCCGGTCTGCTTCTGCCCGCCCGAGGATGTCCGGGCGATGCGGAGTGCGATCAGTCAACGCCAGCGGAAGTTCGGGGCTGGCGGTGTGTCCACCCGGTGCGGTAAAACAGGGCGTGGTTGCTTCCTGCAGGTCGTCGCTATAATGGCAGAAAGCAACTGAGAACAAAACTGCTGCGAGGATGTTGCGATGACTGGTTCCTGGCCGGACGAACAACGCTATCCGCCGCCGTATCCGTGGCCCCCACCACCGTTCGACCCGCCGTCAGCGCAGGAAATTCCCGAAGTGTTGCCGGTGGAAAACAAGCACATTCCGCAGGTGGAACCAGTTTTGATTCCCTCGGTGGAGCCAGCGGTGTTTGAAGGGTTGACCGGTGTCTGCTGGCGTTGCGGTAAGCCCGTAGCGCAGCAGGTCGTGCAGTGCCCGTGGTGTGCCGCACCGTTAGACTCGACGTTTCAGGGGGTTTCCGTTGCCTTGCCGCGACGGCGCCGCTGGTCGTTGCGGGCTTTGCTCGCCGTGCTCGTGGGCTATGCCGTTATCCTCGGCTCCCTGATTGCTGGTGCGGTGATGGTTTACCTGAAAGCGGAGAAACTCGGTCTTTTCATGCCCAACGGGTTACCGAATCCGCAAAACCTGGACAGGTTCCGAGACCTGGAATTGCAGTACACGGTTGTTGCTTCGGTCGTGATGGCGTTACTGGTGCTGGCTACGTGGGTGGCTGCTGGGAAAATTCGCCGGTTACCGAACCCATCGCCTGGCCATCGGCTCACGGTCTGGGTACTCGGCCCGGTTCTGGTGCTGCCAGCACTCTTGCTGCTCAACATCGGCTACACCATGCTGATGCAGCAACTGGTTTCGAAAGAAACGCTCGAAATCATGCAGCGACTTCAGCGGGCACTGGCACAGGTGCCGCTATACTGCTTTTTGCTGACCGTGCCGCCGGCTATTTTCGAGGAATTGTTCTTCCGTTACCTGGCTCTGGGCGCCATGTACGATGCTTTACGAGGCGGTGGTCGTAACCTGGCCCTGCATCTGTCGGTGTTTCTGTCCGGGGTGATGTTCGGAGCAGCCCATCTGGGGCAAGCCCTGGCCATACCGTATCTGATTCTGGTGGGCGTGGTGCTGGGCTATATGCGGGTGGCCAGCGGTGGCCTGTTGTTGCCGATGCTGCTGCATTTTCTGCATAACGGTGCCGTCGTCCTGCTGCTCCGGCTGTGACGGGCATCAACGACACGCCAACCGCCATCACCGCGTTTCACCACGAACGTGCTGGCTTGCCTGAATCTGCCGCAATACCGACGCGCTGGCCGGATAAATGCGTCGCCGCGGTTCCATGCGGGAAATCAGTCCCAGGGAGTTGGGCACCTCGGCAATCTGCCATCCGGAAGCCTGTGCTCGGAGCGGCAGAACATACTCGCCGACCCCTTCCCATCCGGCAACCTGCTCCAGTTGCGGGACGTGGATACGCTGGCCGGGTGCGATCGGCAGAGTGCCATCACCAGGTCCCTGGAGAATTTCCAGCACATGCACCTGCCAGCCGCCTTCCCCGTCGGGCAATACCCGTCCGCGCACCAGCACAGTCGCCCAGGCCAGTTGTCCCCGCGATACGACGTCTCTGGGCGAATTCCACGCCAGAAGCATCAGCGCCACCAGCCAGGCCGCGTAAACGCACAGCATCAGCCCAACCGCTCGCACTCTCCGCCTCGCCTGCCCGGTGCTGGAGCCGGTGTTCCCATCTGATTTGTCGGCGGTCTCAGCTGGCCGATCCGAGTTCGTCGAGCTGGATTTCATAGTGCGACAGTGCTTGTTCCAGGTCAAAGACGTTGTGAAAATCGGCTCGGGAATCTTCGGGACGCTTGCTCATCAGCCCGGCTTCGATGAGGTTGAAGACGATTTCGCCAAAGTCATCGGTGCTGGTGATCCCCCAGCGGCGAAAAACCGTCCAGGCCATGCGCCCGAACTGGCGCAACGCCAGATCGCAGATGCCATGCAGCAGTTGCTGACCGGTGACGTGGTAGTCGCCTTGTTCCTCGGCAGATTTCCCTTCCTCTTCCTCTTTGGGAACCTTGCCGAGCATTTCCTGGGTATGCAGCAGGGCATCGAAAACAAATTCGTAGGCCTCGTATTCGTAGCGCGGGTCTTTGCGGCAAATCTCGATAATCGCCGGATGACGCATAGGCATGGTTGAGCCTCGTTTAGCAGGCCGGAGTGAGCACCGGCGGCATTACTGCTCCGCAGCGCTTTCCGGATCGGGACCACGGAGTTGCTTCAGGATAGCGCTGGCCTCGACGAGCAAGGTTCGGCCATCGGTATAATGCAGCAGGACTTTCTGAGCCAGAATTTCCTGAGCCAGCACGGTAGCCTCTCCCTGAGCCGTCAGCACCTGACTTCCCACCGCCGGTAACTGTCGCTGATATTCCTCGTAAATTTCATATTCGTAGCGCAGGCAACATTTCAAGCGTCCGCAGCGACCGGAAATTTTGGTCGGGTCGAGAGTGGCCTTTTGCAACTTGGCCATTCGCATCGAGACCGGCGGCATGGTAACCAGAAACGAGTTGCAACACACTGGCCGACCACAGTCGCCGTAGTCCGCCAGCAAACGGGCTTCGTCGCGGATACCAATCTGCCGCAATTCAATGCGCTGCCGCAATTCCCGGGCCACTTCCCGCACCAGTTCCCGAAAATCCACGCGGGATTCCGGAGGTTCGGCCAGGAAGTAAAACACCACCCGCTCTCCGCCAAACAGCTGTTCCACGTCCACAATATGCATCGGCAACGCCAGCCGTTCTATCCACCGCTGACAGACCTGGTAGGCGTGTTCTTCCTGACCGTGCAATTTCGCCAGCCGGCTGGCATCTTCCGGAGATGTCGGTCGCAGGATTTTCCCCACGTGTGGATCGCCGAGCAGCTTCTTGGCTTGCTCCGTAGCCGGGCACAGCACTTCCCCGACTTCCGTGCCTCGTTCCGTTTCCACGATGACGCTATTTCCCCGCCTGAGCGGTGGCACATCTTCGCCTGCCTCAAAAACACCCAGCGATCGCAAGGCACCGTAGCGGACTATATAGGCTTGACCCATACGTGATTGTTCCCGGTAGGCGTTTCCATGAGCCGCCAGGCCAACAAGCACCCCGCTCGCTGCTGGGTACTCCACTGTGGCGTATCGGGCAGCGATAGAGCTGTCAGCGAGATGCCGCGCTCGCTGCCGGATACGCCGCCTGGCTCTTCACCCGGTGGCACAAGGATTTTTTCGCCTCGTCGCCTGCATCGGAGTACCGCTCCACCGAGCTCGCTGCCATGTCCAGCAGCAGAACTTCGCAATGCTCCCATCGCTTGATGGGTCTCCGACCCTGCATCCATCGTTTTATCCGGAGACCTGTCGGAAAACCTTATTCTAACCGCTCCACGTGCCGGTGTTAAGCGCAGCCTTCCACAGGAACGCAGTTGCAAGGATGCTGCTAATTTTCCACAGTAAACCTCTCAATTCTGCCTCCTTCGGCAAGAAAACATTGCGACCATTCTTGCGGTGCATTTGTGCATCGCAAAAATCGTTTTTTCGCCGGCAGACATTCGCATCGCAGCACAAGAGCGGGGGCGTAAGCCCCCCGTGGCGCCGCTGGACGCAAATGCAAACTCCCCCGACCATGAGGACGAACACCTGTGCATCTGCGTAAGCCCCCCGTGGTATCGCTGCACGGGATGGCAACGGTGATTGGCATGCGGCAGTTCCAGGGGCATTGTTTCCGACTGTTTTCGGGGTGCCACACCACGCGAATGCAACGGTGGTCGGCACACGTACTGTCAGCGGTCTTCCGAGCCATCGTGGTCGTGTCTGCGCTGACCTCGGCGGTGTTTTCAGCGGCCGGCCGGGTGAAAGACCGGCAGCGACAAAACATTGTGCACCAGCGACGGCGAATATGAGCGTTGACGTTGCGGCGACCCAGCGGCAGGGGCCGGGCATAAAAAGGAGGGTCACGCCTGCGACGGCGAATATGAGCGCTGACGTTGCGGCGATCCCGTCGAGGAACGCTTGAGTAAAGTGTGGGCTCTCATGGGTTGCGTGAGGCGTGCGGTTGAGCAAGCCGGATTTTCGTGCACATCCCTTACTTCGCGATTTCAGTGGGCGATGCTCGTGCGACATAGCACCGGGGCAATGCAAACCGAAGTCAAAGTCTCGTGATTTTCGTGGATGATGCTAGCGCCGAGATGGCACCGGGGCCAAGCCAAGCGACATCCAAGACTCATCGTTTTCGCGGGTGGTACGGGCGGAAGTTTGAGCAAAATCGTTGCAGTCGCGCACCTCGTCTGGCCGATTGGATTTAGCGGGAGGGACGGGCAATGAGCCAGCCGGTTGGTCGCCAGGACGGTGTTGTGTCAGTCAGCTGTCAAACGTTGGGCGAGCGAGGCAGGCAGAGGAAGAGTTCCTTCCTCTGCCTTCAGGACGGCAGGTGGGGCCGAGGGAAACGACCCTCGGTGGGCGGCAAGCGGTGCGTGATACCTGGCCGGTGGTCGGCAGGTGATTGGTGGACACGTCTGGTCGGGGTATGGCGTTGTTGCTGGCGGCTGGGATGGGGAGCGGGATTGGCCCTTTGCATGGGCTGCCTGGCACCGGTTACCGATCGGCTCGACGCCATCCAGAGCGAATTGCAGTTGACGCGGCAGGAAATGGCACAGACCAACGCCCGCTTGCAGGAAACCAATCGCCGCCTGGAAAACATTGAAGCGTTGCTGAAACGTTTCCCGCTCCTCAAACCGGCCGGGCAATTACCGGAATCGAGCGATGCCGAGAGCATCACCGTCAGTCCACAGGATTAGGCGAGACTGTGGCGGAAGATCGTCCAGAGGATTTTCGCTCCGGCTGCCAGACTGCCGCGAACAGTGCCGCTGATTTTGCTCTGGCCGATTCGGCGTCGGTAGGAAACGGGCACTTCGACGACCCGCAGACCCAGCCGGGCCGCCTGAATGTGCATTTCGATGTTCCAGCCATAATTGCGGTCGCGCAAGTTTAAGCGGTGGAGGCATTCGCGGCGGATGGCACGAAACGGGCCGAGATCGCTGACCCGTTGATTCCAGAGGATGCGAAGCAAGGTACAGGCGAGGGCGTTGCCGAATCGTTGATGCGGCGTCAGGGCCCCCGGTTGACACTGACCGCGAACGCGACTGCCAATGACCAGGTCCGCACGTCCTTCCGCGATGGGCTGAATCAAGCGGGGCAATTCCTGGGGAAAATCGCTATGGTCGGCGTCGAGGAAGACGACGACCTGGCACGGTCCGAGTTCCGCCAGTCCGCGCTGGCAGGCCGAGCCGTAACCCCGTCTCGGTTCGCACACGACTCGTGCTCCACACGCGCGAGCCACTTCCGCAGTGCCGTCGCTGGAACCGTTGTCCACGACGAGCACTTCATCCACCTCGCGGGGCAATTCGGCCAGGACCTGGGGCAATGCCTCGGCTTCATTGAGTGCCGGGATGATTACCCCGATCCGCAGACCCAGAATCGGCATGGCTTTCAGCAGGCTGGTCCAGGTTATCCGCTCGGCACCGTCGGGATGCCAGCAGATGGGTTTGTTCCGGGCGCGAGGTTGTCGGTGTCGTCAGCCGATCTCGGCCAGATCGAGTCGGCTGCCGTACTGACGCAAGACCGCCTGGCGCAGACCCTGATGTGCTGGATGACGCAGGCCGGGATCGGAGCGGGTGAGTTCCAGAGCATCCTGCCGGGCGAGTTCGAGCAGTTCCACATCGCCGATCAGGTGAGCGTAGCGCAGTTCGCTTGCCCCGTGCTGGCGGGTGCCGAAAAACTGACCGACTCCGCGTAATCGAGCATCCGCTTCGGCCAGTTCAAAGCCATCATTTGTCTTGACGAACAACCGCAACCGTTCCCGGCTGGTTTCGCTGGACAGGTCTGCGAAAAGGTAACACTCGCCGGCAACCGGTCCGCGAGCCACCCGCCCCCGCAACTGGTGCAGCTGCGACAGACCGAATCGCTCGGCATGTTCAATCACCATCAACGTCGCGTTGGGCACATCCACGCCGACTTCGATCACCGTCGTGCAGACCAGCACCTGAATTTCGCCGCGGCGGAATTGCTCCATCACCATATCCTTGCGGCGATCGTCGAGCCGACCGTGGAGCAAACCCACGGCCAGACCGCGAAACGGCCCGCGGCGCAGATATTCGTAATGCTCCTCGGCACTCTTGTAGTGCGTGGCGTTCCGGGCAGAAAATGGCTCGCGTGGCGGTGTGCTGTTATCGGCCGGGGAAGAATCAGCCTCGGCGGCGATCTCTGTCGGCTGGCTGACCGTCTCGTACAGTTCGCCGGCGATGTCTTCGGCTGATTCTCCTTCGACCAGGGGACAGACGACGTACAGTTGCCTGCCCTGTTCGACTTGCTGGCGGAGGTATTTTTCCAGTTCGGCGCGTTTGCTTTCGGGAACGAGTTTGGTCTGGACGGGCTGGCGACCGGGGGGCAGTTCGCGGATGATGCTTACGTCCAGGTCGCCGAACAGGGTCAACGCCACGGTGCGGGGAATCGGCGTGGCGGTCATGACCAGATAATGCGGCTGGAATCGCTCATCCCCGCCGAGATTGCGAAACTGCGCACGTTGCAGCACGCCAAACCGGTGCTGTTCGTCAATAATCACCAGACCCAGCCGGGCAAATTCCACGTCGTTCTGAATCAGGGCCTGGGTACCGATGACCAGGTCCACCTGACCCATGCGGATTTCTCCGAGGGCCATGCGGCGTTCTCGTTCGTTGAGCGAGCCGGTCAGCAAAACGCGTTTGACCCGGCTGTGGGCGAGGTAAGTGTTGAGCGTGTGCCAGTGCTGTCGCGCCAGCACTTCCGTCGGGGCCATGAGGGCGGCCTGGTATTTGTTGGCCACGCAGACGAGCAGAGCGTACACAGCCACTGCGGTTTTGCCAGCCCCGACGTCGGCCTGCAACAATCGCCGCATCGGTTTATCGCTGGCGAGATCGCGAGCAATTTCGGCCACGACACGGTTTTGATCCCGCGTCAGGGCAAAGGGAAACAATCGGCGGATACGCTGATCGAGAGCGCGGCTCAGCAGCATCTTGGGAGCACGCAGCTGGGCATTGACATCGCGCCGACGATGGGCCAGCGCCAGATGCAACAGCAAAAACTCCTCATACGCCAGCCGTCGTCTCGCCTGCTCCGCCTCGGTTAACGAGCTCGGACAATGCAGTTGCCGCAAGGTTTGCCCGATGTCCGGCAATTGTCGCCGCCCCCGCAGTTCATCCGGCAGGATTTCCGGCACCAGCGAGGCATACTGTTCGACGGCATGGCGAATGATCCGCCGCAATTGTTCCTGGCGCAGTCCCTCGGTGAGCGGATAAATCGGTAGCACTCTGGCATTTTCTGCGGAAAGCGTTTCGTCCGTCTCCAGCGGTTGCACACGCGGATGGGCCATTTGCCAGAATCCCGATGCGGTGCGTTTCGGTTTGCCACTCACTGCCAGTCGCTGACCGTAGCGGAATTTATGAACGAGGTATGGCTGATTGAACCAGACCGCTTCCAGAACTCCGCTGCCGTCATGAACAACCACCGAGAGCACGTTCATCCCCCGCCGGGTCGTGCGACTGCGAATTTCCACCACCTCGCCCACCACGGTCTGCAACCGTTCCGGTTCGAGTTCGGCAATCCGGCGCAGATCGCTCAAATCCTCGTAGTCACGCGGCAGGTAAAAAAGCAGATCCTGCACGGTCTGGATGCCGAGCCGGTTCAATAACGCAAACCGTGCCGGCCCGACTCCCCGCACATATTGGGCACTTTGCAGCAGGGGATGATCGTTGTTGCTATCCATTGCCACTGGTATCGTAGTGGGTGAACCGACACACTGCCCGCCAGGGTCAGAATAGGTGGTTGTTTGACGGAATTTTCGGGCTAGCGCTGGACGCCTGGCAAGGGGATAGCAACCCGCCGGAATGTTGGCCAGCGTGGATTCGGTGCTACCCGCTCGTGGGGCAGGTGCCATGAAGTATCTCGTTTGCGGACGGAGGGGTCGCTAGCGCCGGTTCGGTGCTACGTGTTCGTGAGGACACCGGAACTCGCTCGCGCCCATGATGCACGCCACCACGATCGCCAACCAGGAGCGGGAGGCGTAAGCCCCCCCCGTGCGAAGGTTAGCATTCTCGCGGCTACGAAACGTACACCTGCAATGGCGTCCGCGCTGGCGACCAAGAGCGGGGGGCGTAAGCCCCCCGTGGTGCGGGAACCGACTCGCTCACGGCCAAACGCAGTTCTGCAACAATAAGCGCACGTGCAACCAGGAGCGGTCGCCGTAAGCCCACCGTGGTGCGGGAGCGGATCGTGCTGGGCAGATGTGTTTAGCGGGAGAAGGTGGGCGCCATTGCAGATGCGTTACCGACCCACGGCGGGCTGACGCCCGCCGCTCTTCTTGCCCAGGGCCACGTTGCGCCCCTTCGGGCCCAAGGTCACCTTGACGGTGTTGGCTACCACATCGACACCGACACGCAACGCATCGCGCGCCTCGGTGTCAAAGAACAACTGCTTTGCCGGCATCGCGCCGCTTCCTCCTCTACGCAATCCCGCTCAGGGGGTTCAACCCGTCTCAAACCGCCCCTACTTTAGCACTTGAAGGGCGAGAGTGCTAGACCCGGGTAGCGGCCTTGACCGCACCCCGGCACGGCCCTAGCATGGGCGGCAGCCCTGAGGAGACCTATGGCGTTTGGATTCGCCATTGTGGGGACGGGTCGGTTTGCCAGCACGCGCATCGTGCCGGCGTTGGCTCGCGCCGCCGGCTGCGCTGCGGTGGCGGTGGTGAGCCGCGACCGCGGTCGTGCCGA
>VAPR01001476.1_pt1 | contig 11416 bp, 12 predicted proteins | sample 3380701 | NCBI WGS metagenome assembly VAPR01 (sample SAMN11536904, study PRJNA540576) | hot springs metagenome | isolation source: hot spring wet sediment | place: Spain: Lobios | collected 2014-01
ACCTTGTACCGGGTCACGTCGATCCCAGACAACTCTGCACTTACCTCGTCCTCGCTGAGGGCGTGCAGCGCGGCTCCGTGGGTGGAGCTGAACAGCCACCGGTAGCCCGCCAGGGCGCCCACGAGAACCGCGAGCACCGCGTAGTACGCGCGGCGCGGGTCGTCCGCCAAGCCCATGCCAAGCCCCCGGGTCACGATCCCAGTCTCCCCGTTGGTGAGCTCCCGCAGCCCCAGCAGCAAGTTGTGCAGCATCAGCGACACCGCCAAGGTCACGATGCCCACGAACAGCACACCGAACCCCCGCCGTGCGCTTACGTAGCTCAGAAAACCGCCCACGGTGGCGGCCGAGCCCGTGGCGATCACCACCGCGAGGCTCGGAGCTAGCTTCACGTCCCGCACCAGCAGCACCGACACGTACCCGCCTAGGCTGGCGAGGGCACCCACGCACAGAAACAGCTGGTTGGTGTGCCCAAACAACAGGTTGAAGGCTACCGCGTAGCTGGCTAGCACCAGCATGAGCGTGGCGATACGCATCTGATAAGGGCTGTGGCCAACCCACAGGGGAAGGGCCACCAAGACCGCCGCCACCGCCACCACGGAAAGTGCTCCGGACGGAGCCTTCACGGCCAGTACGCCAGCAAGCCCTCCGGCCGGACCAGGAGAGTAGCTACAGCCACGGCCAGCAGGGCGATCCACGTGAGGTAGGTTCCAACCCAGTAGCTCAGCAGGGCGTTCACCATCCCGAGCAGCAGGCTTGCTAGGAAGGTGCCTGTGAGGCTACGCACGCCGCCCACGACCGCCACGATCAGGCTCAGGATGGTGAACTCCGATCCCATGTCTGGCCCCAGGTACGAGAAGAAGCCTTGGCCGAGGGCCGCCACCCCTGCCAGCGCGCCGCTCAAGAACAGCGTAGCGCTGCGTGCCCGGGCTACGTCCACACCGCACAGCCAAGCACCGGCTTCGTTTTGGATGATGCACCGAATCGCCTTTCCGAACCGGGTGCCCTTCAGGAACAAAAGCAGTAGGCCGAAGGTTCCCAGCCCCAGCCCACCCACTGCGAGGCTCGCGGTGCGCACACGGATCCCGGCGAGATCCACCGAGGGAGGGTCGACCTTGAGACTCAGGGCCAGATTGGGGAAGCGGAACGTTAGTAAGCCGTCCAGAGCGAAGGAGGTCCCGAGAGTAAGGATCAGAGCCAGCAGCAGCCGTTCCTCACCCCTGCGACGGTACGCGGGCTGCAATAGCGTTCGATCCAGGGCAAGGGCCAACCCGCCAGCGGCCAGCACCCCACCCAACCCGCTGAGGAACAGTGGCTGACCTGCCTTCAGCAGCAGAGCCGCCGCAAGGCCGCCCACCACCGCCACCTGCCCGTGGGCCAGATTCAGGATTCCGCCCAGCCCGTACACGAACACCATCCCGACGCTGAGCAGTGCCAGTTGTAGCCCTAAGACCAACCCATCCAGCACAACCCCCACGTCTACGCCCCTCCCAGGTACACAGACCGAAGCTGGGCGCTGCCCTGTAACTCCGACGACGGGCCCTCAAACGCCAAGCCTCCGTCCTTCAGCACGTACACTCGCGGGCACAAGCTCAAGGCGGCCCCAACTTGCTGCTCCGCCAGCAGGATGGTCACGCCCTGCCTGCGCAGAAGGTCCAACCGACGGTACAGTTCTGCCACGAGCTTGGGGGCTAGCCCAGTGGACGGCTCATCTAGGAGGAGCAGCTTGGGCTCACCCATCAGCGCGCGGGCGATGGCAAGCATCTGCTGCTCGCCTCCCGACAAGGTGCCTGCCCGCTGAGCCCTTCGCTCTGCAAGGCGCGGGAACAAGTCGAAAACCGCGTCCAGGCGGCGCCGTGCCCCCACTGGCCGCGCGTACGCACCCAGTTCCAGGTTCTCCAGGACCGTGAGCTGGGGGAACAGCTCTCGCTCCGCGGCAACGTAGGCTATCCCGCGGCGCACCACTTCGTGCGGTGACATGCCCTCCAGGTTTTGACCTTCGAACCGCACCGACCCCTGGAGAGGGCGGAGCAACCTGACCAGCACCCGGAACAGCGTGGTTTTGCCTGCGCCGTTGGGACCCAGCACCGCCACCGCCTCTTGAGCGTTGACCCGCAAGCTCACCCCGCGCACCACCGCGATGTCGTCGTAGCCTGCCCACAGGTCCTGGACTTCTAGCACGACCTCCCCCCAACCTGTGTGACATGGAACTCCACCCCGAGGTAGGCCTCCACCACCGCGGGGTCGCGCGCCACCTCGGCGGGGTGACCCTGTGCGATCACCGCTCCGTGATCGAGCACGACCACCCGTTCCACCGTCCCCAGGACCGCATCCATCACGTGCTCTACCCACACGATGCTCACCTTTCGGTGGTCGCGGATCCCCCGCAGCAATGCGATGCACCGCTGCATCTCCGCGGCGTTGAAGCCGCTCATCAGCTCGTCCACCAGCAAAAGCCGGGGCTGCCCGGCCAGCGCCCGAGCCATGTCCACCAACCGCTTCTCCTGCGTGTTGAGTCGGCCTACGGGCTCTTTGCGCCGCGTTGACAGCCCCACCAACTCCAGGGCCTCGGCCGTCCTGCGATCCGCTTCCCGGGGCGAGGGGGGCTGAGGGGAGGCGAACAGGGCGCCTACCCTCACCGTCTCCTCCACCGTGAGACCGGGAAACAGACGCGGGATCTGCAGGATCCGGCCCACTCCCCGGCGTACCACCGCGTGGGCAGGCAACCCTGAGATGTCCTGCCCGTCGAGCTCCACCGTCCCCGCTTCGGCGCGGGTGAGCCCGCAGATCACGTTTAGCAAAGTGCTCTTGCCTGCCCCGTTGGGGCCGATAAGTCCCACTAGCTCCGCCGGCTCCACCTCCACGGTCACGTCCCGCAAGGCCACCACTCCGCCGAAACGTTTCGTGACCCCGCAGCAGCGCAGCAGAGGGTTACTCCGGCGGGACATACGGTTGCACCAGGCTGCTCCTGAACTGGTACCGCTGCACCCATCCGCAGCCAGGGCAGATCCCGCCCGCCGGCTCGCCCCGCTCGATGGTGAAGAACACGATGCGGACCTGCTTCATCTCGCCCCACTCCGTGTACGACAGCGGCCATGCATAGCCGGGCTGCACAAACCGACCTTTGCGGATCTGGTCCGCGATCGCCACCGGGTCCGTGCTGCCCGCCTTCTTGGCCGCTTCCGCCACCATCCGCACGATCACGTAGCCCGAAAACCCGCTGTTGTCAAAGTAACGGCGGTACAGACCGAAATACTTAGCTGCCAGTTGACGAAAAGCTGGAGTAGTGAAGTCTACACAGGAATAGTCCAAGAACCGGCTGAACACCGCGTCCCCGCCCCGCTGGACCATGAGTTCCGGAGGGATGACGGAGCCGATGAGCTGCTGGCGCATGCCCAGCTCCGACGCCTGCCGGACGATGATGGGGTTGCCTGGGGGGTGGCCGGCGATCACCAGCAGCTGGGGCTCAAAGGCCTGCAACCGCCGCAGGTATGGGGTGAAGTCCGCGGCGGTCACCGGGGCTACCTCCGTCTGCACGCGAACGCCCGGCAGTCCGGCCACGTACTGCTCCACCGCCTGGCGGATAGAGTGCCCCCAGGCGTAGTCGGCGATGATCTGACCCACCCGGGTATGCTTGAGGTGCTGGACCATGGCCGCGATGGCTTGCACATACATGGGTGCGGCCACAAGACACGTGCGGAAGGTGAAACGGCTACTCTTCCGGAGGATCGCATCAGAGCCTGCCATGGTTAGGAACAAGGGCACCCGCAGCGTCTCCGCCTCCCGGGAGACCGCGAGCGCCACGTCGCTGCTGATAACACCCCCGGCCGCCGCGATGCCCTCCCGCTCCACCAGGGACCGGAAGGCGCTGATGGCCTCCGCGGGACTGTTCCGGTCATCCCGCTCCACGAACTCCACCGGCCGGCCCAGGACCCCGCCGGCCTCGTTGAGCTCCGTAACTGCCATGCGCATCCCGTCCCGCGCGTTCACGCCCCAGAAGGCAAAGGGCCCACTGAGGGGACCCAAGAACGCGACCTTCAGGGGTCTGGGTTGCGCACCTCCCAGGCTTCCCAGCAGGCCCACGGCCAGCACCACTGCGCCGACCGCGAAAACGCCGCCACGTCGCATCTACCACCACCTCCCTTTGTGCTCACGAACGCTAGCCTGCACCTTACCATGTGGTTCCCTCGCGCGTCATGAAGCAACCGGCCAGCATTCCTAGTGCAGCCACCCATTCGACCTGGCCTACACACCTTGGCCAGCCAAGTCGGCGGCTATCTCCCGCAGCTTGAACCGCTGGATCTTGCCCGTGACCGTCTTGGGAAGGTCCTCTGCGAAGGTGACAAAGTGCGGGTACTTGTACCGCGCCAGGCGGCTTTTGCACCACTCCTGTAGCTCCTGGCCCAGGGACTCCGACGGGCTCACCCCCGGCTTCAGCACCACGTGCGCCTGAATCCGGGTCAACCCCTCCACCATCACCCCTACCACCGCCGCCTCCCGCACTGCGGGGTGTTCGATCAAAACGTTCTCGATCTCCACGGGCGACACCCACAACCCCCCCACCTTGATCATGTCGTCGCTGCGGCCCTCGTACCAGTAAAACCCGTCCTCGTCCACGCGGTAGCGGTCCCCGGTGTGGAACCATCCCCCATGCAGGCTGCGCTTGGTCTTCTCGTGCTGGTGCCAGTAGAAGGCCAGCTCGCTGTCCCCCTTTACGTACAGATCGCCCACCTCCCCCGGGGGCACCGGCTGGCCCGTGTCGGGCGAGAGGATCTTCAGCTCGTAACCTGGCACCGGCTTCCCGGACGAACCCGGCCGCACGGCCTCCAAGGTGTTGGAACAGTAGATGTGCAGCATCTCCGTGGAACCGACCCCGTCCAGGATCACCAACCCGAACCGTTCCTTCCATCGGTTGAAGATCTCCGCGGGCAGCGCCTCCGCCGCGGAAACGCACAGGCGCACGCTGGAAAGGTCAAACTGGTCGATCCCCGGGAAGTTCAGGATGGCGTTGTACAGGGTTGGCACCGCGAAGAACAGGGTGGGCCGGTACCGCTGGATGGTCTCCAGCACTGCCTCCGGCGTCGGTCTCCCGGAGCGAAGAACCGTGGACGCGCCCGCCCAGTACGGGAAGCTCAGGTTGTTGCCTAGGCCGTAGGCATGGAACAGTTTGGAGGCGGAAAAGGTCACGTCATCTTGGGAGATCCGCAGGACGTGGCGGGCGTAGGTCTCGCACGTATACAAGATGTCGTGCTGCAGGTGCACCACACCTTTCGGTCTGCCCGTGGACCCGGAGCTGTACAACCAGAAGGCCATGTCGTCTCGGTGGGTGTCCGCAGGCGCAAGGTCCTCCGCGTGGGCTTCCACCAGGTCGTGTAGCCCCACGGCGCCTTCCGCGGTTCCGTGGGCCACTATTACCTGAACCGACTTTGCGCCGGAGGTGAGCGCCAGCGCCTCGTGGACCACGGGCAGCAGGACCGGCTCGACCACCGCGACCTGGGCACGGCTATCCCACAGGAAGTACGCATAGTCCTCCGCGCGAAGCAGCGGGTTGGTGGGAATGGGAACCGCCCCCACCCGGATGGCGCCCAAGAACGCTACGGGAAACGCGGGGCTGTCGTCCAGCACCAATAAGACCCGCTCTTCCCGCCGCACCCCAAGATCCCTAAGAGCCCTTCCGAAGCCGCAAACGCGGCGGTACAGCTCCCCGTAGGTGACCTGCTCAGCCTCCCAACGGATGCAGACCTTATCCGCAAGCCCCCGCTCTAGGTTACGGTCCAGTAACGTGCTGGCGTTGTACCGTTCCGGGACGTCTACCGCCTGCGTCAACCCCGTTTCCCCCCGAGTGCTCGCACCACCACCGATTTCGTCTCTAGGTAGTATTCTAGGGCCTCGATTCCATGCTCCTTGCCGAAGCCGCTCTGCTTCACTCCTCCAAAGGGCAGCTCGTCGTAGATGCGGTTTACCGAGTTCACCCAAATGTAGCCCGCCTCCAGGCGTTCCGCGGCCGCGGAAGCCCGCTCAAGGCTGCGGGTCCAGATGGAGGAGCCCAGGCCGTACCGCGACGCGTTGGCACGGTGGATGGCCTCGTCCAGGTCCGCCACGCGCCAGATGGGCAGGACAGGGCCGAACACTTCCTCTTCTGCCACCCGGGCCTGCGGGTCGGCGTCTAGGAGCACCGTGGGCTCGTAGAAAAAGCCCCGCCTTAGCCGCGGCTCGTCAGGCCGACACCCCCCACACAAGAGCCGCGCGCCACGGTCCAGTGCGTCCTGGACTTGCTCCTCGATCCGCTGTCGCTGCCGCTGGGTGTGCAGCGGACCCAGATGAACACCGTCCTCAAGTCCCGGGCCTAGCCGAAGCCGCCGCACTCTCGCCAGCAGCCTGCTCACGAACTCGTCTGCGACAGCTTCGAACACGTACAGGCGCTTCACGGCCACGCACGCCTGCCCACAATTGAAAAAGCGCCCCACGCTGGCCGCGCTCGCGGCCGCATCCAGGTCTGCGTCGTCGCACACGATCATGGGGTCGGATCCACCCAACTCCAACGTCACGCGCTTAACACCCTCTGCGGCTAGGGCCATGATGCGCTTGCCCACCTCCGTGGATCCGGTGAACGCCACCTTCCGCACGAGAGGGTGGCGAACCAGGGCTTCCCCCGCTTCTGGACCCGTTCCTGTCACTACGTTGAACACGCCCGCCGGCAACCCAGCCTCGTGCAGAAGCTGAGCGATCCTTAAGGTGGTGAGGGGCGTGGTCTCCGCAGGCTTGGCGACCACGGTGTTCCCGGTGACGAGGGCCGGGCCCAGCTTGTTGCCCAGCAGGGTGGTAGGAAAGTTCCAGGGAACGATGGCCGCCACCACACCTATCGGACGCTTGATCACCAGCCCGTAGGCGTCCTCGTCCAGGTTGGGCACGTAACCACCCCGCAGATTCCGTCCCAGCCCTCCGTAGTGGGTCAGCGTCTCCACGAAACGCCGAATCTCCAGGCGTGCCTCCCTCAAAGGCTTGCCTTGCTCAAGGGTCAGGGTCCGACTTAGCTCCTCTAGGTGCTCGTACACGTGGTGAGCCGCCCGCAGGAGTAAATCACCCCGTCGCGCCCCGGGCATCTGCGACCAGGTTTGGAACGCCTCGTGGGCGCTACGGACCGCCAAGTCCACCTCCTCGGGCCCCGCGAGCGGTACAGTGTCCAGGGTCTCCTCGGTGGCAGGATCCACCACCGGGAACCGCTGGCGCTGACAGCGCACCAGCTCGCCGCCGATGAACATTTCTGCCACCGGCCACCCCCTAAAAGCCCCTAAACTGTGGAGCCCGCTTTTCCAAGAACGCCCGCATCCCCTCCCGCGCGTCTTCGCTGCGGAACAGGCCGTCCACCAGCTCCCGCTCTAGCCGCAGCCCGTCCTCCAGGGACCTTTCCAGACCCAGCCGGACTGCCAGCTTGATGGCTCCAACCGCGCGGCTTGGGCCTGCGGCGAGCTTCGCGGCGAAATCCAACGTTTCTTCCGCGAGACGCTCCGAAGGGAACAGCCGGTCCAAGATACCGCAGGCGTGCGCTTCCTCCGGTGATAGGGTGCGACCGCTGACCATAAGGTCCAGGGCACGGCTCCAGCCCACCAGGCGCGGTAACCTTTGCGTGCCACCGTTCCCCGGCAAAAGGCCCAGCGTCACCTCTGGCAGGCCGATGCGGTAGTCGCCCTCCGCGCCGAACCGCAGGTCGCAGGCCAGTGCAATTTCCAGCCCGCCGCCCAGCGCGTGCCCGCCGATTTGCGCCACGAACACCTTTGGGATGTGCGCCACTCTCGCCAAGACCTCGTGGGCCCGGCGGACCAGGTCCATGTTGCGCTCTGGTGGATTTTCGGAGAAGACCCGTACGTCCGCGCCCGCGGAGAAGAAGCGTTCCACCGCGCTGCGCACCACCACGGCTCGGACCTCAGGGTCCTCTTCGGCCTGTTGGACCGCCCGGCCCAGCTCCTCCACGAACACAAAATCGTAGCTGTTGACCGGTGGCCGGTTCAGGGTGATGTAACCCACTTTGCCTTCGCGGACAAACTCTACCGCCACGGCAACCCTCCTACGCCAGCCCGCCAATCACCACGGACTTGAGCTCCACATAGTAGTCCACCGCTTCCACCCCGTGCTCCTTCCCAAACCCGCTCTGCTTGGTTCCTCCGAACGGGAGTTCATCATACCCGTAGTGCACCTGGTTCACCCACGTCATCCCGGCTTGGAGCTCCTGGATGGCCCTGTGGATCCACCGCACGTTGAACGTCCAGATGGACGAGCCCAGCCCATAAGGCGAGTCGTTGGCCAGACGGATGGCCTCGTCTATGTCGTGCACGCGGAAAACCGGCAGCACGGGCCCGAAGACCTCCTCCTGGACCACCCGCGAGTCGTGAGGAACGTCCACCAAAACCGTGGGCTCCAGGAAGTATCCTTGCTCTCGGCCCTGCGGCACGCGGCCCCCGTACAGCACCCGAGCGCCCCGCTGCAGGGCGTCCTGCATCTGCTCTACCACCTCGGCCCTCTGCCGAGCGGTGTGCATAGGGCCCATGCGGATCTTGGGACGCTCAGGCCGCACCCAACCCTCGCCTGGCTCGTACCGGCTGACCCCGGCGAGCAGCTTCTCGAGGAAGGGCTCGTAGACGTCCTCGAACACGTACACCCGCTTGGCCGCAAGGCAACTCTGACCGCAGTTCCAGTACCGGCCTACGAGGACCCCCCGCACCGCCTGGTCTAGGTCCGCATCGGAGCACACGATAACGGGATCCGAGCCACCCAGTTCGAGCGTAACCCGCTTAAACGCAGGGCCAGCGATCTCCATCACGCGCCTGCCCGTGGCGGTTTCGCCCGTGAAGGCCACACGTACCACGTCGGGGTGTGCCACCAGGTGCTCACCCACCACCCTGCCAGGGCCGGTAATGACGTTCAGCACACCCGGCGGGAGGCCAGCTTCCTGCAACAATGCCACGACCCGGGTTGCGGCCAGAGGCGTGGTGCTCGCCGGCTTGATCACCACGGTGTTGCCCGCGATCAGGGCGGGACCGATTTTGGTTCCCATGAGGGTCAGAGGATAGTTCCAGGGAACGATGGCCGCCACCACACCCAACGGACGGCGTACCACCAGTCCGAAGGAACTCCCCAAGTGAGACGGTAAGGGGACATAGCTGCCCCGGAGCTTGCTCGCCAGGTCTGCGTAGTACGCGAGGCCGTGCAGGAGGTGATTGAGCTCAGCCAGGGCCTCGTGGGTGGGTTTCCCCTGCTCTCGCACCAGCAGGTTGGCGATCTCGTCCTGTCGGGCGCGGATGTGCTCCATCCCCTTGCGCAGTAGCTCCGCGCGTTGCTCGGCGTCCGTGCGGCACCATTCTGGGAAAGCGGCCTTGGCTGCCGCGACAGCTCGGTCCACGTCCGCAGGAGTAGCCTTTGGTACGGTGTCTACTACCTCCCCTGTGGCGGGGTTAATGACCGGCACCTCCTCCCCGGACGCGCCCTCCACCCACTCCCCTGCAACCAGCATCTTAGCCATCGCTGCGCCTCCTCAAACCCGGCGGATCACCTCGAACGGACTGCGACAGCAAGCACAGAGGTATGCGTGGGTGAGAAGTTGAGGCCCGAACTCCGCCACCCGCTTCACGTTTTCGGAGTTGCACCACGGGCAGCGCACCTTCTCCCCTAGCTTACCGCCATCTCCTCCGAGATTCTGATCTGCGAGCGCGCCAGTTCCGCCCGCACCTTTCGCAGGTAGCGGTCCCGGAGTTGGGGGCCGTCGGCGTCCAGGACCCCCAGGGCTTTGAGAACTTTGGCCTCGGCGGTTGTCGACTCTAGCCACCCCAGTACCTCCCGCAGCCGGTCTACCAACATCGGTTCGACCTCGCGCGCCAGCCCGGTGGCCAGCACAGCTCTCAGCCTGCCCCACGCGAACACCGCGTGGAAAGCCTCTTCCTCCACGATGCGGCACGCTCGCCGCGCGAGCTCCTTGTGCACGGACGCGACCGCGGACGCGAGTGCCACGGTTAGGGCGCTGTCCACAAAGGCTAGCCCCACCACCGCTTCGGGCCAGCTGGCCCAAGGACGTGTTAGGAACTGCGGACAAAACCATCTGGTGCGGTCTTCCTCGCGTTCCAGGGGCCCGAGGGACGGGTCTAACGGTAGATCGGCTAGCAAAGGGTAGAGCACGCGTGCGTGCCCGAGCTCTTCCTGGGCTATCGCCGCGCAGGCGACCGCACTTTCCAGCTCAGGCGCCCCCACAGACCACTCCGCCACGCGGCGTCCCAAAAAGAACTTAGCGTCAGCCACGGAGACCAGAAAGGCCACCAGGGCGTCGGCCACCGCTCCCGGCTCAGTCCACCCGGCTTTCAACCTCCATCCCTCCGAGCCTTGCCGCCCCCGCTTGCAGGACCCAGCGCACCTGGTCTAGAGGTACCAGAACCAGCTCCACCCAGCCCTCCCCGAGCCCGGACCTCGCCTGCCGCCGAGCCGACTCCGCATCCGGCGCTTCCAGCATGCCCTGCTCTTCTAGGGGCTGCGCGTAACTCTTACGGCCCAAAACCAGGTATCTCACTCGGGATGCACCACCCATACCAGGTGATCGCGCTCTACCACGAACATCTCCGACCACCCGCGTTCGTCGTACAAGGTGTAAGCGAACACCGCGGCCTCTTCCGGGGTGAGAGCCCGCACACTCCCCACATGACGGATCGGCTCCAGCCCGTGCCGAGCGAACACCTCGTAGAGGACGGGCCGAGCCCGGTCCACCTACACCACCCCTACCTCGCGCAGCCGCCGCAGGCCCTCCGGGGAGATGTGCGCCCGGGACCAAGGCTCGAAAACTTGCTCCACCACCACCTCCTGCACCCCGTCCAGTCCCAGTAGGGCACGCCGGATGTCCTCCTGAATGAGCTCTACGCACGGACACCCGAGGGAGGTGAAGGTAATCCGTACCCGCACTAGCCCGTCGCGCACGTCCACCCCGCGCACCAGCCCTAGATCTACCACGCTTACGGGGTATTCCGGGTCCAGGACGCCGCGCAACCGTTCCAGCACCTGTTCCGGCGTGCACACCGGTCCCAACTCCTCAGGCTACCATCCGCTGCAGCTGTCGATACCCTCGCTGAATTTGGGCGACGAACTCCTCGTTGGCTGGGCCTCGTCGGCGCCACCGCTCCAGGACTCGGTCCCAGGAGACCGGCCCTTCCTCGAACCGCCATCGTTTCTTCTCCTCGTCGAAATCCGCAGGGAAAGGACAATCCACCACGTACTCGCCCCGCTGTGCGTCGAAGTGTGCAGGGACGCGCAACCCCAGCCGCTCGCACAGGGGGACCGCGGTCGACATCCACTGCTGGCGCAGCTGGTCGTTGGTGGACCCCTTCAGCCCGTACTCGATCTGTTCGTTGTGGCGTTTGAGATGGTCGGGCAGCCCGAACCACTC
>VAPR01001477.1_pt1 | contig 11403 bp, 5 predicted proteins | sample 3380701 | NCBI WGS metagenome assembly VAPR01 (sample SAMN11536904, study PRJNA540576) | hot springs metagenome | isolation source: hot spring wet sediment | place: Spain: Lobios | collected 2014-01
ACCGGGATGCTGTGGCTGATGTTGCCGAGGTCGGTCGAGTACATGCCGCGGCCGGTGCGCTCCCAGCGGATCTCCATCCCGACCTGGCGCATGCGCTCCAGGTAGCGCTGGCCGATGACGTAGCTCGGGCGCACGTCGTAGCAGGTCACGCCCTGCTCGATCTTGACCTCTGCCCCGGTCATGAGGGCAGCTCCCTCGGCCACCCGGCGGACCTTCTCCAGCACGCGCTCGAGGTCTTCAAGGGTGGCAGCCCGGACATAGAACCTGGCCGCCGCGTAGTGCGGCACGATGTTGGGCGCATCGCCGCCGTGCGTGATGATGCCGTGGATGCGCGTCTCCATCGGCACGTGCTGGCGGAGCGCGTCGATGCCGGTGAAGAGCTTGATGACGGCGTTGAGCGCGTTGATGCCGTTCTGCGGGTCGGCCGCCGCGTGGGCTGGCTTGCCGAAGAATTCGAACGTCAGCTCGGTGACGGCCAGGCAAGTCCCCTCCGGATAGCGCGTGCCGACCCCGGTCTGGTGGCCGGCGTGGTGTACCATCAGAGCGGCGTCGACGTCGTCGAAGACCCCGGCCTGCTGGAGGATGACCTTGCCGCCGCCGGCCTCCTCGGCGGGGCAGCCGATGACCTCGAAGATGCCCGGGATCTCGTCCATCACCGCGCTCAGCCCGATGGCAGCGGCCAGCCCGGAGGCGGCGATCAGGTTATGCCCGCAGCCGTGGCCGATGCCCGGCAGCGCGTCGTACTCGGCCAGCACGGCGATGATCGGCCCGTCGCTCCGCCCGTGGCGGGAGGCGCGGAAGGCGGTCTCGAGCCCGCCGATCGGCTTCTCCACCTCGTAGCCGAACCTTTGGATACTGGCGGCGAGCAGTGCCGATGCCTGGTATTCCTGGAAGGCGATTTCCGGGTTCTGCCGGATCGTCTCCGCGACCTCGAGGATGAGATCCCGGTGCCGATCGATCGCCTCGACGACGCGTCGCTCAAGCTCCTCGCGCGTGGCCATACCCGCCTCCCTCCCGCACGCACCTGCCCTGTCACTCTACACCAGCCGCGGGCAGAAGAGCAGGCCTGAGCACCTCAGTCGTCGACGAAGAGAGCCGAGTGCGATCGCGGGCACGCCGCCGGCCCTGCACGGTAGGACGTGCCAGGGGCGGCCCAGAGCTAGGCTGCCCCTGGTCTTGCCAGGCCGAGAGCAGATAAGGCGGAGCGGGGCAGCAAGGGAACGACTAGTAGGCGGCGCGCTCCGCCAGTCCGAGCGCGTACTCCGGCCACCAGGTGCCGGCCGCCGGGCCGCCGTTGCACGTGCCGTCGGACTCTCCCGGTCGCTTGATCCAGAAGAGGGCATCTACGATTGGATCTCCGGCGTTCGCAGTGGGGCGCGGCCCGAGGGCGCGCCCCGGTGGATTGCACCACTCGCCGTCAGGAGCGGGTCCCAGACCATTCCGGCTGGTGTCGATCACGGCGTGGATCGGGTGACCGAGATAAGACTGAAGCTTGTATGCGTAGGCGATATTCGCGTCGGTCCACTGGAAGTTGGACACGTTGAGCGCCACGCCCCGCGCTCGCTCGATGCCTGCCTGTCTCAGGCGCTCTGCCATCGTGCTGGCGGGAACCCAGGAGGGATGGCCGGCGTCGATGTAGACGGCGGCTCCCTGGGCGGTGAGCACTTCCACGGCGTCCTTGATCAGCGAGAGGCGTACTTGCCGGTCGCTTTCGGAGAGGCAGCCGAGCTGGGCTAGGGCGTCTGGCTCGAGGATCACGACCGCTCGCCGATTGCCGATTCCTCGAGCGAAGTCTCGAATCCACTGCCGGTACGCCTCAGGGCTGGTCGCTCCGCCACCAGAGTAGGAGTTGCAGTCCCGTTTCGGGATGTTGTAGGCGACGAGAACCGGCAGCGCTCCGGTGTCGGTGATCTGTGTCACCCGGGCGTTCACGGCGCTCGCGACGTCGCTGTTCCAGTCGCCGAACCAGTCGGCCTGTGGCTGTGACGCAATCTTGTCCATCTGCGCCGCGTCTTCCGGCCGGGAGTCGCGCCAGGCATCGGCCTGGCGCTTGGCATTCGAGTAGGGGTCGATAAACCACTTGGCCCCAGCGAACGGGTTGCCCGAAACCGGCTGTGGCGTCGGCGTGGGAGTCGGAGTGGGTTGGGGCGTCGGCATCGGGGTAAGCGTCGGAGCGGAAGTCGGTGTCGGCGTTGGGGTGGGGGTAGGGCGAACGATCGGCCGCTTCGCCAGCGAGCGGCCGGAGCGCGCGGACTTCCGTTGGGTGGCGGAGATACCCGCTTTAGACACTTTAGATAGGAGTGGGGATCGAGTGAACGTCGGGTGCGTTACCTGACGGCCCTGGGTGGCGACCATAGTCGGACGGTGCGAATAGTGAGCGTATAGGAAACTATCGGATTGCTGGGCAGAGCGGGCCAGTTCTGCCGGGACAGGGGCGAGGATAAGCAGAACCGCCGCCAACCCGAGCGCAGCGTGCTTTCCTCGAGCAAGGCTAACCTTGAGCCTATCCCTAACCGATGCCGACAAGCCGGCGACCGGTTGCGTCGAGTCTTGCTTTGTGCGGAACAACCCGCGTGTCCTTGTCCAGCCTTTCGGACGGGACTCGACGGATATCCACATCCGCCGAGCGACTCGTTCCTTCGGTCAAGAGCGTATGGATTGATCAGTGGGTTGACCTCGGAAGGAAGTCCCGCTCGCCGGGTGCCGATGGTGTCGGAGGGGGTGAGGACAATCTGGCTATCCCGTCCGCTGCCTGGGTAGCCTGGTTATAGGACGGATGGCGCTGCGCCGGGGTGCTCGCGGTGGTCGAGGCAGGTGGAGCACATGGGCGTTACCCGAGGTGGCCGGTCTAACGCTGTCGGCGGTGTGGCTCTGGGCGGATGGCGTGGAACGGGTGACGATCCCGCTCACCGGGCTGGCGGGCTATCGAATCGGCTCACCGGTATACTCATCAGAAAACTCTTGAGCTGTGCGAAATATGTATGTGGAACCCTTCGTAAGTGGAGGACAACAATATGACTGTTATTGAGCGAAAATCTGATAAACTTGACAAGAGTATATGAGGAGAATATCATCCCTTCTCGCTGGTACCGCCACATGCAGTCGAGCCTATGGCCAGGCTCGACCGTGGCGGGGTGAAGAGGCGATTGCTGGAGGTGCCGAGCACGCTGAGTTGCCTGCCGCGGAGGGGGAGCTACAAGCGAACGCCGCTTTGAGCCGGCTGTGACTTGGTGTCATGAAGCGGCGCCAAGGTCGGGCGATCAGTTCCTGAAGTACTGGGGAGGGAAGGGATGAACCGCACGACCGACTCGTTTGCCCTGCAGGCTACCCCTTCGCGGACGCGGGAACCGAAGGGCACCGTTCACCAGCCAGACACGTGCGCCGCAGCGCGATCCGCTGCAGACGCGCCGAAACGCTCGGCGGATTCCGACAGGCCAGAAGTATCCATCGTTATCCCGACACGAAACGAGGCGGGGAACATTGAGCCGCTCGTTATGCGGCTGCAACGTGCGCTGGCCGGCAGGACGTTCGAGATTATCTTCGTCGATGACAGCGACGATGCCACGACCGATGAGATCGAGGCTGTCCAGCAGCGGGCTGCCGACCAGGTGCGTCTCGTTCACCGGCCGCGCGGGCAGCGACGTGGAGGTCTCGCTGGCGCCGTCGTGCTAGGCCTCGAGGCAGCCCGCGCGCCCTGGGCGTGTGTTATGGATGCCGACCTCCAGCATCCGCCTGAAGTCGTGCCGCAGCTCCTCACCGCCGCGCGGCAGCGCAAGGCGGACCTCGTGGTGGCGAGCCGGTATTGTGCCGACAGCGCGTTGACCAGGTTCAGCCGCCTTCGCGCTGCCGTGTCACGACTCTCTACCACGATCGCACAGCTGGCTTTCCCCCGGAGGCTGGAGCATGTGACGGATCCCTTGAGTGGGTTCTTCCTGCTTCGTCGAGCGGCGGTTGATCTTGGGCGGCTGCGTCCCCAGGGGTTCAAGATCCTGCTCGAGATTCTGGTGCGGCATCCGGATCTCCGGGTGGTCGAGGTGGGCTATGTGTTCGGAGCGCGCCAGGCTGGGGAGAGCAAGGCCACAGTGGGTGAGGGGCTGCGCTACCTCGCGCTGGTCACGCGACTTCGCTGCGAGGTCGGTGGTCTGCGCCTCGCCCGGTTCCTGCTCGTCGGCGGCTCTGGCATCGCGGTCAATTCGTTCGTCCTCGCCGCAGCCACTGAGCTGCTCGCGCTGCACTACCTGCTGTCGGCCGTGCTGGCCACCTGGGCTTCGACCATGTGGAACTTCTGGCTCACCGAGCTGTGGGTGTTCCCTGATCGACACGATCGCCGAGGCTGGGTGCCCAGGCTGGGCCGGTTCACGCTGGTCAACAACGCCGCGCTGCTCCTCCGCGGCCCGGTGATCTACGTCCTGACCTCGGTCCTCTTTATCCACTACCTCGTGTCGAACCTGATCTCTCTGGGACTGCTGTCGCTCATCCGCTTTGCTCTGGCAGACGTCTGGATCTGGAAGGGGCAGCGTCGCATGCCAGCGACCTTCAATTACGACATTCATCGGATCCTCACCGTGAGCTCAGACGTGCGCTTGCCCGAGCTGGAGCCATTTCGGGTCGACGAGCCGATCCCGCGACCGGACATCCGTGTGCGGATCGGCAGGCGGCAGGCGATGCCGAGCGATCGCGAGACCAAGCGCATGCGGTACGCGGAGCTACCGGGTTCGCTCGGCTTCGCCCTCGAGGTGGCAAAGGGCGAGACGATCAATGTCGCGGTGTCACCGCTGCTGCGCTACTCGCCGCATGTGCTCTACACGAACGTGGTCGAGCCGATCTTGCGCTGGACGTTCGTCGAGCGCGGCTACGCGCTGGTTCACGGTGGGTGCTTTACGGTCGGCGACCGGGCCTATTTGATCACCGCGCGTACCGACACCGGTAAGACCACGACGATGCTGCACCTCCTGAGCCAGCAACGGCTCGGCGGTGCGGAGATCGCGTTCCTCGCTGACGATCTCACCCTGCTAACGCCTGATGGGCGTGTGCTGGCCTATCCGAAACCGCTGACTGTCAGCCGTCATACCGTCGCCGCGATCAACCCTGCAGCCCTCACCCGTACCCAACGGCTCAAGCTGTGGTACCAGAGCCGCGTTCACTCTCGCGCTTGCCGTCGACTAGCACTCCGGCTCGCCGGAGGAACGCTGCCGATGGCAACGGTGAACGCGCTCGTGCAGCTCCTGGTACCGCCGCCTAAGTACGCCATTCAGCAGCTCATCCCGGCGGCTCGCGTCGTACCCGAGGCGTGGCTAGCGGGCGTGTTCTTCATCGAGCGAGGCGGCGAGGAGGAATACACGCTGGATCCGTCACAAGCGGTGGAGCAGCTCATGTGCAACAGCGCTGACGCCTACGGCTTCCCTCCGTACAGCGCGCTAGAGCCCTTCCTCTGCCGAACAGAGGCTGTGGACTTGCGGGCCCGGGAGCGCCAGATCGTGGCGCGGGCGCTTGGTGAGCGCCCTGCTCGCTGCATCCGTCGCCGCTCGATGGATTGGGCACGACGAATCGCTGAGCTCGTCGAATCGCCCGAGCGGACTAGGACGGCATTGCCTTATCCGGCTGCGCATGGCGCCGTACCGGGGCAGGTCGCGCATGCCCTGCGCGCCCAGGAGCTCGGGTGCAGCACGTGGGGAGACCGCGTGTGAGCGACACCCTGCTCCACCTCTGGATCATCGTCACCTCTGCCCTCCTCACGGCGCACACGATCGCGACGCTCTGCCTCATGCTCTACACGTGGGGGCGGCCCGACCGGCTGCTCGCAACGCGCAGCCCCGAGTTCTACCTGCCGGCGACTCGCTCCTTCACGGCAATTTTGCCGGCCCGGCATGAGCAAGGCGTCATTGGGGAGACAGTGCGGCGTGTCTGGGAGGCGAACTACCCGAAAGATCTTCTGGAGGTAGTCGTCGTCTGCGAGCAGAGCGACACCGAGACGATCGAGGAGGCTCAGCGCGCTGTGGCGGAAATCGGCCATCCGAATGCGCGGGTGCTTACCTTCACCGATGGGCCGATCAACAAGCCTCATGGGCTGAACGTAGCGCTGCGACAGACCAGTCACCAGGTGGTCACGATCTTCGACGCTGAGGACGACGTTCATCCCGACATCTTCCAGATCGTCAACACGATCATGGAGCGGGACGGTGCGCGAATCGTTCAGGCGGGCGTTCAGCTCATGGATTTCCAGTCAAGCTGGTATGCCGTCCACAACGTGCTGGAGTACTTCTTCTGGTTCAGATCGCGGCTGCATTTCCATGCGACGGTCGGGGTGATTCCCCTTGGAGGGAACACCGTGTTCATCGAGCGAGCCTTGCTCGAGGCCGTTGGCGGGTGGGACGAGCGCTGCCTGACGGAGGATGCTGATCTCGGCATCCGCTTGAGCGCGCTCGGCCACCGGATCGCCGTGACCTACGACCCCGAGCACGCGACGCGCGAGGAGACGCCCCCGACACTCGCCGGCTTTATCCGCCAGCGCACTCGCTGGAACCAGGGGTTCCTGCAGGTGCTGCGCAAGGGCGTGTGGCGCCAGCTACCCGAGTGGAGGCAACGGCTACTCGCCTTCTACACCTTGGCGACCCCCTTCATCCAGGCGCTCAGCGGTCTGCTCTGGATCCCTGCGCTGGTCATGATGGTCGCGGTGAAGGTTCCGGTGGTGATCGCCATGCTCTCGCTGCTGCCGCTCTACGGGCTCGGATTCCAGTACATCACCGGGCTGATCGGTCTCTGGGAGTTCGCCGCCGTCTATCAGCTTCGCCTCAGGCCGCGGGATCTGCTCGTTTTCACCCTCGGCTTCTTCCCTTACCAGCTCCTGCTGAGCCTCGCTGCCGTGCGAGCGGTCTATCGTGAGGCGCGGGGGTTGACGAACTGGGAGAAGACCGCTCATACCGGTGCCCACCGGGAACCGCGTCCGGCCCTGGCCGGTACCGCGGTGCCAGCGGAGCGCCAGGAGGCATCCGATGGCGGACGGGCGATTTTCCCGGCCCGCTTTGCCTTCCAGGAGTCGGACCAGGCGCGATATCGCGAGCTCGATGGCTAGTTTGTAGGGAGAGGTCCGATGGTGCAGCGATCGGGCAGGCCAGCCCCGGGCTATACCCAAGTAACCAGCACTCCCCGAGTCGAGGAGAAGCGCTGGGGCGTCGTCGTTTCGACGGATCGCCTTCGCGAGGTGCTCCCCCAGCTCTGGGAGTACGGCGCGCTCCTGGTCGTGCTCCTCGCTGCCACCGTCTTCACTGCCAGCAATATGTTCCGCTACCCGCAGTACGAGCTCGATGAGGGGACTTACGTCGGCGCGGCCTGGGCCATGTTCAAAGAGGGCAAGCTGTTCTACTACACCTACACATATGCCCACCCGCCGTTCGGCTGGTTCGTGCTCGGCCTCTGGGCCACGTTGACCGGAGGCTTCCACGCGTTCGGTGCGTCGGTGAACACCGGCCGGGCGCTGATGCTGCTCGTCACGCTGTTGAGCACGCTTCTGATCTTCGCCATCATCCGCCGGGCGACAGGGCGGGTCTCCGCTGCGGCCCTCGGCGCGCTGGCGTTTGCCGTGTCGCCACTGGGTGTTAGTCTCCATCGCCAGGTCTACCTCGACAACCTCGCGACCTTCTGGTTCCTGGTCTCGCTCTACCTGCTGGTGACTGCGAACGGCAGCCTCTGGCGGACGGTCCTGAGCGGGCTCGCCTTCGGGCTGGCGTTCTGGAGCAAGGAGGTCATCGTCGTCCTGCTGCCAGGGATGGCCCTCGCGGCCCTGGTCCAGTCGAGCCCGGCTAATCGGCGCTACGCGACGACCCTGTGGAGTGCCACCGCGGTGGCCGTCATTTCGCTCTTCCCGTTGATGGCCCTGCTGAAGGACGAGTTGCTCCCTCCAGGGGTGCTCTGGAGCTCGCCTCAACCGCACGTGAGCCTGATCGGGACCTACCTGCGGCAGGCGGCACGGCCCGGAGGCGGGTTGCTCGATCCGGACGGCGATTTCTGGCAGGAATTCGCTGAGTGGCGGCGCCGCGACCCAGCGCTGATCCTCGGCGGGCTGGGGGCGAGCGGGATCGGCCTCCTCGCCTGGCGGCGCGACCGCCTGCTGTTCTGCGTCTCGCTCCTGGTAGTCTCGTTCGTCCTCTTCCTCGGCCGCGGCGGAGTTGTGTTCTTCTACTACATCATTCCGCTGCTCGCCTTGCTGGCCCTGGCGCTAGGGTTGCTTGCCGGCTGCGTGATCAATGCGCCGGTGCGCTGGCCGGTACTGAGCCGGGCCGGTGCCGCCGGTGTCCTTGCCCTGTCTCTCGTCCTGATGCACTGGGCTGTACCGGCCAACCGGATCAACTTCACAGCGAATCGCACGTCGGACCAGCAGGCCGCGACGCGCTGGATCGCCCGGAATCTTCCCCCGTCCAGCCTGATCATCACCGACTCGTTCCCCTGGGCTGACCTGCGCGACCCGTCGCTCGTCCAAGACGAGCCGTTCACGGCCCACTACTACTGGCCACTGCTGGCCGACCCGATCCTGCGCAGGCAGTTGCTGAAGGACGACTGGCGAACGATCGACTACCTCGTGACTAGCCCGGTCACGGTGCGCGATATCACCCGAAACAACCTCCCGCTCGTCTCCGAGGCGCTGGAGGAATCGGATCCCATCAAGGTCTTCGAGTCAAGCGACTGGCCGATCACCATCTGGCGTGTCCGCAAGCTTCACCAGTTTGAAGCGCCCGCCGAACCGATACTGGTCAATACCTGGGAAAGCTACAAGAAGCGCTTCATCGAGGACGGGCGTGTCATCGAGCCGAACGCGGGCCGCCGGACGACTTCCGAGGGGCAGGCGTATGCGATGTTGCGGGCGGTCTATATGGGCGACCGCGAGACGTTCGATCGCGTGTGGGCTTGGACGAAGGCAAATCTTCAACAGCCGAGCGGCGTGCTGGCCTGGCTCTGGGGGATACGACCCGACGGCGCGCAAGGCGTTCTCGACTCGAACTCCGCCACCGACGCGGACGAGGACGCCGCGCTCGCTCTCCTCTTCGCGTCGCGTCGCTGGAACGAGCCGAGCTATCAGCAAGAGGCTTTGGTCATCCTGCACGGGATCTGGGAGCAGGACACTGCAGTCGTGAATGGGCGGCGCGTGGTCACCGCGGGTAGTTGGGCCCGAATGGTCGCCCCCGATGGGCGGCGCTATGCGGTGATGAACCCATCGTACTTCGCCCCGTATGCCTACCGGATCTTTGCTGATGCGGACCCGAGCCGCCCGTGGATGGACCTGGTGCACTCGACGTACGACCTGCTACGCCAGCTCCAGCGCACGCCTGGGCTGGGTGGGGAGGTCGGTCTCGTACCTGACTGGTTCATGGCTGACATTGAGACGGGCAGCCTCCACCCGGTGAACGTCGAGGGCTTGAACCCGAACTTGTTCTCTCACGACGCTAGCCGTGTCCCGCTGCGGATCGCGATCGACTGGCTCTGGTTCCAGGACAACCGCGCCAAGGAGATCCTCTCGCGGCTGAGCTTGCCGAAGCGGGAGATCGGACAATCCGGGAAGCTGATGGCTGCCTATCACCTTGACGGGAGCCCGGCCGCCAGCTACGAGTCGACCTCGGTGTACGCGGGGATTCTGCCGGGCCTCCTGCTCAGCGAGGATCGCTGGCTCGCACACCGGGTCTTCGCGCAGAAGATCCTCGGCGCCTATGTGGACGCGCCTGGCCAGTCCTATTGGGGGCAAGATCCTGAGGATTACTACACCCAGAATATGGCCTGGTTCGCGACTGCCTTGATGAATGGCGCGCTCAGCAACCTCTGGGCCGGCGAGCGCGTAATCGACTGGGCGCGGGCCATGCCGGAAGGCTAACGAGATTGCCGTGACCTTCCTTCCTCTTCAGCCGCTGCAGCCACCCTGAAGACCGGGTGGCGGGGAGCCTCGGCGACGAAGGCGTCGATCGGGTCATCCGGTGAGACGTTGAAGTAGGGGCGAACCACCGGTACCTGGCGGAGGTACTCCTTGAGGATCGCGGCGGCCTCTTCCGGCGTGACCTCCTGGATCCGCACGGTCTCGGCGCGTCGTCCGCGGCTGAGCGTGACCTGCCCGGCCGCTCGCGCGTTCCGCACCCAGTTGACCTCCCCGTACGGCGCGACCAGCCAGCGCTGGGTGCCCCGCTCGACGAGCGTCACCGGCGTCGTGTACAGCCGGCCGGTCTTGCGCCCCTTAACCGTGAGCAGGTACGTGTGCGGGACCGGCAGGCCGACCCTCAGCAGAGCACGCACGAGCGCGTTCACAGCGCGCCGCCAGCGCGTGAGACGGTAGGTCCGTGCCACGGTGCCATTGCCTCCAGCGCGAAGCCCTCTCCCTGGGTGTACCCGGAGAGAGGGCACGGGCTCGACGGCTGCTCGCCGCCAGCTATGGCAACGCCACGCCGAGCTGCTCGGCCAGCGCTTCCGGCTCCGTTACCGGCTGCTCGCAGGCGAAGTTGCGGCACACATAGGCGGTCGCGTGGCTGTCCACTGTCGTCCGGTTGGCTAGCAGCGGCACGATCTCGGCGGCCTGCTCGTCGTCGGGCCGGCGCAGGGCTACCACCTTGTAGGGCTGGTACGGCTCGCGCACCACGCGAAGCAGCGCCCGCGTGTCCGAAGCCGTTGGCTCGCCGACGAGCGCGACCTCGAACGGCTGGCCCAGCGCGAAGTCGATCGCGATCAGGAACTGCCCGAAGCCGACCGGATGCTCGGAGGCCAGCTTGGCGTACCGCTCCAGGATCATCGTCGCCCGCTGCTGGTAGCGCGTTTCGCCCAGCAGCAGGGAGAGCCGCAGCAGTGCCTCGGCAGCGGCGCCGTTCCCGCTCGGCGTGGCCGAGTCGAAGAGCCCCTTGGGCCGGGTGACCAGTGCCTCGCTGCGCACGCTGGTGTCGAAGAAGTCGCCCTGTTCCTGGTCGCTGAACTCGGCGAGCATCGTCTCAGCGAGCTCACGGGCCCAGGCGATCCAGCGAGCCTCGAAGGTCGCCTCGTAGAGCGATACCAGCCCGTTGATCAGGTAGGCGTAGTCCTCGAGCAGGCCTTCGATCTTGGCCCGGCCATCCTTGTGGACGTGGAACAGGTGCCCGTCGCGCGCGACGGTCGCGCGCAGGAACTCGGCGTTTCGAGTGGCGGCTACGGCGTAGTCGTCGCGGCCGAGCGCAGTGGCCGCCTCGGCCAGGGCACGGAGCATCAAGCCGTTCCAGGAGGTGATCACCTTCTCGTCACGTCCTGGCCAGACCCGGCGGGCACGCGCCTCGTAGAGCTTCTTTCGTGCATCGGCGATGATCCGCTCGAGCTCGTCCGGGTCGATCTCCAGCTCCGCCGCGACCTGGTGAGGCTCGTGGGGAATGTAGAGGATGCTCTTGCCCTCGAAATTGCCGCCCGGCC
>VAPR01001478.1_pt1 | contig 11395 bp, 11 predicted proteins | sample 3380701 | NCBI WGS metagenome assembly VAPR01 (sample SAMN11536904, study PRJNA540576) | hot springs metagenome | isolation source: hot spring wet sediment | place: Spain: Lobios | collected 2014-01
GAAGGAGAAGTTCGGCGTGGAGGTGGTGGACGGCATCGGGTCGTCCGAGCTGTACCACATCTACGTCTCCAACCGGCCGGGCCAGGTGCGGGCGGGCAGCGTGGGCAGGCCGTGCCCGGGCTACCGCGCGGAGGTCCGCGACCCGGAAGGGCGCCCACTCCCACGGGGTGAGGTGGGCGAGCTGTGGGTGTGGGGTGAGACGGCGGCGCTCCTGTACTGGAAGGACCGGGCCAAGTCGGTGCGCACGTTCCACGGGAACTGGGTGCGAACGGGAGATCTGTTCCGCGAGGATGCGGAGGGCTACTTCTGGTACCAGGGCCGGGCGGACGACCTCATGAAGGTGGGAGGCGTTTGGGTGGCGCCGATGGAGGTGGAGGACTGCCTCCGGCAGCACCCCCTGGTGGACGACTGTGCGGTGATCCCGCTCGTGCGCGAGGGGTTGTCGGTGCCCGCCGCGTACGTGGTGCTGCGGGATCCAGAGGCTGCAGGCCCCGAGCTCGCCCGGGAATTGCAAGAGCACGTCCGGCGGCACCTGAGCCCGCATAAATACCCCCGGGAGGTGTACTTCCTGCCGTCCCTCCCGCGGACCCCGTCGGGCAAGGTGGACCGCAGGCAGCTACGGGAGAGTGCTGGGTCAGCGGGCCAGGCGACCGGGTCGGTCCCGGCCCTCCCCGCGCAGGACCGCGCGGATGGTCTCCACCAGTAGGTCCACGAGCACCTGAAAGGTGTGCTCGCCCTCCTCCGCGGTGGCGTCCGCGGGCCACCCGCAGTACGCCTGTTGCATTCCGAAGCCTTGGAAGTCCCTCTGCCCTGACGCCATGGCCTGCGCGAGGTTCACGGGCAGCGGAGGCAGGGAGCGCAGCAAGGCCCCGTCTACCAGGTCGGGCCGTTCCGCCAGCACCAGGGACGTTTCGTAGCGGCCCGCGTGGCAGGCCCCGCTGCGGAACTCCTCCGTGAGCCGCTGCGCCCGTTCCCGGCGCGTGAGGTCGAGGTAGCCCACCACGACCCCGGTCTGGGCCTGCACCGCGTCCAGGGCTTCGTGCACGCAGCGCACCTGCTCCGGCTCGAAGTGGTGGTTGACCACCACGATCCACCGGAAGCCCTGCCGCACCAGGTCCGTGCACACGTCCACGAGAAGGCCCCGCAACGTAGCCTCCGAAACCCCCACCGCGCCCGGGAAGGCCGCGGCGCACCGGGTGACCCCGTAGGGGACCGGCGGCAGCACCAGCACGCGCACCTCGGGGTCGTCCCTCAAGCGCTGCGCCGCGCGCCTGCAAATGCCCCACGAGATCACCAGGTCGGCGCCCAGGGGGCCGTGCGGGCCGTGGGGCTCCACAGCTCCGAGGGGCAGCAGCAGGACCGGCCGGCGCGGCGAATCCCGCAGCGCGCCGGCGGCGGGCCAGCTCAGGTCTGCGAACTCCCAGGTCATAGCAGGAGGTAGCGGCGCCGAACCTCCTGGTTGCCCTGCAGCTCTTCCACCGTTCCCTCGAACCGGATGCGACCGTCGTCGATCACGTACCCGCGGTCCGCCAGGCGCAGCGCCGCCCCCACGTTCTGCTCTGCGAGCAGGACCGTGAGCCCCGAGGCCTTGAGGGTGCGGATCCGGTCCTCCAGGGCGCGCACGAGCATGGGCGCGAGCCCCTCCATGGGCTCGTCCAGCAACAGCAGCTCCGGGTTGCCCACCAGGGCCCGGGCGATGGCCAGCATCTTCTGCTCGCCGCCGCTCAGGTGACTGCCGCGGTGGTGCTGCTTTTCCCGCAGCACGGGAAACAGCTCGAAGACCCTCTCCAGGGTCCAGTACCCTCCCGCCCGCGCGCGCATCCCCACCTCCAGGTTCTCCAGCACCGTCAGATCCGGGAAGATCCGGCGGTCGTCGGGCACGTATCCGACCCCGCGCCGTGCCACCACGTGGGGCGGCCGACCGGTCAGCTCCTGACCCCGGTAGCGGACGCGTCCTTGCCGCGGTGGCAGGAGCCCTGCCACGGTTTTCAGGGTCGTGCTCTTGCCTGCGCCGTTACGGCCCAGCAGGAAGGCCACCTCACCCTCCCACACCCGGAAGGAGACGTCGAACAGCACGTGGCTCAGCCCGTAGTACGCGTGCACTCCCTCAGCCTCCAGAAGCGGATTCCCTTGCGCAGCGGTGGCGGCAGGCCGAGGGGGAGGGGCGCCCCCCTCCGCGTCTCCCAGGTAGGCCCGCTGGACCTCCGGGTGACGCCGGACCTCCTCGGGAGATCCCTGCACCAGAGTGCGCCCCTGGTGCATGACCACCACGCTGTGGGCGGTGGAGAACACCACGTCCATGTCGTGCTCACAGAACAGGATGGTCAGCCCCTGGTCCCGGTTCAGCCGGGTGATCAGGTCCAGCGTGGCGGCGGTCTCCTCGGGGGACATCCCCGCGGTGGGCTCGTCCAGCACCAGAAGCCGGGGTCGGCTCGCGAGGGCCACGGCGATCTCCAGCACCCGCTGGTCTCCGTGGGAAAGGGTGGCGGCCAGGTGGTCCGCGCGGTCAGCCAGCCCGGTGTGCTCCAGGATCTCCTGGGCCTCCTGAGCCGCAAAGCGAAAGGCGGGACGCACGAGGTGGAACGTCCGGCGCGCCCGGGCGAGGGCCGCGGCGTGCACATTCTCGAAAACCGACAGGCGCGGGAAGATGTTGGCGATCTGGAAGGTCCGGCCGAGGCCGGCGCGGCAGCGGCGGTGGGCGGGCCAGCGGGACACGTCCCGGCCGCCGAGGAAAACCCGCCCGCGATCAGGGAGCAGCACGCCGGTGATCAGGTTGAAGAGCGTGGTCTTGCCAGCGCCGTTGGGACCGATCACGGCTACGATCTGGCCCGCGTCCACCTGTAGGGACGCGCCGCGCACCGCCGGGAAGCCGTGGAAGGAGCGGTGCAGGTCCTCGACCCGGAGGAGCTCAGGCATGGAGCCCTCCCGGGCGCGGGGCTCGGGCTGGCTCCTGTACGGGCCGCGGCCGCAGGCGCCGACCGACCTCGCCCATGATGCCCTCGGGGAGGAAGAAGATGAGCAGGATCAGCAACAGGCCCAGCACCAGGGTCCAGTACTCAGTGTAGCGGCCCACCAAAGTCCGCAGGGCGACCACGAGAGCAGCCCCCACCAGCGGGCCTGGGAATGTGAACCACCCGCCCAGCAGGCACATGACCAGGATCTCGAGGGACAAGACCCAAAACAGCATGTTGGGGAACACGGACCGCTCCAGCACCACGTACAGGACGCCGGCCACCCCGGCGAAGAACGCCGCGAGCACCATGGCCGCCAGCTGGTGGCCCCGCACGTCCACGCCCATCACGTGGGCTCGCTGGGGGTTGTCGCGGATGGCCTGCAGCGTCAGGCCGAAGGGTGAGCGAACGATGAGCCATAGCGCCACCAGGGAGCACGCCACGGTGACCAGCACGAAGACGTACGCACCCCCCAGGGTCTGCAAGCCCGCGGGCAGGGGGATCCCGTGGATCCCGTTGTCCCCGCCTGTCACCGGGTACCAGCGGAGGGCCACGATCCACACGAAGGATCCCAACGAGAGCTGCAGCATCCCGAAGTACAGCCGCGACAGCCGCACGCAGAAGAAGCCGATCACCAGGCCTGCGGCCGCCGCGGACACCGGCCCGGCCAGGAGCGCCAGCCACGCGGGCCAGTCCAGGCGGGTGATCCCCACCGCGGCGGTGTAAGCCCCGATCCCGTAGAAAACCGCGTGGTGGAACTGGTACAGCCCACCGTAGCCCAGGACCAGGTTCAGGCTCATGGCGAGCAGGCCGGTGACCAGGCAGAGGGCCACGAGGTACACGTAGAAAGGGGGAAGCCAGGCGGGGGCCGCCGCTAGGGCGGCCACGAGCATCACCAGCGCGGCACGGGCGCTCACCATGCCGACCGCGTGAGCCCTGTGGGGCGCACCAGCAATACCGCCGCAGTCACCGCGTAGGGGAAGGCGATGGCGAACTGAGGCCACACCAGGAGTCCCAGGGACTGGGTCAGGCCGAACAACAGCGAGCCCGCCAGCGCGCCCCACAGGTTTCCGAGGCCGCCCACGATCACGATGAGGAAGCTCTCTACGAGCAGGGTGTGGTCCATCCCCAGGGTGATGCTGGTGGTGGGGGCCACCAGCGCGCCGCCCAGTCCCGCGAGGAAGCAGCCCACCGTGAAGGCCAGGGCGAACACCCGGCTCACGTCCACGCCCAAAACACCCACCATGTCCCGGTCTGTGGCTGCGGCGCGGGCCAGCTTGCCCACCCGGGTGCGGTGCGCGAACAGCCACAGGGCCACCGCCACCAACGGGCCCGCACCGAGCAGCACGAGGTTGAACCGGGGCAACGCCACCCCCAGCACGCTCACCGCGCCCTGCAAAGACGGTGGGGGAACCAGAGAGCGGTACGTGGGACCCCACACCATCTTGACCAGGTCGTTCAGGATCAGCATGACCCCAAAGGTGAACAGGATGAGCATCAGGTGTTCGCGGTGGTATAGCCGTGCCAGCAACAGCCGCTCCACCAGCAGGCCCACCGCGGCGGTGGCGAACGGCGCCGCGGCCAACCCCACCCACATGCCCGCGGGGTGCCCGCGGAACGCTTCGGCCACCGTCCAGGCCACGAAGGCGCCGGTCATGTACAGGGACCCGTGGAAGACGTTGGGGACCCGCAGCACACCGAGGACGAGGGTGAGCCCGGCCGAGACCACGAAGAGGATCATGGCCCGGCTCAGGCCCACCAGGAGCTGGCCAGCGACCGCGCCGGCGTCCACGGTCTAGCGCGCTCGTTCCCGCGCCCGCCGGATGTCGTCGCAGGTCGGCATCACGTCCCGGCCCGGGACCGTGACCAGATCCCCTGCCACCAGGAACGGGAACCGGGGGTCACGACGGGTGACTCCGAAGAACAACGGCAACATGGCCTGGTGGTCGCACGCGCGCATCTCCACCTCGCCCACCGGGGTCTGGATCCGCAGGCCCTCCAGGGCATCCACGAACCGCTCCCGGTCCAGCGACCGCGCCCGGCGGAACGCCTCCGCGATGAAGTGGGCGGTGATGTAGCCGTGGAAGGCCGGGAAGCCCGGCGGGTCCCGGTAAGCCGCCTGGAAGTCCTGCACGAACTTCCGGTTCGCGGGGCTGTCGGGGTAGTAGAACAGGTAGTCCGTGGTACCGAACACGCCCTCAGGTGCTGCAGTTCCCAGAGGCCGGAGCACCGTCACATCGATGGCCGTGTGGATGGCCGAGGGGAGGCGCTGAGCGAACCCGATGACCTGCATGGTCCGCAGCACGTTGGCCATCCCGGCCCCGCCCGTGCCGAAGAACACCGCCTGGGGTTGGGGCCGCGCCTGCATGATCTGGGTCAGGTAGGGGACGAGGTCCGGCTCGCCGGTGCGCCACCAGGTCTGGTTCACCAGCTCCGCCTCCGGCTTCAGGCGCTTCATGAACCGCCAGAAGGAGTTCGTGACCGCGTGGCCGTACTCATAGTCCTCCGCGGCGAGCCAGAAGCGGGTGTAGCCGCGGCGGGCCAGGGCTTCCGCCAGAGCCTTCCCGGCCATGGCGGTATTCTCGGTGGTACTGAACACGTACCGGTGCCCGCGGGAGCCCGTGATGGCCTCGCTCTTACTGATCCACACGATGAAGGGCACCCGCTGCTCCCGGGCGAAGGCGGAGATGGCCAGCGCGGTGGCGCTGTTGATGGTCCCCACCAACACGTCCACCCGCTCCTGGAGCACCAGCTCCCGCGCCATGCTGAGCCCGATCTCAGGGCTAAAGCGCTCGTCCCGGGTGACAAACTCGATCCGGGCGCCGTGCACCCCATCCCGGTTGATCTCCTGCAACGCCAGGCGAAAACCGTTGAGGGCGTCATTCCCGAACACCGCGGGCGGCCCGCTGTAGGTGTCCACGATGCCGACCTTGATGTTGCGGTCGAACCGCACCGCGGGCGCTGCCGCGGCCGTCGTGGCGGCGACCACACAGGCCGCGGCCACCAGGACCCAGGCCTTCCGCTCCATCGCTCTCCCCCCTCAGCTGTGGGCTAGCGGACGCAGAACAGTTCGTCACCGTGCGGCGGGACCCCTCCCCGTCCCGGTGTGGGTCCGGGGCAGGGCGGGGAGCACATCCTCCAGCGCTTCCTCGAACCGCTGCACCTCATCCGGGGTGCCCACCGACACCCGGATCCACGTGGTGCCCGCAGGCCCGGGCCGGACGATCACGCCGCGCCGGGCCAGCGCATCCGAGACCTCGCCCGCGGGCCGTTCCACGTCCATCCAAACGAAGTTGGCCACGCTCGGGTACGTCCTTAACCCCAGGCGGCCGGCCACGGCCATCAGCCTCCGCCGACCCTCCGCAACCACGGCCAGGGTGCGCGCCACGTGCCCGTGGTCCCCCAAGGCCGCGAGGGCCGCGGTTTGCGCCGGGGTCGATACGTGGAAAGGCTCCCGGACGCGCACCACCGCCTCCACCACTTCCGGAGGGGCCACCAGGTACCCGACCCGCAGCCCGGCGAGCCCGTACACCTTGGAGAAGCTCCGCAGCACCGCCACGCGCCGGCCTTCCCGCACCCAGCGCACGCCGTCCGGGTAGTCCGGCGCTGCTTCACGGGCAAACTCACAATACGCTTCGTCCACGACCACGAGGGGTCCGGCGGGCAGCCGCTGGAGGAAGTGGGAGAGCTCCTGCTCCGACAGATAGGTCCCGGTGGGGTTGTTGGGGTTGCAGACCACCACCAGCTGAGCGCCCGCGGCGACCTCGGCCATGCGGTCGAGGTCGTGCCGCCCGTCCGGGGCGAGGGGCACCTGCACCTCTCGGGCTTCCTGCAGGCGCGCGACCACGGGGTACATGGGGAAGCTCGGCCACGCGTACACCACGGTTTGTGTGCGGTCCAGGTAAGCCTCCGCGAGCAGTTTCAGCAGCGCGGTGCTGCCCGCGCCCACCGCCACACACGCCTGGGGCACCCCCAAGTGGGCGGCGAGGGCATCCCGCAGCGCCGTACAGTCGTCGTCCGGGTAGCGGGCCCAGTTCGCCGCGGCCCGGGACAGCGCTTCCAGCGCGGCGGGGGAAGGCCCGAGAGGGTTTTCGTTGGAGGCAAGCTTGACCGGAGGAGGCCCGCCGAGCTCCCGTTGCACGGCCTCCGGAGTGCCGCCCGCCACGTACCGCGGAAGGCGCTCAAGGGCACGCCGGGCGCGGGGATCTGTCATCGCACGCTCCCCATGATCGTGATCTCGGCTCTCACAGACCTTCTATCCAGGCGGTCGACTCCCCTGCGGCACCCCGGTAGCTGGCCGCAGCTGGTGAGGCGTACACAGTTTCGCCTCGCCGTAGCATTTTTTACATGAAGATTATCTTTTCTCACCTTACTCTTGACAGATATAAAAAAGTGACTTACGGTCGCTCATGAGGATCTGAGGATCGAGGTGTAAGGTGGCGTCCAACAGGGTCCTTTGGCGGTGCCCCGTGTGCGGGGGGGAGCTCCAGGCCGTTCGTCTCAAGTGCGGCCAGTGCGACACCATTATCGAAGGGAGGTTCGACCTCGGCCGGCTTGCTCGCCTGGATCCTGACCAGCTTCGGTTCGTGGAGACCTTCCTCAAAGTCCGGGGCAACCTCAAAGAGATGGAGCGGGAGCTGGGGGTTTCCTACCCGACGGTGCGTGCGCGGCTGGACGCAGTGCTGCAGGCTATGGGGTTTGCCCCCGAGGCGCGGGACCGGGACGAGGAAGCTCAGCGCCGACGCGAGGTGCTGGACCAGCTCCAGGCCGGGGCCATTACCGCGGAGGAAGCGGTGCGGCTGCTCCGCCACCGGCGCTAAACACCGGCGCTAAAGGCGCTAAAGAGGAGGCCGGCGATGTTCGGCTTGCACCCTATGCTGATCCAGCTCCTGTCGGCCCAGCTCCTGGAGGAGCGGCTGCGCGGCCGCGAACGGGAGCGCCGCGTGGCGCTGGCCCGCTCCACCCGCCCAACTGCACGCACTTCAGGCACCCTGCGGCGGCATCTGGGCTTGGCGCTGGTGAGGCTCGGCCAGGCGCTGGGGGCCCTTGGGGCACGCATCGCCTCCACAGACCTGTCCGTGGGAGGGCTGCCTTGAGCGAGGAACGCCGCGTGGTCTTGCAGATGCTGCGGGACGGCCGCATCACCGTTGAAGAGGCCGAGGCGCTGCTGGACGCCCTGGAGGAGCCGGTGGAGGGGGAAGATGGTCTGCAGCAGGGCGTGCGCAGGGCGGTGGAGACCGTCGGCCCGGCGCTACGGTCTGCCCTCCGGATCCTGCGGGAGCGCTTGCGGGTGGAGCTGGGCCAGCCTGGCGACCAGGCGGCCGTGACCCGCGCGGCCGGCGAGGTCCGCTGGTCCCACGCAGCACCCCAGGGCCGAGTCGTGGTGCGCAACGTCCGCGGCGACTTGGTGGTGCAGAACTGCTCGGACGACCAGGTGCACGTAGAGGTCCGCAAGCGGGCGTGCAGCGCCTCGGAGGGCACCGGAGAACAGCCCCTCCCGGAGGAGCAGGTGGTGGTGGAGCCCCGGGGCGAGGACTTGGTGGTCGAGGTCGGGCCGTCGTCCGGCCAATTCCCGGCGGACCTAACCCTGCGTTTCCCCCCGCACACACGCCTGGACGCGCAGGTCGAGAGCGGCGACGTGCGCGTGGCCCACGTCGCCTCGTGCACCCTCCAGGTAGGCGTCGGCGATGTGGCGGTTGGGCGGGCGTCTGGCTCTGTGGCGGTCCGATGCGGTTCGGGCGATGTGCGCATCGGGACGGTCGAGGGAGACCTCTCGGTAGATACCACGAGTGGCGACGTGTCCGTCGAACGCGTGGTGGGCTCGGCGCGCGTGCACGTGGCGAGCGGCGATGTAGAGCTGGGGGGGTGCTCCGGCGCGGTGGTCGTGCGGCTTCAGCGCGGTGACCTTGATCTGGCGGTGGACGGCTCGCCGTCCGTGCAGCTCGAGGTGTCCTCCGGCGACGTGCAGATTCACGTGGCCTCCCTTGCCGCAGAGGCTGTGGCGCAGGTCCACGTCGCTTCGGGGGACGTGGCGTTGACGCTCGACCCTCGGGTGCGTGCCCGGATCCGCGCGCAGACCCAGCGTGGGGCCGTGAGCTGGGATGGGGAAGCCGTGAGCCGCGGGCCGGGTTCCGCCGAGGGTGTCGTGGGTGCTGCGGACGCCACGGTGTCCGTCCAGGTAGGCTCTGGGGATGTCGTGATTCGGGAGGGTCGCTGAGTGGACGAGCGCAGGAGGGTCCTTGAGATGCTGCGGGACGGCCGCGTTTCCGTCGAGGAGGCGGAGCGGCTGCTGGACGCGCTTGACACCGCGCCCGCGCCGAGCGCGGCCGCACCGCGGTTCTTGCGTGTGCAAGTCAGCGGCCACCGGGGGGACAAGGTGGACGTGGCCCTGCCCTTGGCTCTGGCGGACGTCGCGGTGCGCCTGCTGCCCAAGGGCCTTCGCGTGAGCCTTGGCGGGGAGGAACTGGAGGTCGCGCGGCTGCTGTCGGACCTGCGCACGAGCGGAGCTACGGGGACCATCGTGGACGCCCGCAGCGCGGTGGGCGATCACGTCCGGATCTCCGTCGAGTGATGGCTCCCGAGACCCCTGAAAGCCTGTGGAGGCACTCCGACTTCCTCAAGCTGTGGGCCGCCCAGACCGTTTCGGTCTTCGGTAGCCAGTTCACGGCCCTGGCGATCCCCGTGGTGGCGGCCCTGCTGCTCGGTGCGGCACCGGCGCAGATGGGCCTGTTGACCGCGATCAGCACGGCACCCTTCCTACTGTTCGCGCTGGCGGGGGTCTGGGTGGACCGCTGGCCGCGGCGGCGGGTGCTGATCGGAGCGGACGTGGGCCGGGCAGCCGTGCTCTTGGCGGTGCCGGCGCTGGCGGTGGCAGACCGGCTGGCGATGGTCCACCTGTACGCCGTTGGGTTCTGCGTTTCGCTGCTCACGGTGTTCTTCGACACCGCAGACCAGGCCTACCTGCCCACCCTGGTGTCTCGAGGCCGACTCGTGGAGGCCAACAGCCGGCTTGAAACCACTCGGTCGCTGGCTAGGCTGGTGGGGCCCGGGGTGGCAGGTGCGGCCGTACAGGCCCTAGGAGCGCCCCTGGCCGTGTTGACCAACGTCGCCTCTTTCCTGGGCTCCGCGGTGCTGCTGGGGTGGATTCGCACGCGGGAGGCGCCCCCGGATCCGACGGAACGGCGGCCGGTGTGGGCTGATCTGTGGGAAGGGCTCCGGTTCGTGTTGCGCAACCCGTACCTGCAGGCCATCGCCCGCTGCACGGGCTCGTTCAACCTTCTGTCCTCTGCTGCCGATGCGCTTCTGATCCTCTTCGCCACCCGAGAACTGGGACTCTCCCCCGCGGCCCTGGGTGTGGCGTTCAGCGTGGCCAACCTAGGGGGCCTTGCGGGCGCGCTGGCCGCCTCCCGCGTCGCCGGGACGGTGGGGCTGGGTCGGGCCATCGTAGCCGGTTCGGCGCTCAGCGGGCTGTGGCTGGTGCCCCTAGCCTTGGCGACGCCCAGCGCGGCCCTGCCCGCGGTGGCGATCGCCGGAGTGCTGGCTGGGCTGGGTGGAGCCGTGTACAACATCAACCAGGTGAGCCTCCGTCAGGCCATCACCCCGCTGGCGCTCCAGGGCCGTGTGAACGGCACCATGCGATTTCTGGTGTGGGGCCCCATGCCTGTAGGCGGCCTCCTCGGGGGCTTACTGGGGCAGGCTCTGGGTCTCCGATCCGCGCTGATGGTCCTTGCCGTCCTCCAGGCTCCCGTGTTCCTCTGGGTGGCCGCCTCTCCGGTGCGCAGGCTGCGCACCGTCCCCGTCGAGGCTTGACGCGCACCCGGGTTCGCTGCGAATACAATGGGGTATCGTGGGACCTCCGGGCTTCCTGCGCCTTCGCGACGTCGCCCTGGACCTGCGCCGGCGTGTGTACGTGGTGGGCATCCTCAACGTGACCACGGACTCCTTCTACGCGCCGGCTCGACACCCCACCCTGAGCGCAGCCTTGGAGCGCGCGCACCAGATCGCGGCGGAGGGCGCAGACCTGATTGAGGTTGGCGGCGAGTCCGCGCGGCCCGGGCCCGAGGTGCCGGCGGACGAGGAGGTCCGCCGGGTGATCCCTGTGGTCGAGCGGATCCGGACCGAGGTGGGGCTGCCGGTGGTGGTGGAGACCGTCAAGCCCCTGGTGGCCCGCGAGGCCCTTGAGGCAGGCGCGGTGGCGGTGAACGACGTGAGCGGCCTGCCCACGTCGGAGATGGCGGAGGTGGTGGCCCGCTACGGCGCGGGACTCGTGGTCATGCACCGCCGGGGGCCCCACAAGGTCCGACAGGTGGACCCCCACTACGAGGACGTTTTTGCGGAGGTCTACGCCTTCCTGGCGGAGCGAACCGACGTGGCCCGCCGGGCAGGGGTCGCCGCAGACCGCATCCTGGTGGATCCAGGCTTCAGCTTCGGGAAGACACCTGCCC
>VAPR01001481.1_pt1 | contig 11392 bp, 12 predicted proteins | sample 3380701 | NCBI WGS metagenome assembly VAPR01 (sample SAMN11536904, study PRJNA540576) | hot springs metagenome | isolation source: hot spring wet sediment | place: Spain: Lobios | collected 2014-01
GTCTAATACGGTCTTGAATAGTACCATACGTCATTGGCTTGTATTCGCCACCATAACGAGTGATAAACAAGGCATCGACTTCAAGTTTATCAAAATCTTCTCGGCGCATATCCAACCATTGCTCAATCAAGTCTCGTGTGTATTCTTCAAAAGCAACTTCAACACGATAACCACGTTTCTCTCGAATGTCTTTGAATATCATGTTATCAAGGTCAAGAGAGGAGAGGGTTAGTTTAGAAATTGCACCAACACGGTTTGCGCTATCGAACATTAATTCCCAAAGTAATCTATCTTGAATGTCGTATTTACTTTCATCAAGAAGACCTTCGCGAATCATCTGAATTTGTTTATCATCCAAAAAATATGAATTGATAATTTTCTCCTCATTCGCACCCTTCATACGATCCAACTTTTTATCAAATGGGTGACGGTCAATTAATCTACGTTTAAGACTCCATAAAAAGAAGGATGAAACGGCAGAAATCTTTGTATTAATAACTTTCTTGTTGTTTTGGAGTACATCTTGGCAGAAACTAATATAACCTTCCATGATATCGACTGCGTTTTCAAAAAACTCTTCATCATACAATCCAACGTTATTCCAGTTCTCGGCAAGATAAACAAGGAACTGGGTCATAAAGTTTTCATAAGTTTTATAAGTGGTTTGCTCAACCTCCTTATTTTTAATAATATTGCTTCGCAAATATTTTTCATATAAACTGCGATTCGCTGGGCTGATTAATGCTTTTCTTTCTTCTGTGAAATATTTTATCTTTTTAATACGAGACATTGCTTTACACCATCCTTAATGATTCATCTTCCCATAAAAACGAAAAAACCTCATCAAGAGGCCTTTGCAAATCTTCAGGATAAATTATTTTATAATTTAAGTTATTTGCTTTTAGCATATTTTCTTTTTCCGCTAAATTCTTCTTGTAATTTAATATTGATTTTCTCTTATCACTATAATCTTCTTTTGATAATATAATCCCTGCAATTTCTATGTACCATTTATTAAAAACTACATAATCAATATTTTTATTTCCTTTATATCCATTAATAAATGTTTTATAATAAACATCTCGTTTATAATCAACGTTAAAAACCAATCCTTTATCACGTAGATATTTTGAAACTAAATACTCCCATTTAGACAATGTTTTCTCACCATCATCAAATTTATATCGCATTCCTTTTCCATTTTGATTAGCATCAAACCCGATTGATTTGATATATTCTGCTAATGACATTCCTAATTCTTTTTTAAATCTTCTATTGTAAATATAATTGTTATAACACCAATCACAATTATCTATATCATCATATGATATTAATCTTCTGCCTTCTCTCAAAAATATAAATTCACACAATTTGTTTATATCGTCCTTTAACTGTTCGATTGCTCTTTCATTTCCATAACTTTCCCAATTTAATGGTAGCCCGAGTTCTTTAAGCATGTTATTAAAACTGCCCCAGTGATTTTTTATGGTCTGAATTCCTACTTCTTTGTCATGATCGTGAAGTTTAAAATCATTAGCGATCAGATTTCTTTTAAGTTTGTTATATTTATTTATAATGAATTCAGTAGCAAACTCTTTTGAAATGGAGTATCTTGGTTTGAATCCTAAATACTCTAGAAAAGAATTATAATCTTTCACATTTTTATCAGGACAATTATTAATAAACCATCTAGCAGATGGTAATATGTGACTATATTCATTATATGTATCTAAATCTTTGTAACTCAATGGTTGCCCTTTTTTATTGCTTTCTTCAATAAAAATTTCACAATATTCATCATACAGCTTTATATCTGGAATTATTTTTAGCTTATATTTCGCCCTAAATTCATGATAACGTTCTCCACATATTTCCTTGACAAATTCCATAGGTGGTAAATGATTTCTTTTTCTAACAATACTTCCATCAGGATAAATGTCATGTTCTTCAAAATATTTATCCCATAAAGCACAAACATCCTCAAAGGTTTTTATATGAGAAAATTTAGATTTCCTCTTTTGGTTTTTAAATCCCATACTTTCACAAAGACCAATATATCCAGCATAATTTAAACCATTTTCTTCTATATATTCTTGTATTGTTTTTGGATGTGGAAGTAATTTGTCTTTGATAATTTCAGAATATGAAGGAATTCTACCAAATTCATTGCACAATTCAGTTAACCGTTTTACAACTTGTTCAAAAGTAAATTTTCTTTTTAAACTACTACTCATATTTAATCACGCCTTTCAATGAACCTGCCTTTCTTAAAAAGAAAAAGTAGGCATCCCCGAAAGGCAGGGGAATTAAGCATGTTGATCAGACATGCCTTGCCTACTTTGAAATAAATTTATTTATATGCGCATATGAATAAATTACGTTACATCTAAGCCGTTTTTCTTTAAACCTTGCTTCAATAGCTGAATATGTTCACCCGAATCTTGAAAGTCATTACGAGTTTGAGATACAAACGGGCGAGGCTTTTCATACTCATACCCATAGCCTGTATAATTGTACCCAACTCCACTTTCTATCACTGATGGGATATATTTACCTGTTTCTTCATCCGTTCTGGTTGGGACAATTACTACTCCATCCTCAACATCTCTAATGTCAATATCTTCTTTTAATTGACCTGTGCGCTCGTAGCGCTTAGGCTCGTAAGAATAGACCATTGTTTCAATGTTCTCTTGCATCCGTTGTTTTACAGCAGGGGCGACATCTTCCTTGATTGACTTTTTAGCTAGATCGTTAATGTAACCTCCGAGTTGACTAAGACTCCTGAATTGCGGCATCAGTATCAACTTCTTCCTCAACGTTAAAATCCATGTTCTTCAAAGCAATGTTCTCAAATACATTGGTTATTTTATTTTGCAATAGAGGTAAGTTATCAAGCGTTTTCTTGGTAATGCGATTCAACTTGTTCACTTGCTCTTCATCAAAAGATTTTAAAATAGGCTCTAGGATTTCCAAGTCAACTAGTCGTTGAGCATACGCAATAATTTCAGCGATGGAGAGGGGGATTTCAAGAGAGGTAAAGTTCCGAATCAGGAGCATGTTTTCAACCAACATGGCATTTGTCAATGTATCCTGATCAATTCCTTTTTCTTTGACCTCTTCCATGACAATTCCATATTCAAGTGCGAATTTGCTGATTTTAGTGGGGCGAAATTCAGTATCGACTAAGATCGTAGCTATAGAGCCATCTGGTAAAGTCAGATTTACTTTTTTCTTTTCATCGAGTTTTTTATCATACTTGATTACATCATTAAGAGTCAGATTTTTAACTTTTTTACTCATAATTTCCCTCCCAGAAATTTTTAAATGAAACCTGCGTTTTATAAAAATAGGGCAGAGATTAACTTCTCCACCCTATTAATTTTATTTATTAGGTCATGAACACATAATCAGCATACACATAATCTCCGCCAACTTTTTCAGCGAACAGGTCAAATGTAATCGACAGGGTGGTCGCGTCTGTACTAGACATCGTGATTTCGAAGTTACCTTGTGGACGTGCCTTGTAAAAAGTAATGTTGGTTGCAACATCAGCTTCGGTCACTTGGTCACGGGCGATGCCCACACCTGCGATTTTCATTGCTTTCGCAAATTTAGTTGTTTTAATAGAGAATTTAGATACTGTAGTAGGAGTTGCATGTTGATACCAAACAACTGCCTGCTTGCCATTATCAGAAGTGTTAAAGGTCATATTAGCCCCTGTGATGCTGTACTGGTTAACTGCTGGAGCAGAGGCAACCTTTGTCAAAGCTTGACCATTATCTCTTGTGCCATTTAAGAAGTATACAGACGGGGTAGTTCCTGCGAGTGGAGTTTGAGACAACGTAGCTGCCCCAGCAGTAATTGTTACCACCTCTCGTTTATAAACATTTTGCGCAGATCCCGTTGTCAAAGTATCTCCACCGAGAGCAGCCAGAAGATTCAAGTCAACCAGCGGAATATCCAAGCGAAGTTCGCTTGTCTTGCTGTGGTCAAAGGCAAGCAATCTGGCAGCACCCTGTCCACCGTTAATAAAAATTCTTTCACTTGCCACAGCATTTGTAGTAGCAGTGGCATAATCAATAAACAATAGAGGAGCACCCGTTGTATAATCTAGCAGTTGTAAATCCATGACTTCCTTGATGCCATATTGCAAACTCATTATTGAATTCCTCCTATAATTTTATTTATCTATTTTAGTTGCCCAGTGCTTCAATTCCATTGATTTAGGATCAGAGGAATGGGGCAATAAATAGAATTGAGAATCATAATTATCCTTCATTAATAGGCGAATATATTTGGTATACAGTTGATATACAGTCAGGTTCATTACATCAAAAATGCTGAGGTTGGGACTGTATGCAGCAATTATCGAAGCAATATCGCTAATCCCTAGTACATTTTCCTTTTTTTGTTCTCTGACCTTTTCTTTCATTTCTTTTAACTTTTCAATATATTTAGCAGCAACTTCATTGACAGGTTTGTACACTTCTTCCTCAAACTCTTTGATGTAATTTTGGAGAGATATTATTCGCTTGATATCACTCCATTTTTCTTGAGTGATAATTCTCGCATCTTTTTCATGACCAAAATAAAAAAAGCCATCTTCTGAGAAGTTGACTTTCTCCTTAAAAAATAAATCAAACCCCATTGACATAATGTTTTTAAAATTTGAGTCATGATAGTAATAAGTCAAGACTAAATCATAATCCGAAATGTCATCATCCTTAATATGAGTCACATTTTTTTTGCTTATCAGGAAATAGGAAGTTAAAAGGTTGTAATTTGATTCACCAATCTCTGCAATTTCCTTAATAGTTAACGGATATAATTTTCCTATAGAATCAAGATTAATTGGGAGTCCGGCGAGTAATTTTAGTTCGAGATCATTGTTACTCATACATAATTCTCACTTCCGAAAAGATACCTAAGTCGATATCCAATATATCCATTTGGTGCTCCAATAGGTCTTCCGGATTTGAACTCAACTTTTCCCACACCAGTTATTCTTTTGTTAAATAACAGATCATTAATGGTGTCACAAATCCAAGTTAATCTTTGATCAACTTCATCAAAGTTTAAATGACAAATTACATCAAACACAAATTCTTGATCGGCAACTAAGTAATTTTTGGTTACATTACGATCACCAGCATAAAATAACAAACGACACTTAGGCTTGTCGTCTACAAGGTCATCCACTTTTGGAGTTGTCATAATCCTGTCCAAGATAATTGCCCATTTTTCTTCATCAGGCATCTCTAAAATGTTTTGTTTAGAAGGGGAGAGGGGAGAGTCTAAAGGATTGATGGCAGGGTAGTACAGCAAACGTAGCAATGTTTCATCCGTGGTTAATACCTTGTATATGTCCTGAATATTTTTGCGCATTTCCATTTCCCACACCTCCTAAACAAATCGTTCAACAGTTAATGTTACTAAACCAACCTGATTCATGGACTCTGAATAGTCAACATTCTTGACTTTGTATTTTTGCTGATACATAGTAAACTCCATGCCCTCTTTAATTGCCTCAGTGTAGGGGATAGTGATAAATAATTGACCGCTAGGCAAGTTGATGGTTTGATTGGAGTCGTAACCAGCAGATTTCGAAGAACTCACAATACAAGGAAAATCCGAGTAAACGGGAGTGATTGTGTATACTGGGCGTCCCATACTGTCAATGCCAGTTTGAGTTTTAGTTTCGCTTGTCTTGATGTGGAGAGTGTTGTTGCAGAGTTCGATGGTGGACTTATAATAAATTTCTCCCACGAAATCAGATGACAAGATGAGCCATTTTTGACTATCCCAATTTACAACATCACCTTTAACAGCTTTTTCTAAGGATAATAGAGTTTTTCTGTTATCCTTAGAGTTAGTAATTATCCTTGTGGAGATTTGTACTGTAGATTGGTTTAGGGTAACTTCATAATATGAGGGAGAGTTTTTAATATCCTTTTCAAGTATCTTTTTTGCTATATTCCTTTTTTGCTCTACACCTTCAACTCCGTAGGACAGTAAGCGGCTACGATATTTTTCAAAATATGTCATTTCAAATCATCCATATTTCCGTTAGAATACGAATAGCTAATTAGCATGCTATCTATCTCATTCTGCACGTCTTTTCTAAGCTCCCTTAACTCCTTAAGATGATTAGCTTGTGAATATAATTGCCAATCTTTACTGCCTAGAGATTGCTTTAGGAGTTCAATGGAGAATATTTGGGGGCGCAGCCATTCGTCAATCATAATAGTCCCTAGAATTTCTTTTTCTTCATCCGTTAGTGTATTTTGGAATTGAGCCGAGTCTCTTGCACTTAGATCTGTTTTGCACTTATTAAACTTGGGAATTGCGGAAATCAAATAATCTGAAAGCAATTGATCCATTTCATCACTTGTTAGGTTGATGAATGAATAATCGCTAATTTTTCGTAAAAACACATCAAACACTTCAGAAAAAGGGGTTGCCATAATACCCCTCCTTATTTTTCAATTAGTTCCACATTTAATACTCTCTCAACGAGTTGGATAGTAGACAGACTGTTTAACTTTTTGTTATCTATCATTTGTTTAGCTTTATCTGCTACCAGTTGCTTAACACTTGCTGGAGCCTTCCGCAATACTTCCTCAAGTCTATCATCGGGAAGTGTAAACAAGTTTTCCATATCATCAGGCTTGATTACATTCTCGTACAGTTTCTTCAACCCAAGATATTCAACCGCATCATCATCCAAGATGAGCATCCAAGGCTCATTTAAAATCCGAGATTGACTATTCTTAATTGAGATTAGTTCAGCCAATTCAATTTCGTCAGTATCACCGTAATTTTCAAAGCGCCATCCGCGACCATTACGTGATTCATATACCAGTAGACCAGATGTATAATTCATTACGGGAATAAGATCTTCTCGTTGAAGTTTTCGCTTCTCTGGTTTTACTTCTTGCTTTTCGACAGTATTTTCTTGTACTTCTAAGTTTTTTTCTACCGCTTCACTTGTATTTTTAGAACGCGCCATTTAAAATTTCCTCCCTTATTTTAAATAGTTTAGCCCACCATCAGAGGACAGTGGGCTAACTTTATCATTAAGAAAGTCGATAGATACCATACTTGGCAGAACTAAGTACAGTTAAACCGTAGTTCTTAATGAACATGTATTCTTTACTCATATCGCCTTGGCTATTGGTGAATTCATCAATAATTGCTTCACCTTCAATAGCAAGTTTCGCAATCTTAATATCACCAACAGGTAGTACCATCAGGAAGCTATCATTGATTGCAAATGTGTCAGAATTAATCTTGTGGAATTGTTTAATTTCACGCATGTTTGTGCCCTTAAATGAACCATAGTAGCCAAAAGAGTTGAGGGCATCTTTCATCTTGTCAGATTCTTTTGCGCTGGTAATTTTACCAAGAGCGGTCTTAGTTCCGAAAATCTCAACCATTTGACCTGTAGCAGCTTCAACGTGGGCAATTAGAGTAGTGAGATCGGCTTCCGTAAATGAACCAGATACTTTATAAGGCGCAACGAGAGTATTGTAGCTGTCATAAATTGCGGAGTAAATTTCTTCAGCAAGCTTTACTTCAAAAGACTTAGCTACACGATTGACCATTTCAGCCCAATCAATACGACCAGCCAAAAAGCGATGAAGTTCTTCGTAAACTTTTACAGCGCGAGGCTCAACGCTCACAGGTACTTTTTGCCCATCACCAAGGCGCTGTCTGCGAAGATTCCCGTTTCCGTTTACAACTGTGGCAACATTAAATAGGTCACGATTTGGTACTTCGAATTCTGCGGTGTCGCCCCAATTAAGATTGCGAACATCAATAAATTGATTAAATTGTTTATCAATTACGTCATTAATTAGTTGATCGAGAGCAACTTCAATAATTTCAAAGATTTCTGTTTTGTTGCGACGAAAATCTTTAGGGTCAATTTTTGTTTTACCACCATTAAGATCAATAAGAGCCTGACGGAGACTTTCATTTGCTTGTTCTTTGGAATATGTGCCGAGGGAACCTTTGTAAAGGTCTACACCCAATTTTACTAGTTCTTTCATTTGTATGTTTCCTCCTACATTAAAATTTTAATTGATTAGCATTTTACAACTTGAATTACAGTAGCTGGAACACCATTAAATGTTTCTTTTGCAATTACTTTACCAGCAAAGCGTGTGGTGCCAAGAGTAGCAGAAGCAGCCAATCGAAGAGAAGCATTGGCAGGGATCACATATTCACCAACAACAGTTGCCCCCGTAATACCATCATCGGTAATAGTAAAAATATCGCCTACAGTTAAATGAAAAGCGCGGGCAGGTTTACCTGCATCAATTACAAAGTCAACCAATTTGTTTTTACGTTCGTCATACATAACTTCCGCAGAATAAACAAGCAGAACTTCTTCTGTACCCAAGGTTGCAGTTGCTGGAACCGCTACTTCACGAAGTTCGGTATGACCTGCTTTCAGAGCACCCAAATTAATTACCATACCATTTTGTAATTCTTGGGTATGAACTACCGATTCAATATTCCCGTTTACCGTTGCTTGGCATTTATCAAGTCTTACAACAGACGCCATGATTTAATTCCTCCTATAATTGTTTTTAAAAAATAAAAAACACCATGTCGGTGTTAGTTAGTTACTTTCGAATACTTTTCAATCAAATGGCTATAAGGCTTATCATTTTTTGGATGAACATTATTCACATCCAAATCGATCTTAACAGTATCTTTAGTTTTCGCCTTAGCAGTCGTAAACTTAGCGGTTTTCTTTCCAACCAAAGCGAACAATTTCAACTCAATCTCCTCCAAAGTAAACTGTGCAGCATTTTCTTTTACATCTTTCATTTCTTCTTCAGTAAGTTGAGCAGAAAATTGAGCAAAGAGAGCATCTTCTGACTCCTTACGCTCTGCCGTCAGCTTATTTTGTTTAAACTCTCGCAACTCTTTTACTTCAGATTCAAGAGCAGAGTACTGCTCTTGGAATTTTGCGAAGTCCGTGTCTTTATTAGTCTCAGCAAATTTGCTTTCGACTTCTTTCTCTTTGACCTTCAATTCATAGTCAAGCCGTTCCTTAGAGGCGATCTCGAATACAGTGTCATTTGCACTTTCAGACCAAGGATAAGATACAGTGACTCTGTTCTTAGAAGCAAAGTCAATCTTCACACTGTCACCATCTTTGGAGTATTTGAACCCCACAAGACGGTAACTATCTTCTCCATCTTCGGCAATAACTTTTTCATCGTCAAAATCTACAAACCAGTATCTACTATAGTGGTACCCCCAAGAATCCACGGTTTTTTCCTTGTAGAGTTCTGCACGTAATTCATCTCGGAGTTGACCATAGGTGAGAGCAAAATCAGTGTCAACTTCTTCTGTTTTGAAAACCTCTTGAATTTTAGACTCCAATTCTTCGATAGAGAATTGTTCATGATCAATTTCATTGGATTTCAAATCATCAATAGTTAAACTGTATTTTGCAAGAAGTTCTAAAACCTTTTCCATTGTATTACCTCCTTCTTGCGAAGTTATATAATCATCTTCCGATGGGGGAGATGATTCAAAATTAAATGTTTTAAACTGTTCCATCCTCTTTTGTATTTCTTCAAACATATTGTCAAAAGAGAACTGTGCCTCAATTGATGCATTTTTCATGGCTGGGAGCACATCTTTACCTAGAGCACACGCACCATAAAACTTAAACTCGGTAAAATGAAATAGTTTATCATCTTTCCATTCGCCTTTATAATCGCTATGAATCTCCATGCTCTGTGCTTTGACGACATCTCTATTGAAAATGTCGATAGGGTCATCCCATTTTTGCCACACAATGCCTTCGACGGTTAAAAACTCCCGTTCAACACCATCATCACATAATCTTAATTCAAACTTTGCATTGTTTGTTTCAGGAATTGTTCCAATAGCTTGACCAATGTATTTGACTTTATACTGTCCGTCCTCTTTCACCAGTACCATCCGATGGTCACTAAAGTCTTTTTCATTATCCGAATTATCTTCGATATATGCCAAGATTGGGGTATTTGCCAATGTAGGGATCGCTGCCTCGACAACCGACTTATCAAAGTAACTGCCGTTTAAATTTTCACCCGTATGCATCAACCAAATCTTAACTTTAAGGAATCGAGTATCTTCTGCTTCATATGCGTTCAATTTTTGAAATAAAATAGGAATAGTCGTATCAACTTTCAATCATTTTTCACCTCCTTTACATGAGTAGGAGAGTATGTCTGTGAAATTATTTTGCCCTTGTTTTATTAGCATCGGTTTCTTTTGTCTTAACGCCTTTATCTGACAATTCATTGTCGTTTTTTTGCGGTCTACCTTTATCACCCGCGTTAGTATGAGATGAAGCGAGCGGAATCATATTATCAAGCAATCGCAAGTGCTCGTTTTCGAGCAAATTTAAAGCGTTCAAATCTGTAATAGATATTCCACAGCCCGCAGCGACAAAAGACTTTGGTAAACCGAATTGAGCCAATTTGAGGTATTCGTCAATTTTCTCTTTTCGATTGTAGATAGTTAAATCAGGAAAGATAAGTTTAAATTGATGCTGTGCTGTATTAATTTTATTTAATCTCTTTCTAAAAAAACGCTCAAATTGACGTAGCAATCCGAACATAATTGACTCATCCACATTTATTCCTCGATTGAGAGAAATAGCATTATTATTGCCGCTGTTAAACAATCCGCTACTAATGCCAGCGGAATTATAAACACCTTCTTCTGTTTTCATGGCGTTATCTTTTACCGAATCACGCTTTCTCTCAAAAGAAAAGTCCTCTATATCCATTGGACTACTGATTAATGCAACACTCTCTGGTAAAATAGCCTTAATGTTATTATGAAACATCTTAACGGATTCAAGAGAAATTAAAAAATCCTTTTCGTTTTTTGGGTCTTTTTTAAAAGGAATTTTTTGGAGAAGTAATTTAAAGTTTTCTAACTTAGATTTTGCTTTAATAAGTTCTTTAATATCCTCTAAGTCCATTACTTCTTCGAAAACACCGCTAAGAGGGGGAAGGGGAAAGACTAGATCCTCGCGTAATTTAAAACAAATTCCTTTATCACCATCAACTTCTTGCCATTTTTCTTGATTTGTCTTGTATTTGTCATACATTGCATTAAATTCTTCAGGAAAATTTTCGAGTTTCCTCTTGTCATTAAAATATTCCATATTGAATTTAAACACGTAAGTTCCGTCTTCTATCGATGTTATTTTACAATAGTTACTTGGTAATCTAAGAATACCAAATGAATTCCCAATGCTTACCTCGAAACCATAGAACACATCTTCAGACATAATTACATCAAGTATCTTGCCGAATTCATGCTTGATATTATAGTTCTCAATGTATTTTATTGACTTTTGATAATTTCTTTT
>VAPR01001482.1_pt1 | contig 11388 bp, 8 predicted proteins | sample 3380701 | NCBI WGS metagenome assembly VAPR01 (sample SAMN11536904, study PRJNA540576) | hot springs metagenome | isolation source: hot spring wet sediment | place: Spain: Lobios | collected 2014-01
CGGACCGGGAGCTGTCCGCACCATCGCTGGCACCATGAAATTGCACCGGGAGCTGGAACGCAAACTGGCAGAGTTCAAAGGCGCGGAAGATGTGGTTAGCTTCCAAAGTGGTTTCTGCGCTAACTTGGCAGCTATCCCTGCTTTATTGGGACGAGAGGACGGCATTTTCTCCGACGAACTCAACCACGCCTCTATCATTGACGGTTGTCGGCTTTCTCGAGCGGAAATCATCCGATACGCTCACTGCGATGTGGACGACCTGAAAGCCAAGTTGCAAGAGCATCGGCATCGGTTCCGCCGCGCTTTGATCGTAACCGACGGAGTTTTCAGCATGGACGGAGATATAGCGCCGTTACCGGAAATCGTTCGGCTCGCTCGCGAATACGACGCCTTTGTGATGGTGGATGACGCTCACGGCGAAGGGGTGTTGGGGCGAGCAGGACGAGGGATCACCGACCATTTTGGTTTGCATGGCGAAGTGGACATTGAAGTCGGCACCCTCTCTAAAGCCTTCGGGGTTGTCGGCGGCTATGTTGCAGGGAGTGCCGAACTGTGCGAATACTTGCGCCAACGCGGTCGCCCCTTCCTGTTCAGCAGCGCTGTCACGCCAGCAGATGTTGCCGCTTGCATTGCAGCAGTGGACATCCTCTTGCAAAGCGAAGAACGCGTGCAACGGTTGTGGGAAAACGCTTGCTACTTCCAAAACGGGCTCAAATCGTTGGGCTTCAACACAGGCAAAACGCAAACCCCTATCACGCCCGTGATTTTGGGTGAAGCCCCGTTAGCCCAAACCTTCTCCAAACGACTGTTTGAAGAAGGGATATTCGCTCAAGCCATCGGCTATCCCACTGTCCCCAGAGGGGCAGCCCGCATCCGTGTGATGATTTCTGCTGTCCACACGAAAGACGATTTGGACTTTGCTTTGGATCGGTTTGCGAAAGTGGGGCGAGAGTTGGGTGTGATCGGGTAAGAGGAAGTAACAGCCCCGAGAGGGCTGAGAACCTTTTGTCATGGAGGTGGCGCCTGTGTCGGAGATTCGGGTTGGTTTGATCGGTGTCGGTGGCATTGCGCAAGCCGCTCACATCCCCAGCCTAAAAGCCTTAGGTGTTCCCATCGTTGCCGTTGCGGATGCGGTAGAAGGCCGCGCCAAACAAACTGCTGCTGACCATGGCATCCCCTACGCTTACGGCGATTATCGGCAATTGCTTCGGCGCGACGATGTGGATGCGGTCGTTGTTTCCACACCGACGGCGACCCACTACCCTATCGTCACTGCCTCTTTGAAAGCGGGCAAGCATGTGCTGTGTGAAAAGCCGCCCGCAATGAATGACCGAGAAGCCGAAAAGATGGCAGAATTAGCAGAACAACAAAAGTTAGTGCTTATGTATGCTTTGCAAATGCGCTACCGAAGGGACACCCAAGCCTTGCGCCAACTGGTGGACAAAGGGGAGTTGGGCGAAATTTACTACGGGCGCGCTAATTACATCCGTCGGCGCGGGGCACCCGGCGGTTGGTTCACTCGCAAGGAACTCGCAGGTGGCGGTCCCTTGTTGGACATCGGTGTCCATGCGATTGATGTAACTTGGTGGTTGATGGGCAAACCCCGCCCCATCAGCGCTGCTGCTTTCACCTTCCAAAAAATCGGCGCTAAAGGCTTGCGCTTGGATCGGGGTTGGCAACCTGCTGATGTCCGAGAGCAACTGGACCGAGAAGTCGTTTACGAAGTGGAAGACTACGCCGGCGGATTCATTCGCTTTGACAACGGTGCTGTCCTGCTCTTTGAAGTGAGTTGGCAATTGAACGCCAAGGACCAATGGGGTATGGCTATCAGCGGAACAAAAGCAGGCGCTTCCATCCCGCCGCTGGAACTCTACACTGAAGTGATGGGTGAGCAAGCCACTGTGCGGTTGGATGTTGGTGAAGGCAATGCCTACCAAGAGGAGATGCGAGAGTTTCTCTCCTGCATCCGCGAGGGTCGCCAACCCTTGAGCAACGCTCAAGACGGCGTGACCATCATGAAAATCCTAACTGCTCTGTATCGCTCCGCAGAGCAAGGCAAAGAAGTGCCCATTAAGTAGGCATGCACGGACTAAGTTCTGTGATTCCAGCCCCTTATCTGCGAGCCGACCATAGAGGTAGCCTGAATAACTCCCTTGCGTTTTCGAGAGTGATCTGGGAAACTCTGTCAACGCTGATGCTGCGCAATTCGGCAATCGCAGTGGCGATTTGGGGCAGGTAAGCAGGCTCGTTGCGTTTGCCCCGATGGGGATGAGGGGCTAAGTAAGGGGCATCGGTCTCTATCAGAAGCCTCTCTAAGGGCACTTTGGCAGCAACTTCACGCATAGCATCGGCTTTGCGACCAAAAGTGACAATGCCTGTGATGCCGATGTAAAAGCCTGCCTCAATCCATACTTTTGCGTCCTCCCAAGTGCCCGTGAAGCAGTGCGCTACGCCCCGCACGGGTTTTCCGAACCGACGAACTATTTCCAACGCCTGTGGGTAGGCTTCACGAATGTGGAGAACGACAGGTAACCCCAACTGCCACGCCAGTTCCAATTGCTCTTCAAAAGCTCGCTCTTGGGCTTCAGGGGCTGAAAAGGTGTAGTGAAAATCCAGACCGATTTCACCAATTGCCACCACACAAGGATGCTTTGCCAGCAGCCTTAACCGCTCTGCTGCCTCCTCGTTCCACTCCTTGGCTTGATGAGGGTGGACACCAATCACAGCAAACAGCCCAAAGTCATCGGACACACTTTGACATTGCTCTATTGCCCGCTCGCTGGACGGCAAGTCGTAGCCGATATTGACGACCGCCGTCACGCCTACTGCTTTTGCTCGTTGCAGGGCATCCTTCCAATCGCTGACAAATTGTTCGTGGTTTAAGTGAGCGTGGCTATCTATGAGCACCATAGCGTCTCCTCATGGCTTTTCGGCTAAGACGATCAATCGGGGGCTGTTTAACGAATAGGCGCTACCGTCATAATCGCCGAAGAGCATTTTGACTTGCAACCCAACGCGTTCCATCATCATCCGCAACTCTGCAGCAGTGTAAAGGCGAAGGGACGAACGGCGTTCGTAGCGCACCCCGTCTCGTGCTACGCACACCCAAAGGGTTTCCACCCGACTGTTTAGGGGATCAAAACTGCGTTCTTCCAACACAAGCCAGCCCTCATCGGCAGCGTGCCACTCGCGGGCTTGAAACTCTCGCACCAACCAGTCCCGGTTGATCACATCCAAAAGCACTTTGCCCTTTGGCTTCAGCGCTTGTGCAATCTTTGCCAGCACCAATTCGTCCTCCGCTTCGCTTTCAAAGTATCCGAAGGAAGTGAACATGTTGATGACAGCGTCAAACTCTGCGACGAAGTCAATCTCCCGCATGTCGCATTGGACGAAAGAGACGGGAAGGTGCTCCCTTTCCGCCCGCTGCCGAGCGACATACAGCAAGGCTTCCGAAAGGTCTACGCCGACGACTTGGTAACCTCGCCGAGCCAGTTCCAAGCTGTGACGACCTTGACCGCAGCACAGGTCCAGCACCTGCGCTCCTTTAGGGAGTTGAAGGGCGTTAACGATGAAGTCTACTTCGGAGCGAACCCGTTCAGGCGCTTCCATCGGTTGATACACCCGCAAGTACAAATCGTCAAAAAACTCTCGATACCATTGCGCCATGCTCAGCCACTCCTTCTCTCTCCGATCTGCTGCGCCAAGGCGTTAGAAGCACCTGAGCCTGAAAGGTTTTAGATCTGCTTTGAACAAACAGCGCTCACGGTTCGCTTTTCGGCTTTCCCCAAGCGGTTTCCATCAAGGCGTAGCCGTCGGGATCGTAATCGCGCAGCTGGTGTCGGTCAAAAGGGTAAAAGTCGTTGCGCCCAAAGTAGGCTTCGGTTAACTCCGCAAAGTATTCTTGGGCGTTGGTCAAGGCGTAAGCGCGTCGCTGTCCACCCCGAACATAGTCAACTTGCTCATACACCCCCCTCTCCTTCGCCCGCTCATAAGCCGCCTGAACCAATGGATGGTTCACACCCAAAACGCGGTGGTGGTAGGCATGAGCGAACTCGTGCAGCAGCATCCACGGTTGGTCTTGACGCGACCAAGCAACAAAGTTGCGGACATTACAGATTTCAATGTCCCCTGCTTTCTCGGGGTTGTAGCCGTTTTGGCGCAACCAATCGGCAGAGACATGGAACTCAGCGGCGCCCATTTTGCGCTTTTGCCACTCCACCCAAATACGCACTTTTCGCAATTCCACCAATTTGTCATCGGGCACCACTTGCACGATATTGTTTATTTGTCGTTCTATCTCTGCCAACGCTTCCGCCCAATCCTTTGGGTAGCGACGAACCTCAGGGTGCACCAAAACGGTGAAACCCGCAACCACAATTTGCTCGTAAACCTCTTGGGGATCGTAAGCCCTCGCAAACTTTGCAGCAACACAACAAGCCACGAAGGGGAGAAGCAAAACAAAGGGTTTTACCGACGCCTTCATCCGTCCGCACCTCTCTCCTCCGAATCGGTGTCAGGGAACAAACGCACCATTTCGTCTACAACTTGTTGCACGGTGTCGTTCACAATGGCTTCCCTTAACCGTTCCATTAACCGCAGGTAAAAGTGTAGGTTGTGCCAAGTGACCAAGCGGGGACCTGTCGCTTCACCCGCTCGGAATAGGTGCCGCAAGTAGGCACGGCTGTAACGGCGACAAGTAAGGCAGTCGCAATTCGGATCGAGGGGGGAAGAGTCGTCGGCATAGCGAGCGTGGCGAAGGTTGACTTTGCCAATGCTTGTGAAAGCAGTGCCTGTCCGCCCTAAACGGGTAGGCAAAACGCAGTCAAACATGTCTACACCCAATTCAACAGCACGAGCGATATCAGCGGGTGTGCCTACGCCCATCAAGTAGCGCGGTTTGCTTGTTGGAAGCAGTTCCGTGGAAAGAGCCGTTAACTCAAACATCGCTTCTTTTGGCTCGCCCACGCTGAGCCCACCGATAGCGTAACCGACAAAGTCCATCTCCACCAAGCGCAAGGTGCTTTCGCGGCGCAAATCGGCGTAGACGCTGCCATGAGTGATGGCGAATAGCAGTTGATCCTCTCGGCGGTGGGCTTGTTGACAGCGCTGTGCCCAGCGAAGCGAGCGTTCCATTGCTTGTTTTGCCCGTTCGTAAGGGCAAGGGTAAGACACCACATCGTCAAAGCACATAGCAATGTCTGAGCCCAACGCTTCTTGAATCTGGATGCTATCTTCGGGACGCAAAAAGCGCAACGAGCCGTCGTGGTGGGAGCGAAACCGCACCCCTTCGTCGGTTACTTCTCGCAAGTTGGAGAGGCTGAACACTTGAAACCCACCGCTGTCGGTCAAAATTGGTCGGTGCCAACCCATGAACCGATGCAAACCACCCAATTGGGCAATTAAAGCCTCACTCGGGCGTAGGTGCAAGTGGTAGGCGTTGGACAGCAAAATCGTAGCGCCCAGCGCTTCCAAATCGTCACAAGACAGCATCTTGACCGTCCCTTGAGTGGCGATGGGCATGAAAACAGGGGTCGTTACCTTCCCGTGGGCCAACTGCAGTTCGCCAACTCGTGCCCGACTGCTTTTCGCTTGAGCAATGATTTGGAACACTTTGGGACTGTCGCTCATTTTCCGATCACCTTTGCATCCAATGGCTCATTTGCAGCCACAAGTAAACGATTGCCAAGAGCAGGTAAGCACCCCAAGAAATTGACAGGGCAACAGCACCAATCGGTCTGGGTCTTACTGACGGAGGAAGCCAGCGGGGCAACCAACGATAGTTCAGCACAAGCAGGGCTCCCGTGAAGATCACTGTCCCTACAAATCCCAACAGGGCGCTGAGCAAGATAAGGGCTTGAGGATTAGCAAAGTGCATTGTCACCACAGTCACACCGGTCAACCCAACGGCGATGCTGTAATACCATGCCCGGGGATGGTAACGACGAGCCGTAGGGAAGCAAGACAGAACCATGTCTGTGTGCACACGGCTAACGGCATCCAAAGTGGTCAACCAAGTGTCCGCTAAGAAAGCAGCGGCGACAAGGGCAAAAAGGACGCGCCCTACAGCACCCCAACTCACCTCAAAGAACCGCATCTGGTGCACAACCAGTTCCCATTCTTGCGGCACCAACCCTTTAGGGTAAAGCAGGGCAAAGGCTAAAAAGCAAGTCATCAAAGTTGTGACGATGTTGCCAAAGATTCCGACGGCACTGTCCACGCAAAGATACAACCGCCATTGGTGCCATCGGCTTTTCGTCTCCTGACTTTCTTCGGGTAGAAAGCCTGCCAGCGGGATGGCTTCTGGTTTGCCAGTGATGGGGCTGGTGATGTGTCCTATATGCCGCGCCATTCCTGCTCCCTTCTCTCGCAGCCAGTAGGAGTAAAATAGCGTCCAAAAGCCACCTAAACCCGCAAAAGTGATAGCGGTCAGCAAAGGTGTAGCATCTTTGGGATCCCAAGGGCGCGGCAGTTCTTGAAAGGGTGGAAAGTGAGGAATCAACACACCTTTAGCAAACTGAGGAAGTTGGCCCAACACCTCTGGCTGCAAGCAGGCAACCAAAAGCCCCACAAAGGTGACCAAAGCAACCAACCACATCAACCGTTCCACCAACCGATAAGCCATCGGGCTGAACAGAAGGGCAGGGAAGAGAACCAAAATGGTCAACCATGACCAAAAAAGGGTTTTGGCTCGCTGGCTCCACCCTGTTGGGAAGTCAACCAGTGCCGCTATTCCCGTGCTCCCTGCCGTGACAAAAGCGCCGAACCAAAAGAATTGCACGATCATCAACAACCACAGCAACAACGCAAACCAACGGTTGAGCCGAACAAACCCCTGCCAGATGCTTTCGCCTGTTAGCATCGTGTAGCGCCCAATAGCGTAGTTGAGGGGGAACTGAAGCAAGCAAGCGGGAATGAGCAAAAACAAAAAGCCCAACCCGTATTTCGCTACCAATCGTGGCCACCAAATCAACTCCCCGCTGCCCTGCGCCAGTGCCAACCAAACGATGCCTGGACCAAGCATAAGCCACCAACCCGGGAAGGGGGGCAGTGGTTTTTGCGCCCACAAAGGGAGTTGTCCCCATTCGCTGCGAAACCAGTTTCGTAGCCTTGCCAGTCTCTCCAAACCCACACCACCTTTTTCGGAGCAAAGGGTGTTGGCACCTAAGCAGTCAAGCCTTCGCTCGTCTCGCCTTTCATTTTGTCGCTATTCTGCTTTGAGAAAATTGGGGAAAGCACTTGGGAGGCAACAAGCAACATCAGGGAAGACAAAGGGGCAGGCTACTTTTGCCCCTACGGGTGCCTCTACTGAGAGAAAGGGGAGTTTCACCGCAGAGGCAAGCGGCGGGCACCGGCATAGCGTTTTGCGTAGTAGGGATCGCTCAGTGAAGTGACAATCACCCGACCGCGCCCGCTGGAGGCGTGGATGAACTTCCCATTGCCAATGTAAATGCCAACATGGGTGATGCCACGCCGACGGGCAGTGTTGCGGAAAAAGACCAAGTCGCCAGGCTTTAACTCCGAACGAGCTACAGGGCGCCCCATGCGAAAAAGCGCTGCTGCTGAGTGAGGCGCTCGGATGCCGCAGCGGCTCAGCAAGTAGTAAACGAACCCAGAACAATCAAAACCGCGTGATGGTGATGACCCTCCGTAGCGATATCGGATGCCTAAATAACGACGAGCATTAGTTACCAAGGGATGGGACGACGGTGGTTCGGCTCCCAACGCAGGCGCTAAAAGCGCGCCCACCAACCCGCAAAGCCACCACCAATAGCGCACACAGCACCCTCCTTTCCTCTCAGTCTCCCTGCGCAAATCTACTTACCCAACTACCCAAAAACGCAACTGCTGATTTTCGGAGTCGTTAGGATGCATATAAGTTAGCGCAGCCAAGCCCGTTTGTCAACCTCTTAGGGCGACGGTGACCGTTTTAAGGTCGGTGACTCAGAAGAACCTGCGAACCTTGTTTCCTTCGGCGCCGATAGGTCCTCAATTTCGGAAGGCAATGCTCTTGCGTCGCCAAAACCGTCATTGCCTCTGGAGGGTTCTCCCTCTGGCCGACAGCGTATTAGCACCTTAAGAGAGGCGTTTGCAAAGTTTCTAAAAGAAAAGGGGCATCACTCCCTCACAGCGTTCAGCCGCGCCCGAGCGAAGTAGCGGCGGAAGGCTTCTTGCACAAGGCTTTCCTCCAAACTCCCATCTCTTCTTTCCCGCACGATCCCTCGGTTGGTGTAGTAGTGAAAGTGCCAGCCCCATTGGTCAAAAAGGCGAAAATGGTCCAGCAGCATGGTGATAACGCAGCGGTTAGCGTAAATGTCTTCTTCCGTTTGCTCAAACCCGCCAAACTCACCCAAGTGGATGGGCACATGGTGCTTCACGCTGTAGTGCACAACAGGCAGCCATCGCGCAATCAGCGTGCGGATGTCCAACTTTTCGTTCGGGTAACGGGGCGTAATCCGATACTCGTAGTCGTGGAAACTGTAAACAGTCAACGGGTCGCCTGTTGGCTCCAAATGCGCAAAGGCTGCTTCTGGATACGGCTGGGCATTGGGTCCCCATGGCGCAATCACTTCAGCGTAAATCAAATGCGTTTGGTCTACAGAGCGGATGGCTTGCGTGATGCGCCGAAGCAGCGTGTTGTAGGCGCGAGGGTCGCGAGTCTCTGGTTCGTTCAGCAGATCGTAGGCGACAGCGTCAGGTGGCAAATCTTTGCACTTTTCTGCCAAGGTGCGGAAGTGCTCTACAATGTCGGGCACCCACTTTTCGTCAGTATTGAACACATGCTGCAATCCTCGTTCCCAACACCAACGCACCAGTTGCATTGCCGCCTCATCGGTTCGGTTGTGTTGTGGTCGGAAGCTGTTAGCACCTGTGCGCTTGATCAAATCCAACTCAGTCAAATTACCAGGCACACCGATGTCCGTCGGTCCGAAACAAAAAGCGGTGAAGCCCCCAAAGCGCTTGATCGGATGGATGGGAATCCGGTAGACGATAACCTCCCGTCCCACTACAGCAATGTGATCACCCCAGTTGCCCCACGATCCCAAAACTTGCCCTTCACTCAGCACTTGCACGGGATGCCCTAACAGTAGTGCGTAACTCGCTAAAGGAGGCAGTGGAGCTAACTTCAACGGGGGCGTGTTCCACTCGTCGTGAAATATCCAGTAGTTGTAAGCATTCGCTACGATCAATGCTTGGCGGTTGTTGGGATCGCGAACGAAAGTTTCGCTGTAGGTTACGGGGTAGTTCAGCACGGCGCGAGACCACAAACGGCACTGCTGCAGGTAAGAGGCAATCTCTCGTTCGTTTAGTGGCGAAGCGGTCATCACTTGCGCTTGACGCAACAACCCTCGCCACTCCTTTAGCGGCTTGAGCGCAAAAAGTTGTGCGTTAGGGCGATCAAAATGGATGCTCACTTCCCTGACCACGCCCTCGTCGTTCGTGCGGAAGACAATTTTGCTGGGGGCTTGCAGGAACACTAACTGTAGAGGCAACCTACCACCACGCGATAAATCAGGCACCAATAGCACCCAGTTTTCGCTCAATCGCCCGTGCTGGTCTTGGTCGTAAACTGTGCCGTCTACTTGCGCTCGCAACGATTGCACCTTGCCACCCAACACTGCCCACAAGCAAACGGGTCCTGTGTTAACGGGCTTGTTGTAAACGCGCCAAGGGGGTAATTTGTCCCAACCGCTAAGGGTGAACTCGTTGCCTTTCACCGTGATCAACGCTGCAGGCGACAGCGGGCTCGCAAACACCTCAGCAGGCGAAGGGATGCTCAACCCCCAACGAGCAACATCGTTGTCCAACAGTGCTGTCGTGTCTATCCAACCGAACTTGTTTTCTAAACCGCTATTTAAGTCATTGATCACAGGGGCTGTCCAAACCGAACCGTTTCGGAGTTCTTGTGCTCGTTGGTTCAACCGACGAAGTTGGGATAAGACAGCGTTGGCTTCTTGCAACAATTTGACACTCTCGAGGTTTTCCCATCGGCGCAAAGTTGCCTCCACTCTTGCCAAAGCGCTTTGAAACTCTTTAGCAACTTGTTCGCACACATTTGCCCGCTTTGCCTCATTGAGGGCGCGCCAGAGCAAGGTGTGGTTGGCAAGGTTAGTGGCTTCATCTTGCGCCCAAGCAAACAGCGACAGGGCTTCCGCAGCGGTCACAAGGGCTTCGGCTTGGGTTGAGTTCTCAAGGCTTACTCGTTTGGGCAGCACAGTCGACAAACGCTGAGCAAGGTCACGCAGCCAAACAGGCAACCGTCCTGCTCCCGCCCAACCGAAGGCTTCATCATCCACGATGGTGATCCCTTTGCTGTGCAGCAAGGTCAAGCGCCATCGTCCATCGTCACACTGCCGTTGAAGTCTTTCTTGCTTCGCTTTGAGTGCGAAAGCACGCAACTCCAAAACTAACTGCGACAGCGGCGTTGCAGGAGCACTTTCAATAACCCGAGTAGGAAACCACAAGCGGTCGTCAAACTCGGGACGCAAACAAGGTTCCAACTCCAACACGGTCAACGGCGGAAACTTTTGCACCCGCCACTTTGTCGGATCGCTGGTTATTAGCTGCTGCGAACCGTCTTGAAAAACCAATGTGCCTTCCAACCGAAACCCAGTTGCAGGGGCGCTAATCAACAAAGCGATGGAGCGACCCAACGGGAGGTGTGGGGTCAAATCTACTAAGAGCGTGGTTTCTGCGTCGGGATCGCTTTTAGGCGCTTCAGCGCGGGCGATGCATTGTCCGTGCGGGGCGAGGTCGGAAAAGCGGTCAAAGCGGGTAACGAACACATATGCATAGCGGCGCGCTTGCACGCGAAGGGCGGCGAAGGAGAGTGGCTTGTTTGGGACGGTCAAGACCGTGCGGTAGAGAACAGGGGTCGTTTTGAACTCGTTGGTGCGCCAGAAGAGGGAAGCGGGTGGGAAACTTGGTTCGCGCCCCTGCCAGTCAGGAACAATCAATGGAGCAGCACCCGCCGCAACACCGCAAAGCAACGCTATTCCGATCAAAAGCAAAACCACGCCTAATCCCTCCTGCCTTAATCCCTGCACTGTCCCTGTTGATTATGCGGCTGCCACCACGATAAGGCGAAATCAAAAAGCCTTTGCTCTTGCTTGAAAGGTTAGGACAAACAAGCGAACCTCTCCAAGCAGTAGTTGTGCCAGCGTAACAAACCTGTCGTAACGATTGCTGCCCCCGCTCCAAAGGTGGCGAAAACTTGCAGGTTCTTGTTCCAAGCCAATAACTTTTGAACGATTACCGGTGGTGACCTCTCTGAACAAGTCGGCGGCGATGTGTTATACTAAAGAGTGGCAAAGGAGCGGGCGTAGCTCAGAGGTAGAGCGCCACCTTGCCGAGGTGGAAGTCGCGGGTTCAAGTCCCGTCGCCCGCTCC
>VAPR01001483.1_pt1 | contig 11379 bp, 11 predicted proteins | sample 3380701 | NCBI WGS metagenome assembly VAPR01 (sample SAMN11536904, study PRJNA540576) | hot springs metagenome | isolation source: hot spring wet sediment | place: Spain: Lobios | collected 2014-01
TGACTCTTGGCTTCTTCTGGAAGAGCTTCCCTATCGGGTGAAGGTTTTCCAAGCATCATCAGAACTTCGTAGGCAAGGTCGAGGAGCTCCGTCTCGGTGGCGGGCCTCTGTCTGAAAGCAATTTTTCCAGCAAATTCCCGCACCATTTCTTTGAGGCGTTGTTGAGATAAGGCAGTTTGGCGGCCTCCAGCTCTTACACCTTTGACATACTGGGTGACGGCCTGCGGAGTGATGGAGAGAAGACGCGCCACCTCGGCCTTCTTCAACCCATATGTCGTGACAAGCTCTGTCGCAACCATCGCCCTGAGAAGAGGTATGAGCTCCTCAGTCTTGGGTATCTTCAACTTATACTAGTCAGAATTCACGGCGTTATATGTGTGATGTGTAACAACGTGAATCATTGTTTTCACGGTGTATGGTTTATATCATGGGATATAACGGTGTTATACCGTGAAGCATGCACGAACAATCCAAACCATCGCGCTACTCACCGCCGGAATAATAATCGGCATGCTTCTTTCAGCGTCTTTCGGGTTTGTGGTCGTACAGCCACAGAGTAGGCAGAAGCTGGTGATAGCCGTCCAGCCCACGTTGTCAGCGGCCGAGGTTCTTCAAAGAGCCAAACCCATCGAAGCCTTCCTCGAACAGAAGCTGCCCGACATAGACATCGAAATCTATGTGCCAACCTCCTACGCTGCCGTGGTAGAGTCTCTTCGACGCGGACATGCGCACGCCGCATTCATGAGCGCATGGCCCTCTTATCTTGCATGGAAACTGGCAGACGCCGAGGTTGTTTTGGCTGAGATAAGAACGGTAGGCGAAGGGGATAAAATAGTTGAAGAGCCACAATACTACTCCTACTGGGTCGTGCTACCTAATTCACCCATCAAGTCTATAGAAGACCTCCGAGGCAAGAAAGTCGCTCTGCCCAGCCCCATCTCGACATCGGGATATGTTGCACCACTCGCTAAGCTCGTTGAACTCGGCTACATTCAGGTCAAGCAGGGTTCAGAAGCCGACCCCTCAACCTTCTTCCAAGTAGTCTTCACAGGCGGATACGCTCAATCATGGACAGCTCTGAAAAACGGCGACGTGGACGCAGCGGTCATAGCTGGAGACATTCCTGAATCCCTCTACAGAGAGGTCATGTCATCCACGCGTGTTATCGCCTCTCAAGGCCCCATACCAAGCCACGCCGTAGTCTTCTCAAAGGAGTTGAAGGAGCCTCTACGCTCACAGCTAATAAAAGCCCTTCAAGAGCTGGGAGATAAAGAACCCGCCTTGATGAAACAGTTCATATCCGCGCTCTTTGTCAGATTCGAACCCACGACATCAGAACAGCATCTCGGAGGACTACAAAGATACCTTGAGCTCACAAACCTAAGATACTCTGAGAAGGTTGGCTGAAATGGGCACGGTGCTGACAATTCGGGGGCTGAGCTTCTCATACGACGGCCGCAGAAAAATTCTTGACGGTTTGGACCTTGACCTCTCAGCAGGAGAAACACTCGCCATCATGGGCTACTCAGGCTCGGGCAAAACAACCCTCCTCAAAATCATCGCAGGACTCCTATACCCATACCAAGGTACCGTGAAAACCCACGACGCTAAAGGCGGAATAGGCTACATCCCCCAAAACATAGGCCTAGTCAAAAACCTCACAGCAGTGCAAAACGTTGCACATGGCGCGCTAGGAAGAATAGGGACCTTGCCAGGCTTAATCGGCAAATTCCCACAAGAAGTGTTTGAGAAAGCCTACCAGCTATTGGAAGATCTTGGCTTGGCGGAGGCTGCTGACCGTAAAGCCGGCCAACTCAGCGGGGGAGAGAGACAAAGAGTAGCCGTCGCACGTGCTCTTATGCAGAACCCCTCAATACTACTCGCCGACGAGTTTGTCTCAGACCTCGACGTCATCAACGCCTATGAAGTCATGGAGCTCACCACAAAAATATGCAGACGAAACAACATCGCTCTCATCATGACCATGCACGACACATACCTTGTCAACAAATTCGCAGACAGAGTCGCTGTCCTAAAAGACGGAAAAATAATGAACGAAATGCCGGGAAACCAGATAAGCATCAAAACGCTTTCAGCAATTCTAGGCGGTGGACCAGTGGAATGAAATTTCGCTAAACAAATCACAACACTGCTGACCGTCGCGGTTTTCGTCTACTCAGCATCCCGCCTCGGGCTCACCGACTTCAACAGGCTTTCAAAGGGCGTGTTCAACCTCGGCAGCCTCTTAGCAGAGATGGTTCCACCCAACCCGGAGGTCGCTGCGGAGGCAGCGACAGCCTTGGCGGAAACCATTCAAATAGCATTTGTTGGAACAGTGCTGGGGTTTGTGTTTGCTCTACCTTTCTCGGCGCTGGCCATGCGCAACATCTTCCCACAGATTTTAACCACGGTCGTCAGAGCATTCTTCGGCTTTGTGCGCACCATTCCGGTCCTTTTCTGGGCTGTGTTCTTCGTCATAGCGGTGGGGCTTGGGCCACTTGCTGGCACTCTAGCCATAGCTGTATACACATTCGGCTATCTATCCAAAATATACTACGAGGCATTCGAAGCAACTGACCCGGAGATACTCGACGCAATACGTGTGACAAAGGCCCCACGCATACTCATCCTCCGACACGCCATAATCCCAGAGTCGATGAACACAATCATAAGCCAGCTACTATTCATGTTCGAGTATAACATAAGGTCGTCAACAGTCCTCGGATTCGTTGGAGCAGGTGGAATCGGGCTACTCATGATAAGCTACATCGAGTCACTACAGTACAGCAGCCTAACAACAGCGCTTCTTTTCACCCTATTGACGGTTGTAGCCATAGACCTCCTAAGCGGATATCTCAGAAAACAATTCATACCAGGTTTCATACAAAAACCAAAATAAGACACACGCTGATGATTTTTCTCAACCAAGAATAAATAAACCATGCAACACCAGCAACTTCGTACAGGTTACACCAGATATGGTTCAGATGCTAGACAACAGCGTCGTTATGCAACGAATAGGGGTTCAGAGTCTCTGATGACGCGTCCCTCTACGCCCTTGAGGGTGACGTAGTGTCTAGTCAATTCTTTAAGCGCTTCATGTGTTGCTCCGCTGTAGAACCTGAGGCCCTTAACCTCAGCCATCCTCAGCCTCTCATCCACCTCCCCCCGTCCGAGAGACGCGAAACCAGCTTCTTTAGAGCCGTAGAGAAACCCCCACACGGAGGAGAATGATACAACATAGGCGGCCAGCTCAGATACATGGGGGAATATTGTCTGCATCGTCTTTTTAATCGACTGGTAGGCGAGTGGCGTATGTGTCGGCGACGTGGCCTGAGTGGCTATTACACCGTTTTCCGAGAGTTTTGACAACAGAAGTTGATAGAATTCCGTCGTATATAGTTGATATGAGGGGCCTTGTTCGAGCGGGTCGGTGACATCGATTATGAAGACGTCAACACTGTCCTTAAGCTTCTCAGCGACCCAGGCCCTTCCATCCTCAAAAAACAGCCTAAGCCTAGAGTCGTTGAACGCGCCGGCCGAGAGCGAGGGTAAATGTTTTTGACAGAGTTCGACAACTTCTCTATCCAAGTCTATCATATATGCTTCTTCGACAGTCCGCCACCTGAGAACCTCCCTCAAAGTCGCACCTTCTCCGCCCCCTATGATGACCACACGTTTAGGCGCCCCGTTTAGGCACATGGCGGGATGGACAAGGGTTTCATGGTAAATATGCTCGTCTAAAAGAGATGACTGCATTTTTCCATCGAGGAGCAAGCAACGGCCAAATGGTTCTGTTTCCAATATCTCGACCTTCTGGTAACGTGTTTTCCCACTGTAGATATGCCTGACCACCTTGTAGGACTCGAGCACGGACTCGCCTATCTGCTCCGTATACCAGTTTGACGGCTTATCCATCTCGAATCGAGGCTTTCTGAAGCTGAAGGTTTTTTCTAGAAACGTTAAGTCCCCTGATTACCTCGAATGCTCCAACGTTCTCAGGCTCAAGCCTTGAAATGATGAGGTCGTAGGCCTTCCATGGGTCAATGTTTTCTCCGCAGGTGTATATATCGAGGGCGGCATAGCCAAGCTCCGGCCAAGTATGTATCGAGATGTGGCTCTCCTTTAAGACAATTATCGCCGAGACGCCTTGCCCATCGTCAAACCTTTCAGAATACGTGCCCACAATAGTTGCACCGCTGGCGACAGCAGCCTTGGTCAACAAATCCTCGAGGAAATCCACATCGCTTAGTAGGAGCCTGTCACATCCGGTAAGCTCCAAAATCAGGTGTCTGCCAAGACCCTTCACATCCCGTGAAGGATTCCCAGCTTGGCCTCCCACCCTCATCAAATTATGCCACTAAAAATGCTAATTTTAAGTTATCGAACCGATAGAACCTGCCTACCAAATAAAGCAACCAAACAAAACTCCGCCTCACCAGCTGCCGATTCCTACATGATTTAGCCTAACAACGTTCCTCATCATGGCTCTCGCACCACTGTGGCAATAGATTTTTTGAGCAGATGCGTTGGGAAACAGTTTATCCCAGTGTTTCTCCATTGGTCGCGATAGCTGGATGCATACAGTTATTGGTGTAGAAAACAGGCAACCTTCCTCGAATTGTTATACTGGGTTAAAGTAGGTCTCATTGCATAACATTTTTCGAAAGCATATGGACACCGTGGCGCAAACCTACATCCCGGCGATACATGGTCGCCTTCAACTTCTTTAACGCGAGGTCTCCAACCTTTACGCGGGTCTGGGACGGATTCGATGAGGGCTTGAGTGTATGGATGGAGCGGGTTGTTAATGATCTCATGTGAAGGCCCCTCCTCCACGATTTCACCAGCATACATTACTGCAACTCGGTCGCTCATGTAATTGACGACCGCCAAGTCATGGGAAATAAACATCATAGAAAGCCTGTACTCGTTCTTTATCCTTTTCAAAAGTTCCAAAATACGCATCTGGGTCGAGACATCCAACGAAGAGGTTATCTCATCGGCTATCATGAGAGAGGGGCGGAGAGCAAGAGCCCTCGCGATAGCAACTCTTTGACGCTCGCCGCCGCTCAGCTGATGCGGATACCTCTTAGCATAGGTTTCATCCAATCCGACGGCCCGTAAAGCCTCTGAAATAGCTGATTCTTCATACAGCCCATGGAGTCTTAGCGGGTCGCCTATGATATCGCTTACTCTTCTACGCGGATTTAATGAAGAATATGGGTTTTGGAAAATTATCTGCATCCTCCTACGGGCATCAAATAGCTCTCTGTTGTTTAAGTGTGTGATGTCTTTGCCCATGAAAATTATTCGCCCCTTATCGGGTGTGTAAATTCTCGCAACTGTTCTCGCGAGGGTGCTTTTGCCGCATCCGCTTTCCCCAACTATCCCCAGAACCTCCTCCTCGCCTATTTGCACAGAAACATCTCGTAATGCATAGAAGCGTCTTGCCTCCTTGTTGAAAATGTCACGTAGACTGCGAGCAGGTTCTGAGAAAACCTTGCTGAGTCCGATAGCCTGAAGCATCTCATTCACCTTATGAAGCTTTTTTCTATTGTGGGGATTGATGTCAACAGCGACAGAGTGTATTCATGTCTTGCGTCTTCAAAAACTCTGTCTGCATCCAAAACCTCAACGATCGATCCATTGTTCATCACTGCTATTCTATCGCAGATGTTTAAAGCGAGTGCGAGGTTGTGTGTGATGAATATGATTGCTGTGTTGTATTGCCGCTGTATCTGTTTCATCAGGTTTATGACGAGGGCCTGTGTAATCACGTCTAAGGCCGTGGTAGGCTCGTCGGCTATTACGAGAGAGGGCTCACATGCAAAGGCAATAGCTATCATTACACGCTGGCACATGCCGCCGCTTATCTGATGGGGGTATTTGTGCAAAACCTTCTCGGGTGATGTGATGCCGACTTTTTTCAAAAGTTCCACAGCCCTTTCCTCAGCCTCCTTGGATGTAAGTCCGAGATGCAGTTTCATGATGTCGGTTATCTGGTCTTTGATTTTGAACGAAGGGTTGAGAGAGGTTACTGGGTCCTGCTGTATTAGGGTAATCTCTTTCCCCCTTATTTTTCGCATAGCCTTCTCATGGATGGATAGTAGATCATTTCCCTTGAAGAGAATTTTTCCGGCCGCCTCGGCTTCAGGTGGCAGAAGCCTGATTATGGCTTTTCCTGTTAGAGATTTGCCAGCCCCTGATTCGCCGACCAGTCCAAAAACTTCCCCCGACTCTACCTCGAAAGACACATTTTTCACCACGGGTTTTCCGAAAATCTTTATGTTTAGTTCACGCACCTCAAGCAGCTTTGTCATCTAATCACCATAAGCCGGGGGTCTATTTTTTCGCGGAGGACTTCGCCGAGTATGTTTAGGCTGAGAATTACGGCTATTGTCGCGGACAGAGGGAACAGGACTCCATATGGGTTTGTGCGGAAATAGTTCAGCCCGTCGGCGAGCATAGTACCCCATGAGGAGGTTGTGGGCCTGACTCCAAGGCCTACAAAGCTGAGCAGAACCTCAACCGATATTGCGATGCCCATTTCAAGAGTGGTAATAATGATGAATGTAGGCAAAATGTTTGGGAAAATTTCCTTCCACATGATGTAATTAGGTGAGAATCCAATTGTCTGCGCGGCGGTGACGAAATCTTTTTCGCGAATAGATAAGACCTCGGAGCGCAATACTCGCGTAAATCTTGTCCAATCAACCAATGCGACAGCGAGAACGACGTTGTTTAAATCCACACCCAAGACGCTTATCAAGACTATTGCCAGAATAATCGGGGGGAACGACATCCAGATATCGACGACCCGCATTAACAGGTCGTCAACCTTGCCCCTGAAATATCCTGCAGTGATTCCTAAAACAATTCCTATAGTGGCTGTTAAAGCGGTTGCGGCTACTGCAACATATAGTGCCACGGACGCTCCGTGAAGAAGTCTGCTCAAAACATCCCGTCCAAGACTGTCTGTTCCCAGCGGATGGGCCAGTTCTCCACCATCTACCCAGAAAGGCGGCAAACCAATCGCATTTAGATTCTGTTTGTTTGGGTCGGGTAACGGTAAAAATGGAGCGGATAAACCCGCTGCAAAAAAGAACACGAGAACGGCTGTGCTGATGACGGCTTTCTTGGACTTTAACAGAAGCCTAGCCTGTATAGTTGCTGTAGTCATTTGAACTCGACCTTTGGATTGATGTATGTGTAGAGTATGTCGACCAAAAAGTTGACCGTTATTGTGATAAAGGTATAGAACATCAAAATTCCCTGCACAAGTGTATAGTCTCTGTATTGCACCGCTGTAAATAATAGGTTACCCATGCCGGGCCATCCGAATATTCTTTCCACGATTGCACTTCCGCCTAGGAGGAAAGTGAATTGTACGCCCGTGAGCGTGATGACAGGCATCAACGCGTTCTTTAGGCTGCGGACGAAGATAATGTAGAGTTCGCTGTGTCCCTTCATTCTATCAGTTAGGATATAATCCTCTCTAAGCACCTCAAGCATGCTTGACCTCAATGTCCTTTGAATGAATGCAGTCATGCCAATTGCAAGTGATATCGCTGGCAGTGTTATGTGTTGTAGAGCGTTGAAAAATCCATCGATGTTTCCCGTTATAAGAGCATCAATTAGATAGAAGCCTGTCACCGTTTGAATGTTCACACCTATGTCTACCCGGCCTGATGCAGGAAACATTTTCAGAATTGCGGCGAAAAAAATGACGAAAATTATTGCCCAGAGAAAATGTGGAATAGCCAACCCAGAAATTGTTAGGGCTTGAATAACTGTGTTGACCCGCTGTCTGACAGCTGCCACGACACCCGTAATCACCCCGAAAAACACGGCTATCATTAGAGTAAACAGCACAAGCTCAACCGTGGCGGGGAGTCTCTCAAAGATTAAAGATGACACGCTCGACCCATACCTAAATGATGTCCCCAAGTTTAGGGATAAGAGGTCAGCAACCCAGTAAAGATACTGTATGATTAACGGCTGGTCCAACTTGAAATATGCCTTCAGCTGTGCTATGTATTCCTCGGTCACACCGGGTCCAACCATTAAAGATACGGGGTCGCCGGGAATTATGCGGAAAATTAGAAAAGCTACTAAGGATGTCCCTAGCAGCGCGGCAGCCATTTGTAGAATTCGTTTGAATAAATAGTAGGAAGTTATCGCCATTAGTAGCTCATGTAGTAGGGTAGAACCCATCCCTGCGGCCAGGGGTCGTATTTCACGTCTCTCTTCATTATGTGAAGCTGAGCCAGCTGATACAAGGGTATGACCAGGCCTTTCTCAACCACCCAACGTGCTGCTTGGCGAGCTGCGGCTATCCTCTTCTCCTCATCTTTCTCTAGGAAGACTGGGTTAATCACCTCTGTCGCTTGGTTCATCAGCCCAGAGTAATCTGTTAAGTTTGCGGCCTTTAGACCGCGCCATGTTGAGAATGGTGAATTCGGCCACTGAGAGTGCCCGACCGAGTTTATCGGGTCACCTGTGGCGTTGGACCAGACGTAGAAGTGTGCATGCTTCATTTTGCCAGTGTTACGCATCTCAAAGTGTTGGGCTATAGTTATTACCTCTAGCTGAGCCTCTATACCAACTTCAGCCCACATAGCGACAATGGCCTGCATCACTTCATAGTCGCGGGGGAAGGAGCCTTTGAAGGTTGCCACAGTGATTTTGACAGGGTTTGACTTGGAATAGCCGGATTTCGACAATAGCTCTGCCGCCTTCGCAGGATCATATGGGAATTTGAAGTCAGGGTCATAGGCTCGGTATCCAGGTGCCTCAGTGGTGTGAACCACTCGGGCGTGACCTCTAAGTATGTTATTGATTATCGCCTCTTTGTCGATAGCATAGTGCATGGCGAGACGCACGTTTTCATCACCTGTTTCGGGATAATATGTCGGTATCATGAGTATTGCTACATCGGTTACCAGTTGTGACACTCCTTTAAGCCCCTGTAGACTGGATAGTCGCTGAAAATCGTTTATGTCCACCTCTAGAGTATAGTCTGATGTGCCAGCCTCCACCTCAACAGCTCTCGACCGCGGGTCTAGAACCTCCTTGAAAACAACCTCCTTGATGGCCGCGGCCCCTCTCCAATAATCATCAAACCTCTCAAGCTCCAGTATGCCGGGTCGATATGACTTTACCTTATAGGGACCGCTTCCCACTGGGTTTTTCCCAAACTCGTCAGGACCCACGCGCTCCCAAACATGCTTCGGGACAACGAAGGCATCAAGGAAACCCATCCAAGCTATGATTGATGGGTCAAACCTGCTTAAAGTCAGCCTCACCAGACTAGGGTTTACAACCTGTATATCGCTGATCACCCCCCATACACCTGCATACGCGTTGGGAGGAGTTTTCATGGTAGCTAGGCTGAAGGCGACGTCTTCGGCGGTCAGCTCGGTTCCATCGTGGAATTTGATACCTTTTCTAACTCTGAGATCTAACGAGGTTTTCTCGGCACCCCATTCCCAGCTCTCTACAACACCCGGAACCTGTAGAAGGTCTCTCGTCTGCGATAGAAAACGGTCATAGATGGTTGCCATCGGAGACTCGACGGGGATGTTTCTGCTGAAGCGGTAGGGGTTAAGTGTCACAATCTCAAAGGGCCACGCTATGACGAGACGTGTGGGCCGCGCTGCCGCTGTCTCAGTCACAGTGGTTATCACAGTGGTTGGCTGAGTAACCGTTTGAGTCCTTGTTACGGTAGCGGTCTGTGCTGCTTGAGTAACTGTGCGCTCTATTATTCTAGACCCAGAGCTGCCGAGAAAATATCCACCCACGCCGAATATAACCGCCGAAGCAACACCCACACCAACAGTCGATAAAAAGTTACGCCGAGTTGATTTATCTGCCATGACGTTCATCAACCCCCTAACCGCATATTTATAGCTTTCCCATAATGGTTAGAATATAATGAGAAATTTTATCAACACACCAAAGGGACAGATACATTATCGCTGGTCTGGGGAAGGTGAACCTGTAGTGCTGCTGCATCAGACGCCGCGCTCATCAGACGAGTATCTCGAAGTACTGCCGCTGCTTGGGAAAAAATTCAGAGCAATCGCGATGGACACAATAGGATTCGGCGACTCCTACAGGTTTGAAGGAGAGATGACGATTGAGAGGCTGGCCGAAGGCGTGATCGAGTTAATCGAAGCTCTCGGATTAAACCGCGTATCGCTTGTAGGGCATCACACAGGTGCTGTGATAGCGATAGAAGTTGCAGCCACTCATCCCCAATTGGTTGAGAAATTGGTCCTATCGGGCTGCCCATACATAGACGCAGATGAAAGAGAGAAACGTAGAAACAAACACGTCATAGACGCCTATGTTTCTAAGATGGATGGCTCACACCTGCTTGAATTATGGCGAGGTCGGCAACCTTACTACCCACCCGATAGGCCTGACATCCTTGACCGCTTCATAATAGACGCATTGAAGGCTGGACCGAACGCTGCGGCGGGGCATGTAGCCGTCTCCCGCTACGTCATGGAGGAGAAAATTACAAAAATCAAATGTCCAACGCTGATAATAGTTGGAACAGCAGACCCATTCGCCGCTGCCCATCTATCCAAGTTAAAGCAAAGCATCAGACACGCCGAAGTGGTTGAAATAGAGGGTGGAACAGTAGCTCTGCTGGAGCAGAAGCCGCATGAATTCGCCGAAGCTGTCATAAAATTTTTGGAAAACACTGATTAGCCATGTACGAGGAGTGGGAAAAAATCACAACTTTAGCCGAACTGTTCAGTAAAAAGGCTCGTAAAAATGGTGACAAAACCGCGGTCATCACGGATGATAAACAAGTGACATATGAACAGCTTGACAACATCTCCTCTAACGTGGCAGGAGGATTTCGGAGTCTCGGCGTATCAAAAGGGGACAAAGTTGTGATATTCATGCCAAACTCTCTGGAGTTCCTCTATATCTGGTTCGGCCTCATGAAGCTCGGCGCAGTAGCTGTCCCTCTGAACATTTCTCTGAAAGGCCCTCTTCTAAAATATCAAATCAACGATTCAGATGCTAAAGTAGCGGTGGTAGATAAACAGCTCCTACCTCAATATCTAGAGATAAAAAATTCACTCGAAAAAATCACTGTACATCTGACCAATGAGGAGAATGCGGATGGATTCCTGCACATAGATATTCTCACAGAATCCGACAAACCAGTGGAAAAAAATGAAACAGTTCACCCATCAGACCCAGCCACCATAATGTACACTTCAGGCACGACTGGGCCGCCCAAAGGTGTTGTCCTGCCTCATAACGCCTACATAAACACGGCCCACATGAACGCTTCAATAGCGGAAGCACGTGAAGGTGATATTTTCTACAGCACAGTACCGTTCTTCCACACAA
>VAPR01001484.1_pt1 | contig 11365 bp, 8 predicted proteins | sample 3380701 | NCBI WGS metagenome assembly VAPR01 (sample SAMN11536904, study PRJNA540576) | hot springs metagenome | isolation source: hot spring wet sediment | place: Spain: Lobios | collected 2014-01
CATCACGCAGACGGGGAAGTACGGCATGGGCTCCCGCTTGACCACCGCGTTGATGGCGTAGGCCAGCGGGGCCCACGTCTGGCCGATCACCCCCACGTGGACCACCAGGTCCGCCGGCGCGTCGGGCTGCGGCCGGGCAGCGGTGGCACCCACGCCCAGCATCTCCCGCACCGCACGGGCCAGCCCCGGGTCACCCCGCGTGGACACCACCGCGGTGTACGCCCGTTCGCCCGGGGCGGAGTCCACCCGGACCACGCGGAAGCCCATCTGCCGGAGCCGCTCCGCGGCCTGCAAGCCCGTGCCGGGTACCCCGCTGGCGTTGCGGACCACCACCGTGGTGCGGGACACCTCCTCGGGCCGCAGTCCGTAGAACAGCTCCAGGACCAGCGCCTGCACCTTCTGCGGTTCGGGTTCCCAGAACAGAGGCGCAAAGTGGCCGGGAAGGGTTTCCGTCCGGATCCGGTCCGGTCCCAGGGAGCGGAGGAACCAGCCGAGGGTCGCCACCTCGTGCGGGGTGAGGTTGGTCTGGGTGTTCTCCGCCACCGCCCGCAGGATCTGGGGCGCCCGCAGCCACGTCTGCGGCTCCTTGAGCCTGTGGAACAGAGCCTGCACCACCTTCTGCTGTCGCTGCACCCGGGCGATGTCCCCAAGCGGGTCGTGGCGGAACCTCGCGTAGCCCATGGCCTGGTCACCGGACAGCAGCTGGCGGCCCTTCTTCAGGTCGATGCGCAGACCGGCCCACCAGTCCTGGTACTGGAGGTCCCGCTCCACGTCCACCCACACCCCGCCCACCGCGTCGATGAGCCGTGCGAAGGAGTGCGGACCCAGCTTCACGTAGCGGTGCACGGGGACCCCCAAGAGCCGTTCCACGGTGCGGATGGCGAGCTCCGGCCCGCCGAGGGCGTAGGCGGCGTTGATCTTCCACCAGCCGCGGTGGCCGGGGATGGCTGTCCGCGTGTCCCGCGGAATGGACAGGAAGGCCGCGGTGCGCGTCTGCGGGTCAAAGGTGGCCAGCAGGAGGGCGTCCGAACGGGCCAGGTTGACCGGCTGCCGCCGGTTGTTCAGCGTCACGTCCACTCCCATCACCAGCACGTTGACCCGCTGGCGCAGCTGGAGGGGGAACGCCATCCGCCCGTCCCGGGTGGCCCACCCGGTGCGGAGGAGGACCGTCCCCGCGGACGCCACCACGAACGCTGCGAACAGCCCGAACAGGACGGGGACCACCCAGGCCAGCACCCGGCGGAGCCAGGGTCTCGGCGCAGCCGGCGGCGCGGGGACGACAGGAGGCTGTGCGGTCTGCACGGTTCCACAGCATACCGCAAACCGGCTTCGACCTGAAGGTGGCGACCGCCTGTTCGGTAGGAATCCCCCTCACCCATGAGGAACAACCACGCGGGTGGCCGGCAGCACGGGAGGGTTCGGGTGACGGACCAGCCGCCGCGGGTGCGGGCGGTGGGCACGGGGACGGCTTCCGGTGGACGGAGATCCGGGGCCGTCCCCGTTTGCGTTGAGGGAAGGGGGAGGTCCCGTGAAGGAACTCCGGCTGAACGCGTACGCGAAGGTGAACCTGAGTCTGGACGTGCTGGGCCGCCGGCCGGACGGGTACCACGAGGTGGAGACCGTCCTGCACACCGTGGAGCTGCACGACACCGTGGTCCTGCGGGAGGCGCCAGGCGGCATCCGGGTGGCGTGCGACCACCGGCGGGTACCCACCGACGAGCAGAACCTGGTGTTCCGCGCCGCTCAGCTCCTGCGGGAGGCCGCGGGCACGGACCGCGGGGTCCACATCGAGGTGCACAAGCGGATCCCGCCGGCCTCAGGCCTGGGCGGCGGCTCCTCCGACGCCGCGGTGACCCTGCTGGGGCTGGCGCAGATGTGGAAGCTACGCCTGGACCACGGCCAGCTGTTGGAGCTGGCCTCGCAGGTGGGGTCCGACGTACCGTTCTTCCTGGTGGGCGGGGCGGCGCTGGCCACAGGCCGGGGCGAGCGCCTACGTTACCTGCCGACCCTGCCCACCACGTGGGTGGTGCTGGCGTGCCCGGACGCGGAGGTGTCCACGGCCTGGGCGTACGCGAACCTTGACCTCGCGGGGATCCCCCGTCGGCCCGACACCGGCCGGCTGGTGGAGGCCCTGCGGGCGGAGGACGTGGCCGCGGTGGCCCGGCAGCTGTGCAACGTCTTCGAACCGCTGGTCTCCAGCCGCTACCCGCAGGTGTCGGAGCTGAAGCGGCGGCTGCTGGAGGCGGGCGCCCTGGGCGCCAGCATGAGCGGAACCGGGCCGGCGGTGTTCGGCCTGTTTTCGGGGGAGGCGGAAGCCCGGCGCGCCTGGGAGGCGCTGCGGGGCCACGTGGACGGACAGGTGCTGCTGACCCGTACCTTCGCGGAGCTGGAGCGGTGACCCCCGGGGCGGCGGTGGACGCGGCGGTCCTGGCGGGCGGCGGGCGGGAGGCGGGGCTGCCTGAGGGCGTGGCCAACAAGGCGTTCTTGCCCCTGGCGGGCAAGCCCCTGGTCCAGTGGGTCCTGGAGGCACTGCACGCCAGCCAGCGGGTGCGCAGGGTCGTCCTGGTCGCCCCCGCAACGCCCCCGGGCGAGGTGGCACGGCTGTGCGACCGGGTGCTGCAGGACCGGGGCGACCTGCTGGCCAACGTGGAGCTGGCCGCGGAAGCTCTGAAGGACGCCGAGTGGGTACTGGCCTGCGCCGGGGATCTGCCGCTGTTGACCGGGAGGGCGGTGGACACCTTCCTGCAGGCGTGTGCGTCCCGCGAGGCGGACTTCTACTACGGGATCGTGCGCCGGGAGGATCTGGAGGCCCGCTACCCGGGAGCCCGCAAGACCTTCGTGCGGGTGCGGGAGGGCTCCTTCACCGGCAGCAGCCTGGTGCTGTTCCGCCCCGCGGTGCTGGGCCGCGTGCGCCCTTTGCTGCAGCAGGCGGTGGAGGCGCGCAAGAACCCGGCCCGGCTCGCCTCCCTGTTCGGCGGGGCCTACGTGGTGAAGTACCTCACGGGCCGGCTCACGGTGGCGGACGTGGAGCACCGGGCGCGGGAGCTCACGGGGCTGCGGGGCGCCGCGGTGGTCTGCCCGGACCCCGAGGTGGCGCTGGACGTGGACGTGGACAAGCCCCAGAACCTGCAGGTGGCGGAGCGGGTGCTGCTGCGGGCATGAGCTCCTCTGGGCGTCCGCGCCGGCAGACCCGCGGCGGGCAGCACCGCCTGCGGAGGGGTGAGCGCATGATCGCCATCGCCCACGCCCTGCAGGCGGAGCCCTACCGGATCCACCGGCTCAGCACCTTCGTGGAGACCCTGGGCGCGGCGAAGAGCACGGTGAGCGAGGACGTGGCGAGCCTGCGGCGGGTGTTCGAGCGGTTCGGGCTGGGCCGCATCGAGACCTTGAGCGGAGCCACCGGCGGTGTGCGGTTCGTCCCCCACCGCGACCCCACCCGGATCCGCCAGCTGGCCGAGGAGCTGGCGGCCAAGCTGTCGAACCCGGCCCGCTTGCTCCCCGGGGGGTTCTTGTACACCTCGGACCTGCTGTCCAACCCCGCGGTGGTGGAGCAGGTGGGCGAGGCGTTCGCCACGTACTTCGCGGACCGCCGCCCGGACGCGGTGCTGGCCATGGAGGTGAAGGGGATCCCCGTGGCCTTCATGACCGCCCGGGCCTTCCACGTGCCCATGATCACCATCCGCCGGGCGGGGCGGGTGACGGAGGGGCCCGCGGTGACGGTGAACTACGTGTCGGGCTCCTCCCGGATGCTCCAGCAGATGACGCTCCCCCTGCGGGCGGTGCGGGAAGGCCAGCGGGTGCTGTTCATCGACGACTTCGTCCGGGGCGGAGGCACCGCGCGGGGTGTGGTGGACCTGATGCGGGAGTTCCGTGCGGAGGTGGTGGGGGTGGGCGTCCTGGTGGCCTCCCGGGAGCCCCGCCACAAGCTGGTGGACGACTACTTCGCCCTGCTGGTGTTCGAAGGGACCGACCGCCGGGGCCAACCCGTGGTCCGCCCCAGCGACCAGGTCCTGGCCATCCGCTGAGGGGGTTTCCCGAATCGCTTGACAGCCCGCGGCGGCGCGGCAATAGATGAATGTGTGCTCATTCATACTGAGTAGGTGCTCATATTGGCGCGGCTCACCGCACAGGCCCGCAAGGCCCTGACCCAGGAACGGCGGCAGCAGATCGCGCGGGCGGCCCTGGAGGTGTTCTCCGCCCGCGGCTACGGAGAGGCCACGGTGCGCTCGATCGCCCGGCGGGCGGGCCTGGCGGAGGGCACCGTGTACCTGTACTTCCGCAGCAAGCGGGACCTGCTGTTCGCCGCCTGGGAGGAGGTGGCGGTCTCCGCGGTGCTGCCTTCCCTCCGGCGGGCGGAGGCCGCAGCCCCGGGGACGGAGGAGGACGTGCTGGCGGCGGTGTTCCGGGACCAGTTTTTGACCCTCATGCGGCACGGCGCCTTCTTCCGGCTGGTGATGCACCGGGCGGACGTGGACGCGGAGTTCCGGCGGCGGGTGCGGGCGCGGCTGCGGGAGTTCCTGGAGGAGGTGATGCGGGTGCTGCAGCGGGGCGTGCAACGAGGCGCGGTGGCGCAGCTGAACCCGGAGGTGGTGGTCCGGGCCCTGGGGGCCCTGCTCCGGGGACTGGTGTTGTTCGACCGCTACGACCCCAAGCCGCTCTTCGAACGGTATGCGGTGGAGGAGGTGGCCCGGGAGGTGGCCCGGTTCGTCCTGTACGGCCTGCTGCCCCGCACCCCGGCGGCCGCACAACCGTCTCCGGGAGGCCCGCGGTGAGGCGCGCAGCGGTGGTGCTGGTGGCGGTGGTGGCGTGCGCGGTCGGTCGGGCGGGCGCGCAGGCTGCACCCCGCCGGCTGTCGTTCGCGGAAGCCGCCGTCCTGGCCCTCCAACAGAACGTGGGCCTCCGCGCCGCGGCCCTGGACGTGGCGGTGGCGGAAGCGCAGCTCGCCCAGGCGCGCGCGGCCCGGTCGTTCCAGCTCGCGCTCACCGGGTCCTACACGTACCTCCAGCAACCCGGGCAGACCCTGAGTTTCCCCAACCCGTTCGCACCCGCTCCCCCCACCCTCACCGTACAGCTGCCTCCCCCGGAGGCGAGCCAGGTGCTGCTGCGCCTGTCCGCCCAGTACCCCCTGTACACCGGCGGAAGGTTGGAAGCCCAGGTGGCCCTGGCGGAGGCCAACCTGCGGGGCGCGCGGGCGGCCCTGGAGCGGACCAAACAGCAGGTGGTGTTCCAGGTACAGCAGGCGTACCTCCAGCTGCTGGTGGCCCGGGAGAACGAGGCCGCGTCCCGCCGCGCGGTGGCCGCCGCGGAGGAGTCGGTGCGGGTGGCCCGAGCCCGGCTGGCCGCAGGGGTGGCAGCTCCCTTCGACGTGTTGCAGGCGGAGGTGAGTCTCGCCAGCGCGCAGCAGGCCCTGGCCAGGGCGCAGGCCCAGGTGGGCAACGCCCAGTCCGCCCTGGCGGCGCTGGTGAACCTGCCCCTGGACGTGAGCATCGAGCCCACGGACACCCTGCGGGTGCAGGCGGTCGAGGGCAGCTTGGCGGAGTTCGTCCAGCGGGCCCTGCGGCAACGTCCGGAGCTGGAGGAGCTGCGGGCCCGCGCGGAGGCCACCCGCGCCAGCATCGAGCTGGCCCGCAGCGGCGGCCGGCCCAACGTGGCCCTGGCGGCGCAGTACGACTGGGCGGGGCCCACCTCCCACGTGGTCGGCTCCTGGTCGGTGACCCTGGCGGTCACCCTGTCCCTGCACGACGGCGGCATCACCCAGCAGCGGGTGCGCGAGGCGGAGCTGCGGCTGCAGCAGCTGCAACTCCTGGAAGCCCAGACGCGGCAGCGGGTGGAACTGGAGGTGCGGCAGGCGTGGTGGAGCCTCCAGCAGGCCGGCCCGGAGCTGGCGGCCGCGGAACGTGGGGTGGAGCAGGCCCGCGAGGCGCTCCGCATCGCCCGGGTGCGGTTCGAGGCGGGGGTGGGGACTTCCCTGGAGCTGGTGAGCGCGCAGGCGCAGCTGGCCCAGGCGGAGCTGGCCCTGGCCGCAGCCCGCTTCAACCACAACCTGGCGCGGCTGCAGCTGCTGCTGGCTGCGGGGGCCCTGTGAGGAGGCGGTCATGAGGCGACTGGTTTGGCTGTTTTTGCTGGTGGCCGCGGGCGGCTGTGCGGGTCCTGCGCCGAGCCAGCCCGCGGGCAGCCCTCCGCCGGTGGCGGTGGAGGTGCGCGCGGTGCAGCGCCGCACCCTCCAGCAGGTGGTGGAGGCGGCGGGTTCGGTGCAGGCCGTGCTCAGCACGGACGTGGTGGCGCGGATTCCGGGCCGGGTGGTGGGGGTGGCCGTGGACGAAGGGGGCCTCGTAACCCGGGGCCAGGTGGTGGTCCGTCTGGACCCCTCGGACCTGGAGGAACAGGTCCGACAGGCGCAGGCCGCGGTGGACGCCGCCCAGGCACGGGTGCTGCAGGCAGTGGCGGCGCGGCAGCTGGCCGCGGACACCGCCCGCCACCAGGTTCAGCAGGCGCAGGCCGCGGTGGACGCCGCCCGGGCACAGGCGGCGGCCGCGGAAGCGCAGGTGGAGCTGGCGGCCAGCCAGCGCACGCGGGCGGAAGCAGACCTGCAGCGGGTGCAGCAGCTCGCCACCCAGGGAGCCGTCCCCGCGCAGCAGGTGGACGCGGCCCGGGCAGCCGCGGAAGCCGCCCGGGCCCAGCACCAGGCTGCCCAGGCCCAGCACCAGGCCGCCCAGGAACAGCTTCGGGCCGCGGAAGCCGCCCTCCGGCTGGCCCAGACGGCCTCGCAGCAGGTGGCCCTCCGGCAGCGGGACGTGGAGCAGGCGCAGGCCGCCCTGCAGCAGGCGGAGGCAGCGCTGCGGCTGGCGCGCCTCCAGCTGCAGCACACCGCCGTCCGCGCCCCGATCTCCGGCGTGGTGGTGGAGCGGCGGGTGGACCCGGGCGAGTACGCGGCGCCCGGCGTGCCTCTTCTGACGGTGGCGGACACCACCACCGTGAGGGTCCAGCTGTCCGTGTCGGAGACGCAGATCCGCGCGGTCCGGGTGGGCCAGCCTGTTCAGGTTTCGGTGGACGCCCTGCCGGGTCGCATGTTCACGGGTCGGGTGGAAGGCGGGTCTCCGGCCGCGGACGCCCGGACCCGGAGCTTCCTGGTGAAGGTGCGGGTGCCCAACCCGGACGGTGCCCTGCGGCCCGGCATGTTCGCGCGGGGCCGGATCACGGTGGCTTCCAGGGCCGGGGTGCTGGCGGTTCCGGAGGAGGCGGTGAGGTACGAGGGCGGCCGGCGGTACGTGTTCGTGGTGGAGTCCGGAGTCGCCCGGCGCAGGCTGGTGCAGACGGGCCTGTCCTCCGACGGGTGGGTGGAGGTCCAGGGGCTTCCAGCCGGCACCCAGGTGGTGGTCTCCGGCCAGACGCTGCTGCGGGACGGAACCCCCGTGACCGTGGTCCGGTGAGGGGTGTGCCGTGTGGCTGACCCGGCTCAGCATCCGACGGCCCATCCTGGTGCTCATGGCGTGGGTGGCCCTGGGTGTGATCGGCCTGCGCCTTCTGTGGGGCATGCCGGTGGAGCTGCTGCCCAACATCGAGTTCCCCGTGGTGTCCATCGTGACCGTGTACCCCGGCGCAGGGCCGCAGGAGGTGGAGACCGCGGTGACCCGGCCCATCGAGGACGCGGTGGGCACGGTCTCCGGGGTCCGGCAGATCCGGGCCAGCAGCCAGGAAGCCCTGTCCTTGGTCCTGGTGGAGTTCGTCCTGGGTACGAACCTGGACGCCGCCACGGGCGCGGTCCGGGAGAAGCTGGAGGCGGTGCGGGCGCAGCTTCCGCGGGACGCGCGGGCGCCCGTGGTGCAGCGGTTCAGCTTCTCCGCCTTCCCCATCCTGTCCCTGTCCGTCACCAGCGACGCCCGCTCGCCCCGGGACCTCCGGGAGCTGGTGGACGACCGCGTGCGGAGCCGGCTGGAGCAGGTCCCGGGGGTGGCCAACGTGGAGGTCATCGGCGGCCAGTCCCGGGAAGTCCAGGTGGAGGTGGACCGGGACCGGCTGCAGGCCTACGGGCTGAGCCTGGCGCAGTTCACCGCCGCCCTAGTGCAGGAGAACCTCAACGTGCCCGCCGGCTCCCTGCGGGAGGGTGGCCGGCAGATATCCGTCCGCGCCCTGGGCGAGTTCCGCAGCGTGCGGGAGGTGGAGGAGGTCCGGCTCTCCCTGCCCGGAGGCGGGTCCGTGCGGGTGGCGGACGTGGCGCGGGTGCAGGACGGGGTGGCGGACCGCACCCAGCTGAGCCGCCTGAACGGTCGGGAGAGCGTGACCCTGCTGGTCCGGAAGGCCGCGGACGCCAACACCATCGCGGTGGCGGACGCGGTGAAGCGGGAGCTGGAGCGGGTGCGGCAGCTGTACCCGGACCTGCACATCACCGTGGCCAACGACGCCTCCACCTTCACCCGTGAGGCGGTGAACGACGTGTTCCTGGCCCTGGTGCTGGGGGTGGTCCTGGCGTCCGGCATCGTGTTCTTGTTCCTGCACGACGCGGTGAACACCCTCATCGTGTTCCTGGCCATCCCCACCTCCCTGCTGGCGTCGTTCGTGGTGATCGCCTCCCTGGGGTTCACCCTGAACTTCTTCACCCTCCTGGGGCTGTCCCTGGCCATCGGGATCCTGGTGGACGACTCCATCGTGGTGCTGGAGAACATCCACCGCCACCTGGAAGGGGGCGAGCCACCCGCGGAGGCCGCGGTGAACGGGCGGGGGGAGATCGGTCTGGCGGCGGTGGCCATCACCCTGGTGGACGTGGTGGTGTTCGTGCCCCTGGGCCTGTCGGGCGGCATCTTCGGACAGCTCCTGCGGCCCTTCGGCCTCACGGTGGCCACGGTGACTCTTTTCAGCCTGTTCGCGGCCTTCACCCTCACGCCCATGCTGGCCGCCCGCTGGCTGCGCCGCAGGACCGGGCACGAGCCCCAGGCCCGGGGGGTTGCGGCCCGCCTGTTCGCGCCCGTGGACCGGTTCTACGGCTGGCTGGACGGCCGTTACGAGGGGCTGCTGCGGTGGGCCCTGCGCCGCCGCGGCACCGTGGTCCTGCTGGGCGTGCTGTCGGTGGCGGTGGTGTTCCCGCTGGCAGGCCGGCTGGGGTTCGAGTTCGTCCCTACGGTGGACCAGGGGGTGCTGTCGGCCCGCATCGAGCTGCCCGCGGGCACCAGCCTGGCCCGCACCGCGGAGGTGACCGCTCGGGTGGAGGCCCGGGTGCGGCAGGTGGCCGAGGTGGAGGACGTGATCACCAACGTGGGCACCGCGGGCCAGTTCGCGGAGACCGGGCCGCAGTACGCCAGCATGATCATCCGCCTGAAGGAGCACCGGCGGCGACGGGACCTGGACGTGCTGCGGGAGCTGCAGGCGGCCCCCGAGGCCACCCAGATCCCGGGGGCGCGGGTGGTATTCTCCACCGCCCAGGTGGCGGGCCCCACCCGCCCGGTGGAGATCCGGGTGCTGGGAGACGACCTGCAGCTGCTGGCGCGGACCGCGGACGAGGTGGCCCAGCGGCTGCGCGCGGTGCCGGGCACCCGGGACGTGGACGTGAGCGTGCGCATCGGGCGGCCGGAGCTGCAGGTGCGGGTGGACCGGGACCGCGCCGCCCAGATGGGGCTCAGCACCGCTGCCGTGGCCGCGGTGCTGCGGAACGCGGTGGAGGGCAGCACGGACACCCAGCTGCGCCTGGACGGAGAGGAAGTCCCCGTGCGCGTGCGCATGGTGCGCGACGGACGCCCCCTGAAGCCCTCCGACCTTCCCGACCTGCTGGTGGCCACCGTGGGCGGCCGCCCGGTCTACGTGCGCGACGTGGCGTGGGTGGAGCCCGGGCTCGGGCCCACGCAGATCGACCGCCGCAACCGGCAGCGGGTGGTGACCGTGACCGCCAACCTGCAGCCCGGGGCGTTCGCCGGCAACGTCAACCGGCTGGCCGCGCAGGCCCTGGCGGACCTGCGGGTGCCGGGGGTGACGGTGGAGTTCGGAGGGCAGGCGGAGCAGATCGCGGAGGCCGGTGGCACCTTCGTGTTCGCCCTCGGCCTGGGCGTGGTGCTGGTGTACATCCTGCTGGCGGCCCTGTTCGAGAGCACCTTCACGCCCTTTTCCATCATGCTGGCCCTGCCCCTGGCGTGGGTGGGCGGGATCCTGGCCCTGCTGGCCACGGGCAAGAGCCTGTCCCTGGTGAGCGCCATCGGGTTCATCCTCCTGACGGGGCTGGTGATGAAGAACTCCATCCTGCTGGTGGACTACACCAACACCCTGCGGGCCCGCGGGCTGGACCGCACGGAGGCCGTCCTGCGAGCGGGCCCCACCCGTCTGCGGCCGGTGATCATGACCACCCTGTCCGTGGTGCTGGGGAGCCTGCCCGTGGCGTTGGAGTTCGGGAAGGGGTCGGAGCTGCGGTCGCCCCTGGCGTGGGCGGTCATCGGCGGCCTCACGTGGTCCACCCTCCTGACCCTGGTGGTGATCCCCGTCACGTACACCCTCCTGGACGACCTGCGGGCGTGGGTGCTGGGCGCCTCCAGGCGGAGGGCCGCGCCCGTCCCAGAGGTGGTGGAGGAGGCCGGACGATGAAGTTGGTGCTGGTGGTGTACGAGGCGGGCATGGACGACTCGGTGACCGAGCTGCTGAGGGAGCTAGAGCTCCCCGGCTGGACGAAGCTGGAGGGTGCGGTGGGATTTGGCCGGAAGGGGCTGCGGTTGGGGACGCCCATCTGGCCGGGGACCAACCACGTGCTGTTCGCAGCCCTGGAGGACGGACAGGTGCCGGGCTTCCTGCGGGCGCTGGAGAAGCTGAAGGAGGGCTACCTGCGGCCGCCCGCCCTGCAGACCTTCGTGCTGCCCGTGGAGGCTCCCGGAGCGTAGGCCGCGTAGCCTGAGGGAGGGAGTCCAACCACCGCGGGAGCGGTGTGTTCGAGGTGCCGCCTTGGCCCGACGGGTCGTCCTGGCAGGAGTCGTGGCGGTGCTGGTGGTGGGCGCCCTGTACGCCACCCGCCGCCCGCCCCAAGGATCGCAGGAGGTGCTGGAAGTCTCAGGGACGGTGGAGGCCACACAGGTGGACGTCAGCCCACGCATCACGGGCCGCCTGGTGCGCCTCCTGGTGCGGGAGGGCGACTCCGTGTGGGCAGGGCAGGTGGTGGCGGAACTGGACCCCGACGAGCTCGACGCTCAGGTGGCCCAGGCGGAGGCAGCCCTGCGTGCCGCGTGGGCTCGCTGGCAGCAGGCCCGGGCAGCTTTGGCCTTGCAGCGCGACCAGCTCCGGGCGGCCCTGCGCCAGGCGCAGGCCGCGGTGGCCGCCGCGGAGGTGAGGGTGCCGCAGTCCCGCATCGCCGCCCACAGCCAACGGCAGGCGGCCCAGCGTGGCGAGGAAGGATTGG
>VAPR01001485.1_pt1 | contig 11352 bp, 8 predicted proteins | sample 3380701 | NCBI WGS metagenome assembly VAPR01 (sample SAMN11536904, study PRJNA540576) | hot springs metagenome | isolation source: hot spring wet sediment | place: Spain: Lobios | collected 2014-01
CCATATTTTACAATTGGATATGCACATAAAACACTATGAGCTAATAATGAAAGAGCTAATGCAGGACTTTCTTTTGATATTTCTTCTAAAATAATAATAGCATTTAAAACATCCTCTCCAATTCCACCATATTCCTCAGGTATTAACATTCCTGTAAAGCCAAGTTCCCCCATCTCTTTAAATAAATCTACTGGAAAATAATCTTCTTCATCCATCTTTCTTGATATTGGAGCGACTTTACTTTCAACGAACTTTCTTACATTATTTCTTAATATCTTATGCTCTTGACTTTCTATATAATCTAGGAATTCAAAGAACATATCAAAAGTTTAAAGTATTTAATCAACAAAATTTAGAACTAACTTTTTAAATTCTTTTACAACCTTTATCACTTTCACATTAACCTTTTGTCCAAGTTTATAAACTTTTGAATTTGAATAAGCTAAATATCTATTTTCATCTATGGATATATCACGAACAGGAATAATACCTTCAACTAAATGCTCTTTAATTTCTACATAAATACCCTCATCTGAAAATCCTGATATAATCCCTTCAAATACTTCACCAACTTTATCTTTCATAAATTCCAATTTTTTATATTCCCATAAATCCCATTCTGCATTTTCTGCTCTCTCTTCCATTTCAGATGAATGCCTTGCTATTTCTTCAAGCATTTCTATAAACTCATCACTTCTATTTACTTTATTTTTAAGTGCTGAATATAAAATTCTATGAACCATTAAATCTGGATATCTTCTAATTGGTGATGTAAAATGAGTATAATTTTTAAGGGCAAGTCCAAAATGTCCAATATTTTTAACTGAATACTTTGCCTTTGCCATACTTCTTAATAATAAATAAGTTAATAAATCCTCATTTTCTGAATTTTTTACCAATTTTAAAATTTTTGATATTTCAAGGGGTGTAATTTTTTCAGGAAGAGAAATGTCTATATTTAGTAAATTTCTTGCAATTGTAATAAAGTTCTTTATTTTTCTTGGATCTGGTCTATCATGAACTCTATAAATAGCAGGGATATTATTTTTAGAAAAATAATTTGCAACCGCAACATTTGCAGTTATCATAAAATCCTCAATTAACATATGAGTTTTAAGTCTAATTTTTGGAATTATGTTTATAATATTTCCTTTTTCATCTTTTAGGAAGTAAGGTTCTGGTAAATCAAAATCTAAACTTCCTTCACTTTCTCTCTTTTCCCTTATAATTTCAGATAATTCAAGAGCTAATTTTAAATTTTCTCTAATTTTTTCAATATAACTTTCATTATAAAATTGACTTCTACCTGTATAAGGCTCTTTATTTTCAATTAAGGCTTGGGCATCTTCATAAGTTAATCTTGCTTTTGAATTTATAACACTTTTAAAAAACTTTGCTTCAATAATCTCACCATATTTATTTATTTTCATAATTACAGAAAAGGCATGCCTATCTTTTGATGGTTGAAGTGAAGCTAAATAATTTGATAATTTTTCTGGCAACATTGGAATTACAAAATCTACTAAATAAACACTCGTTCCTCTTTCTCTTGCAGATAAATCTAAATAAGAATTAAATTTTACATAATGTGAAACATCAGCAATATGAACTCCAAGAATATAATAGTCTTTTTCTTTTTTAACACTAATAGCATCATCATAGTCCTTTGCATCAATAGGGTCAATTGTATATATTAACTCATCCCTTAAATCAATTCTATTTTTTGTTAAAATTACCTTTTCAGGTATTTTCTCAACTTCAAGTTCTACCTCTTTATCAAAACTTAATGGCAAATTGTATGTTTTAATAACTACTTTAACATCAACATCAGGCTCATCAATTTTACCAATAATTTCGACTATTTCTGCTCTTAATTTCTTACCTCTTAATAATCTAAATAAAACTTTTGTATTGTCTTCAATTTTTAATTTTCTTGATTTTTTTACAAGTTTTAAACTTGTTGAAATTGTTTTGTCATCTGGATAAATTTTATTATTTTTATATGTTCCGATAAATAAATCCTTTTTCTTAACAATTTTTATAATTTTCCCAACAGTGCGCTTTTCTGTTTTTCTCAAAGGCTTTACAATTACTAAATCTCCACTAATTGCAGAATTTACATATCTTGGAGGAATAAAAATATCATTAACAAATCCATAATTCTTTTTCTTTTCAAATATACCAAAAATCAATCCAAGTTTATTTAATGAATAATACTTTCCATATTTTTTAAAAATTTTCCCTTCAAGCTCTAACTCTTTAAGAATTTTTGAAACCTGCTCCTTTGGAACTCCAATTTTTTTAATAATTTGCTTTAATGTTTTTGCTTTTTTAGAACTATCTATAAATTTATAAATTTCGCGTTTTAATTTACTATCCACTACTTCCAAATCCCCTTATACCTCTTGTAGTTTCTCCAAGCTCTTCTAAGCTTTTTACCTCTATAATTTCACTTGGCTCTAAAACCTTAACTATCAATAATTGTGCAACAAATTCTCCTCTTTCTATTTTTACAAATTCATCTTTATTAGTATTATATAAAACCACAATAATTTCACCCCTATAAGAATTATCAATAATTCCTGCCATTGTAATAAGCCCCTTTTTTAAAGCAATAGAACTCCTCTCCTTTATAAATCCAAATGTTCCTTTTTCAAGTGCTATATGAATACCTGTCCTTATAGCCTTTCTACTTAAAGGCTCAATTATATAATCATCTATACTCGCTAAATCAATTCCTTGGCTTTCACCATAAGCAATCCTATAATTAGAAAATGGAGAAGATTTAAATATCTTAATCATTTTGAAATTTTAAAGTTCTCAATTACCTTTAAACTTTCAATATGCTTATCGCTATCCTTAGTGCAGTTTACATGAATGGTCATGAGGTGATATCAAAAATAAACCTCAATCAACTCCAAAACCTTGCTAATAAATACTATATAATTGAGCTTAAAGAACCTGTATATGAAACTTATAAAGTTCAAATATCAAATGAAGGAATAAGCCTTCTTGAATATCTTCCAAAGAATGCATTTATTGTAAAGGCTAATAATATCCAAATTCAAAAAATCTCTCAAAAGAGCTTCATAAAAGCAATATATTCTATTTTACCACAATATAAACTGCCTATTGATTATCAAGAAAAACTAAATACTTGCTATATAAAAAAAGATGACTTGTATTTGGTTAGAATTCTTTATTATGAGAAAGAAAACTTAAATAACATTTTAGCGTATATATCTTCAAAAGGACTTCAAGTAGAGCACATCGATAGCTTCATAAACTATGTTCAAACTTATATTCCTTTAAATATCTTAAATGAGCTTATTAATTTAGAATTTGTTAAATATGTAGAATTTCAATATCCAGCGAAGGCATTCAATAATAGAGCAGTAGTTCTTCATCAATCTGGTAATTTTTTAAATGTCCAAAATATTACTGATGTTAATGATACAATTGTTTGGAAGAAAGGAATAAGAGGAGATGGCCAGATACTTGGTCATTTTGATGATGGTTTTGATAAAAATCATTGCTTCTTTAATGGAAATGTAAATGGGCAAAATAAACAAGTTTGGGTTTGGTATTATCAAGGAAATAATAATAATCCTCCTGTTGGAACAAATTGTAATTCAAATCCAGGCGCAGGGTGTCATGGAACACACACCGCTGGTACTGCTGCTGGTGGAACAGATAATTTAGCTTCTAATTTAGCATATAGAGGAATGGCACCCAAAGCAAGAATTGTAAGCCAAGCAAGTTGTTGTGAAACAGGAGCACCAGCATTATCTACTGTTTTAAATGATGCTTATCAGAGAGGAGCAAGAGTTCATACAAATAGTTGGGGATCTGTGTGTGGTGGATTCTTAGGTACCACTTGCGCCCCATATAATTATAATACTGATGCTCAAACTATTGATCAATTTGTGTGGAATAATAATGATATGGTAATTGTTTTTGCAGCAGGAAATCATGGAGATGATAATTGCTCTGCTGGTTGTTCAAGAGCTGCAAGCAATCCTGCATCTGCCAAAAATGATATAACAGTTGCTGCAATGGCAAGGGCAGTTGATGCAAAAATGGGTTGGAGTGCATACGGGAATTATCCAAGTGGTAGATTTAGCATAGATATTATGGCAAAAGGTGATACAACATATTCTGCATGGGGTGGAACAGCTTGTGGTGTAACAACCGCTTGGTGGTGGATGGGAACATCTATGGCTACTCCTGTTGTAGCAGGTTCTGCACTATTATTAAGACAATACTTTAATGAAGGTTGGTATGGAGATGGCACAAAAAATTCTGCTCCTTCCATAAACCCATCTGCTGCTCTTATTAAAGCAGCTATTTTAGCAAGTGCAAGACCAACAGCCCATGATGGTGATGTTAGTTTTGGAAATGAACCAAATGCTTCAAATAACCCAGCTCCAAATGGAAATGAAGGAGCAGGAAGATTAATTTTGGACAATGTTATGTATTTTAGTCCAGAAGATAATTGGCTTACAAGTGCAGATTCATCAGATATAAGAAAATCAAGAATCTGGTTTGTAGATAATACTACGGGAATATCCACTGGCCAAACTCATACATATTCAATAAATCTTTGTAAAAATATGCTAACAAGAATAGTATTAGCCTGGTCAGATTATCCTGCAAATACGGGATGTAATACTTCAAGTGCAGGATGCTTAGTAAATGACTTAGATTTAAGGGTTGAAAAGGGTTCTGACTTTTGGCTTGGAAATGTTAGACCAACTGCTATTACAACAAATGATATAGATACGACAAGAATGAACATAAATCAACCAGATAGAGCAAATAATTGGGAAATTGTAAGGATAATCCCTCCAAAAGACACAATTTATACTATTAAAGTTATAGGTTATAATGTTCCACAAGGACCACAAAAATATGCACTTTTAGTATCTGGTGGTATAGGATGCCAACCAGTAACACCAGTAGACATAAACGAAAAAGGAGAGAGAATTTATAAATATGTTAATAATACCATTATTTTCAATGCTCAAAAGCCATTACTTGTAAGAATTTATAGTATATCTGGTCAAAAAGTTTTAGAGCAATTTATACAAACCGGATATAGTAAAATTGACATAAACAGCTTAAAATCAAGTATATACATTTTACACATTTATGAAGGTAAAGAATTAAAAGCAAAAGATATAATAATAAAGAGATAAACTTTAAAATTTCAAAGATGCACAAGAGAATAATAGCTACCGATTGTGGAAGCACTACAACAAAAGCTATACTCATAGAAAAAAAGGAAGATGGATATCGATTAATAGCAAGAGGTGAAGCTCCTACCACTGTTGAAAAACCTTTCGAAGATGTTACCATCGGTGTTAGAAATGCTATAAACGAACTTGAAGAACTTACTAATAATAAATTCATAGAAAATGGAAAGCTTGTAAATGTTGATGCTTATGTTTCTACTTCTTCTGCTGGTGGTGGTCTTCAAATGCTTGTAATGGGTGTTGTAAAAGAAATGACTGCTGAAAGTGCTGCAAGAGCGGCACTTGGAGCAGGTGCTATTGTAATGGAAGTAATAGCAATAAATGATAATAGATTACCCCATCAAAGAATAGAACTAATTAGGAAATTAAGACCTGATATGATATTATTGGCAGGGGGAACAGAAGGTGGAACAGTCAAACATGTTGTAGAACTTGCAGAACTTATAGTAGCAGCAGAACCAAGACCAAGATTTGGTTCATCTTATAAAATGCCTCTTATTTATGCAGGAAATAGCAAAGCAATTCCCGAAATTAAAAAATTACTTGAAGAAAAAACAGCACTTTATATAGTAGATAACATAAGACCACAATTAGAAATAGAAAATCTCGAGCCTTCAAGAGAAAAAATTCATGATTTATTCCTTGAACATGTAATGCAACAAGCACCAGGATATAATAAGCTTATGGAAATGGTAGATGCGCCTATTATGCCAACACCAGGAGCGGTGGGAATGTTAATTGAAAAAGTTGCCAGAGAGCAAAATATAGAAGTTCTCGGTGTTGATATTGGAGGAGCAACAACAGATGTTTTTAGTGTTTTTAAAGGGAAATTTAATAGAACTGTTTCTGCAAATCTTGGAATGAGTTATTCAATTGCTAATGTTATGGTTGAAGCAGGTATTGAAAACATAAAAAGATGGATACCATTTGAAATAGACGAATATGAATTAAGAAATAGAATCAGAAATAAAATGATAAGACCCACTACAATTCCTATGACCCTTGAAGATCTAATAGTTGAACAAGCAATAGCAAGAGAGGCACTGAGACTTGCCCTTGAACAACACAAACTTTTTGCAACGGAATTAAAAGGTGTTCAGGTAAGAGGAGATATTACAAGAGCATTACAACAACAAATTGAAAGAACATTAGTAAATATGATGAGTTTAAATTTAATTATTGGTTCTGGTGGTGTATTATCACATGCTCCAAGAAGAAGTCAATCATTCTTAATGATGCTTGATGCATTTCAGCCCGAAGGTATCACAAGAATTGCAGTTGATAGTATATTTATGATGCCCCATTTAGGAGTATTATCCACAATAAATGAACAAGCTGCATTTGAAGTGTTTGAAAGGGATTGCCTAATTAGGCTTGGAACCGCAATTGCCCCAAAAGGCATAGAAAAAGAAGGAAAATTAATTTTAAGGGCAGAAATAAACTATGAAGGGAAAACTGATATTTTAGAATTGAAGTTTGGAGAAATAAAAGTATTTCCATTAAAACTTGGCCAAAAAGCAAAAGTTATATTAACCCCATATCATAATTTTGATGTGGGAGAAGGTCCTGGTAAAAAAGTTATAGCGGAAGTTGAAGGAGGAGTTGTAGGATTAGTTTTTGATGGAAGAGGAAGACCTATACAAATGCCCAAAGAAAACAGAGAAGAAAAATTACTTGGATGGTTTTTATCTATGAATGCTTATAATGAAAGCAAATTAAAGGAAATTATAGAATGATACCTATTTTAAAATCACTTTTAATTCCTGGATGGGGTCAATTGGACTTTGATAAAAGAAGTGCTTTCTTAATGTTTGGTTCTGAAATTTTCTTAATTTCTACATATCTTTTTAAAACAAAAGAGATAAATTCTATTGAAAGTAATTATAAAATATGGGCATATAACTACTCAAATTGTACAGATTTTTCAGATAAAAGAATTTATCAAATAATAGAGGATTTTTATAGTAAGGAATTCTTTTTGATAAATCTTTATGATGAGGCAAGAAGAAGATACCCAGACGATTTACAAGCTCAACAAACTTATATAAATTTAAATAATATCAATGCCCAATGGGAATGGCAAGACATTGAAAAATTCTTTTACTATCAAGATTTGCGCTCAAAATATAGGTCAATAAGAGCATTTAGGGATATTATAGGATTTACAATTTTAGCAAATCATATAATCTCTGCTATACATACATTCTTATTTTATCCAGAAGATAAAATAAATATGGGATTTTATCCAACATATAATGGTTTTAAATTCCAAGTCTTTATAAAGCTATGAATTATATTGAAATTGCAAAGCAAAAAGTAGCTGAAATTGAAAGCTTAAAAGAAATTCCAGATATTGAGATAAATAAATATATTGATTACACTTTATTAAGAGCGGACGCAACATATGAAGATTTAAATAACTTTTTAAATCAAGCAATTTTAAATAACTACTATGCGGTTTGTATAAATCCATATTTTGTTCCAAAAGTAAAAGAGGTTTTAAGAGATAAAGATATAAAAGTTTGTTCAGTAGTAGGTTTTCCAATTGGATGCACTCCATTAAAAATAAAATTATATGAAACAGAATGGTTGTTAAATCAAGGAGTTGATGAAATTGATATGGTCATAAATATTTCTGCACTAAAAAGCAAGGATTATAAATATGTAGAGCAAGAAATTAAAGAAATTTCAAAAATTTTTAATAATTTAAAAGTTATTATTGAAACTTGCCTACTTACAGATGAAGAGAAAATTATTGCTTGTGAAATAATTAAAAATAATGGAGCAAAATTTGTTAAAACTTCTACCGGATTTTCAAAGTATGGAGCAACTTTATTTGATGTAGCATTATTAAGAGCGGTGATAGGTAATGAGCTTGGAGTAAAAGCATCAGGTGGTATAAGAGATAAGATAAGTGCTATTAAAATGATTTTAGCAGGTGCTAATAGAATTGGAACTTCTAGTGCTATTTAACTATGGAATAATTATGCTCTTTATGTTCCCTTCTGATTTTAATACATAAATTCCTTTCCTTAGCTTATATTCCTTACTTCCAGATATATTCTCTGAAATTAATCTTTTACCATCAAGGCTATAAATATCAAGATATCCATTTCCTTTTACTATTAAGGTTGATTTTTTAATCATGATATTAAGCTTTCCAAGAGCAATTTCATTTAAATTAGTAGCAGTTACACATATATAGGAACTTTTAGTAATTCTATCAATAGGTAAATCCGCAGGTGAGCCTATTAAGTTATTTTCATTTATGTCAAACCAAATCATAACTACTAAGTCATAGCACTTATACTGAATATTTGTAGGCACTTTAAATAATCTTGAATATGTATTAGTTCCAGGTTGAACAGTTATTTTAACATCATTTGATGGATCACTTATCCATGTTTGACCATCATATAAACTTGCTCCAAGCATAATTTGGGGATGTGAATGTTGAGCTCCTGAATAAATATCAGTATATATTGTGAATGTTTGACCAGGTTGAACACTTGTAGGATTTGCACTTAGATTTAAAAATCCCATAGGTGTTGATATATGCCATCCTTTTGAAGAGTAATAATGAATTGCCATCCAATCCCAATATTTACCATTATCCCCCCATCTTTTTGTACCCCATTGACACATTCCCCTTCCATGACCAAAACAAGCCTGACCAGAACAAACATTATCACTTATACAAGGCCAACCTGCACAAGGAGAACCTGCAGAGCCATCTCCACAAGGACAATTATTAACACAACTTAAATTACCAACTAAACCATTATTTTCAGCAGAATATTCAGCTCTTGCTACATTATTAGCAGATGGAGAAATAGCGAAACCAGATGTATAAATAGCAGCATCAATAGTATTTTGGCTATAATCCGAGTCCCAAACTTGACAACAGGTAGTAGAACATATATCATAATTATTATTAATTGGATTTAAAACATACCAAGAACCATAAGCTCTATAGGCAAGAGCACCCGCTCTTAGACTCATTACATTCCAGCTTGAAATCCATTCATCATTAAGTCCAGTTGCTACATAATTTTCCAAACTCATTACCGAAACACTTGAACAATTCGTGCAAGAACAACTTGTTCCAACTCTTATACTACTTGGAGGATCAAAGAATGGCAAAGGTATAACATCAGTCTCATTTGTTGAATAATCTTCTTTTATTTTTAAAATTTTTTCCTTTTCATAGACACCATTTGGTGGAGAAGTCAAACCATCTTTTATTAAATACTCTTCACCAGTTCTATCAATTAAGCCATGTTTATAATTTTCAAAAGTATAACCTGAACCTTTTTCCATTTCAATCTTCATTATGTATATTCCTGGCACTAAAAGAACATTTTTTCTTTCATAGTTTTTATAACCCTCTTTTGAAAAAAGGAAATTCTTCCTATTAGAAATAACTTTATAAGTTTTGCTGTTTTCATCTTCAATCGGATCAAATGTTTTTAGTTTTAAGAAAAAGCGTCCATTATTATCTGTATAAACCATTTGGTTTTCAACTTGAACTTTTACCATTGATAAAGGTTTTAAGCTTTCTTTATCAGAAACAAACCCAATTATTTGAATTTCATTATCTAAGACTTTTATATTATCAAAACTTGGCTTTTCAATAGGTTCAAGTAAAACATCAACATTTAAATTCTCAGTAGAATTATCAATTATAAAATATGTTTTCAAAGGCTTATAATCTTGAGCAATAAACTCAAATTCATATTTACCCTTCTCCTCCCTTTGAAATTTCAAAACAGGAGATTGAGAAAAAATTGTTTGAGTTTTATTTAATGGGTCCTTTACAACAACCTGAACATTATCTACTCCAAAGTTGGTATAAACATCTTTGAATTTAAAAGTTATAGAAAAGGAAATTAAAAGAAGCTCAAGCATAAATAAATTTTAAAGCATTTTTTAATATCCTTTAAAATTTCAGAGTTATGGATAAAAAATTAAAGTTAGAAATCAAATCCTTAGAATTAAAAATAGCGAAAGTTGAAGAGAAAATATCTAATGTTGAGTTGAATAAGGCACTAATATGATTAAAAGATATTTACTTCCTGAAATTGAAGAAGTCTGGAAAGATGAAAATAAAATTAAAAAGTGGTTATTAGTGGAATTAGCTGTTCTTGAAGCTCAAGTTGAATTCTCAATAATACCAAAGCAAGCTTTAAAAATAAAGGATGACTTAAAAGATATTGATTATAATTATTTATTAAAAAGGCAAGCGGAAATTGAAAAAGAAGTAGAGCATGATGTAATAGCATTTTTAATGGCTCTTGAAGAAATATCAGAATATGCTAAATATCTACATTATGGATTAACATCCTCTGATGTAATTGATACCGCTAATGCTTTAATAATAAGGGAAGCGCTTGAACTTATAAAAAAGGAATATAAGGAATTTATAGAAATTTTAAAAGAAAAGGCAATTGTTTATAAATATAGTCCCATTATGGGAAGAACACATGGAGTTTATGCAGAACCCACTACCATAGGTCTTAAATTTTTAAATTATTATTCAGAAGCATTAAGAAATTTAAAAAGAATTGAAGATAGTATTGAAGAAATCAGTTATGGGAAAATATCAGGAGCGGTAGGGAATTATGCATTTTTAAGTCCAAGGATAGAAGAAGAAGTAATGAAAAAACTAAATTTAAAACCAGAAAAAATTTCAACTCAAATCATACCAAGAGATAGATATGCATATGTAATAAATAATTTAGTGCTTTTGGCTGAAAATTTAGAAAGAATTTTTTTAGAAATAAGATTGCTTTCAAGAACAGAAGTTGGAGAATTTTCTGAACCATTTTATGAAAAGCAAAGAGGTTCATCCGCTATGCCCCACAAAAGAAATCCTATTAGAAGTGAAAGGATAAATGGGCTTGTAAGATTAATTAGAGGATATTTAATACCAATACATGAAAATATAGCGCTTTGGCATGAAAGGGATATTAGTCATTCATCTATTGAAAGAATTATTCTACCAGACATTACATCTGCAATTTATTATATCATAAGACTTGGCAAAAATATAATAAAGGACTTAATAATTGATGAAAAAAGAATTAAAGAAAATATG
>VAPR01001486.1_pt1 | contig 11348 bp, 12 predicted proteins | sample 3380701 | NCBI WGS metagenome assembly VAPR01 (sample SAMN11536904, study PRJNA540576) | hot springs metagenome | isolation source: hot spring wet sediment | place: Spain: Lobios | collected 2014-01
AACAACCCTGTTGGGCTCACCTCAACAACGCGACAGGCGATAGTGGTGATGATGCTCAGGTTTTTGCGCTCTTGCGCTTGAGCGGCGAAAGCCCCTTGGTGCTGTAACCCAGCAGAAGGAACAAAACTGAACACCCCAGCTCCTGCTTGGGTTTGCACCTTCACTTGCTTTTGCGATTGCGTTTGGGAAGTGGCAGCGGCAACAGCGGTTTGCGTTACCAAAACGGTCACCACATCACCGACCCGAAAGGCTCTGTCGTCACGAAACAAGAAGAGCAGCGGCGCATCAGGCTTTTGAGCCGCTGTGGCAGAAATCGGCGATGACGACTGAGACGCTGCGAAACTGCTCAGCAGCAAAAAGGGGACAAGCCCTATTAGCCAACGCATCACGGCTCACCTCCATGCTCTTGGGCGTCAACTATCGCTGGCTTTGCCTTGATAGGAACGCTGTCGCTCAACGATTGGTAAAGGGTCTCCGCAATCCCTAACGGCAGGTGTTGGGCCAGTTCCTCCGACAACTCCAAAGTGAACAACTCGCGGTAGGCTTGGCTCATGAAGTTTTTCTCGCCGCCAAGGGCTTCGGCGGTTCGCCACATCTGCTGCAAAAGATAGGCAACGAGGAAGGCTTCAAATCGCTCGCAGGCTTTCCGCAAAGATGCTTGTTCCTTCTGCCATTCGGGTCGGTTGGTCGATGCTGCAGCGGTATGAAGCGCATGAAGAGAAGTGTTTGGCAAGGGTTTGGCTACCATGTGGGGATGGTCACCTCCCGCTCACCAGTCACAACACCTTTCAGCGGCGTTTTGCTCCACGCAACAGCGACCAAAACCTCATCGCCTAATTTGCCGTCTTGCAGGGCTGTGCCCTGTGCTTCCACAACCACGCGGTTTACCCGAACGACCAAGCGCACAGTTTGGCGGCGTTGAACAAGGTTGTTGCGGTTGCCAACATTCGGTTCGCTGGATGAAAACCCTTCCGTTTTCGCAGGCGGGACAACCGCTTGCACCAGCAATCGCACGGTGGCAACAGGCCGACCGTCAACCAACACAGTGACGGGCAAGGTAGTGCGGGGCGATGAAGGTAACAGCGCTTGAACGCTCAGTTCGCCACTCGGCACCAGCAAAGGGGGTGGCGGCAAGAGTAACTTGACCGGCACTCCCAACGCTTTGTGCAGCGCCGCTTCCAACTCGGCAGCGGTGACTTGGCGACCAATGCGAGTGACGAGGACTTTGGTAGCTCCTTCCAGCACAAACGAGCCATTGCGCCAACCCATTTGCGCCAACTTGGTGGCGACTTCGCCCGCTGTGATGGTGCGAGAGTAGCGAGGGAGCGGGGCAGGAGCAACAGGCAACGATGCCAATGCGGCTACTTGTTCGTCGCTCATTTCTGTCAAGGGCAGGATGTCGGCGATGCTGCCCAGCGTGATCGTCGGGACATTGACAGTTGCTCGCTCGCGCAAAAGAATGCGGACAAGGGGCTTGGGCTCCTGAGCCCCGCTCCCAATGGTTAACGCTGCCGTTAGTGTTAGCAGCAAAAGCCAGTGCGCTAAGCGCATGGTCAATCACGCACCTTATTAGCGGCGCACCTGATTGGCGATGGAAAGCATCTCGTCGGCGGTCTGGATGGCTTTGGAGTTGACCTCGTAAGCGCGAAGGGCAGTGATGAGCGCCACCATTTCCTCTACGACTTTGACATTGCTCATTTCCAAGAAGCCTTGAGCGATGCTGCCGAAGCCTTCCAAACCAGGGGTGCCCACCTGCGGTTCGCCAGAAGCGAAAGTCGCCACGAACAGGTTGCGACCAATGGATTGCAGACCAGCAGGGTTGACAAACCGAGCCAGTTGAATTTGCCCCAACTCTTGAGGCTGCGTTTGACCTGGTAGCATGACCGAAACAGTGCCGTCTTGTCCAATGCTGATACTCAGTGCATCGGGTGGGACAGTAACTTCTGGTAGAATGGGGAAGCCATCGGAAGTGACGATGCGCCCTTGGTTGTCCAGTTTGAAAGCGCCATCTCGAGTGTAAGCGATGCGTCCGTCGGGCAATTGGACTTGGAAGAAGCCATCGCCTTCAATGGCTAAGTCCAACGGGTTGCTCGTTTGTTGGAAGGTGCCTTGGGAGAAGATTTTGTAAACCGCACCGGGGCGCGATCCCAAACCAACTTGAATGCCGGCAGGCACTTGAGCGTTGCGCGCTGATGCGGTTCCAGGCACCCGTTCGGTCTGGTAAAGCAAGTCTTGAAAATCCACGCGGCTGCGTTTGAACCCAGCTGTGTTGATGTTCGCTAAGTTGTTGGCGATGACATCCACCGTCAGTTGCTCGGCATTCATCCCAGCGGCAGCGGTCCACAAGGCACGGATCATCACGCAACACCTCCGTCAAAGGTTTGTTTTTGCCAAGGTCAAAGCAAAAGGCATTACCCCAAGCGCGTAGCATCCAGCAACGCTTGCTTGCTGGCGTCAAAAGCGGAGAAGGTGCGGGCTGCCATTTCGTAAGTGCGCAAAGCGTTGAGCAGCCGTACCATCTCGTTGATCACGACTACATTGCTCTTCTCCAACATCCCTTGCGCTACCTGAACATTGGCAGGTTGAGGGTTGGTGCCGAAGTAGTAGCCGTTGTCAGCAGGGCGAAGGTTCTGCACGGTGACGATTCGCAGTTGCCCAACGCGTTGGGTGCCAACGAAAAGGTCGCCGGTTTCAGCGATGCGCAAGGCTTCCATGTTGGTCGTGGGGACACGGATGGATTGGTTGTTCGTTCCCAACACAGGGTAACCGTCAGCGGTGACCAAGGTGCCGTTGCGGTCAAGGGCAAAATTGCCCTTGCGGGTGTAGCGGACTCCTTGAGGCGTTTGCACGGCAAACCAACCATCGCCGTCAATCGCTACATCCAGCGGGTTACCCGTGGGTTGGAAGGCACCGACACGCAAGTCAAGGCGCTGGTCTGAAACGGTTACCCCAAGGGGCAGCCGAGCAGGAGTTGGGTTGGCGACAGGAAACGCACTGGCAAGGCGCAGAAAAGTTTCGCCAAAGTTGCCCAAACTTAACCGCAGTGACCGAAAACCGGGTGAGTTGGCGTTGGCTAAGTTGTGGGCAATCAAGTCCAACTCGTTGAGACGAACCATCATTGCTGAAGCGGCGTTGTAAAAGCCAATGCTCACTATTGCTCACCTCCTTCGCGCAAGTAACTGTGCTTGCCGTTGCCTGCGTTTTGAAGGCGTTCCAAGCGCGCCACGGTTAGTTCCAAGCGATGGATGCTTTCGTGCAAGGCGGCGATAGTGTTCCAGAGGGCTTCTACAGTCTCCTCGTTTGCAGGGGGTCGCTGCAACCATCGCCAGAGGGCGAGGAACAAAGCGATAGTTCCGCCCACAAGGAGCAACAACCCGAAACCGACCGCTGTCGTCATCTTGGTCACCTCCTTTCCGCTTTCGGGCTTTGTCAAGCCAACGCATCCAGGTGGGATGCAGGCTTGTCGGTGTCCTCATCTTCTTCCTTTGGCGCTTCAGGTTCTGAAGGGGGAGGGGATAGGGGTTGATGGGGGTTCTTCCCCTTCCGCTCCCGCACTTCAGGGATGCGACTGGCTTCTGTTGGCAAGTTGGGCAATTGCCAAATCCGTTCGGTGCGCATAGTCACCACCGAGCGTGCTTCAGAGCCGCTCGCAATCGCAGCAAGGCTTGCGTCTTCAGTTGACAAACTCTCCCTTCCGTCAACCGCATCACCTTGGCAATTTCTTTCAAGGTCAATTGCTCGTAGAAGTAGAGGGTGATGACCAACCGTTCTCGTTCGGGCAAGCGCTCAATGGCTTGGGCGAGGACTTCCACCAACTCGCGGCGGCGCTGTTCGTCCCAAATGGTCTGCTCTTGCGATCGCTCCGCTAAAGGGAGCAGTTCTTCCAGAGGCAAGACGCTGACCGGTGCAGCCTCCATGACAAACTCAGCATACTCTTCTTCTGTCAAGCCCAACTCTTCTACCAACTCCCGCTCGGAGGGGGCATGCCCTAACCGTTGCTCCAAGGTTTCAATGGTTTCCTGCAACTGCTTTGCCCTTTGGTAAGCGGCGCGAGGGAGCCAACCCATCGCTCGCAGACCGTCCACAATAGCCCCTCGGATCCGTTGAGCAGCAAAGGCTTCAAAAGGGACACCTCGGGTTTGGTCGTAGCGGTCAATGGCTTCCAAAAGCCCGATGAGCCCGTGACTGATCAGATCGCCTTCTTCCACAGAGGGCGGCAGCAGCGGCTTGATGCGAGCAACCGTTCGCTTGACCAGCGGAAGGTAGGCTTGCACCAACGCCTCTCGGCTCTGCTCGTCTTGGTGAGCCCGGTAGGCACGCCAACAGCGTTCTAATTCCTGTGCGGTCTTCATTGCTGCCACGCCTCCTTTGCTTCTGCTGAACTCTTCGTTAGTAGTGATGAACGCATCTCCCCCATGCGCCTCATCCCTCTCTGGACTCAAGTCCCATCTGCACGAGCCGCCGTTGGTAGGCGAAACACCACGAGACAATCCGCTCTTGCAAACTCTGGTTGATCTTCGTAAAGGCGATGCCGATTCGAAAGCACCGATCCGCAGGAGCGATCCAAACAATCTCTCCGATGGTCTCCACCGCCAACCCCTGAGGGAATTCTCGTTCCACTGGTGGTAGGTGAAACTTGAGGAGAAACTGCTGGTGCACTCGCCAGTCAGTAGCAGAAGGCACCCGCCGCAGCTCTACCCGAACGCCGATTCCTCCTGCGTTCACATCTGTGCCGAACACTTCGTAAACCTCTCCCTCTCCCACCTCTTGCCCCTCCAAAAGGGGTTGCAATTGAACGGTGAGAAAGACGCGAACACGGAAGAAGCGACGGCGTTGAACAGGCTGCACTTGAGCGGGCAAGGAAAGCACGAGCGAAGGCTCTGGCGATTCCTGAATAGCAACCACTGTGCTCTCAAACTGATAGGCTCGCAGGGGCGTCGGAATGTAGCCCTTGACAGCTCGGTTGGGTTGGTAGAAGCGGATAATGTCCCCTTCTGTCAAAGGCACCAGCAAAACTTGCTCCCTTGATACTCGCTCCACCACAAAGGAGTTGCGCCGCAGTTGGTCTTCGTCGGCAATTTCCAAAACTACCTGTTGCCCTCGCCTTAACAAGTTCTGCTCCATTGCCCTCTCACCTCGGCTCTCGCCTTCATGACCCTGTCAAGAACCTTAGAAGCCGCTGCAGGAAGGAGGAAGAACCCGTTGTGTTGGCTGCCTGATTGCCCGACAACCGAGCAGCGATCAGGTAAGCCAATTGACGGATGCTTTTGGCTGTGGGGCACGAGGGAGCCAATTGCACCAAGGGCACTTGCCGCTTGACAGCTTCTGAAACCCAAACGCTATTGGGCACGCACGCCACCACTTGAGCGCGTAACCCCAAAAACCGAGCGGCTGCCCAACACAACCGTTCCCCCGCTTCTTGCTCGCTGGGGCTATTGACCATGTTCACCACAACACTGATCCGCCCCGAAAAGGACTGGTGCGCTAAAGCCTTCAGCAGCCCGTAAGCGTCGGTCAAGGCCGTTGGCTCCGGTGTGGTGACCAACAACAACTCTTGAGCGGATTGACAGAGAACTAAGACATCAGGACCAATCCCAGCAGCGGCATCAGCAATGATGAAGTCAAACCGTTCCTCCATAGCGATCAAGCGGGCATGCAGGGAGGAAAGGACATGCCCATCCAACCGAGCTAACTCCACAATGCCCGATGCCCCGGGCAAAAGCCAAACTTGCTCGTTCACCTGCAGGAGAGCGTCTTCCATGCTGGCAACCCTATCCAACACATCGCGGATCGTGAACTTGGGTGGAATGTTCAGCAACACATTGGCGTTCGCCAAGGAGAAATCAGCGTCCCACAAGAGGGTGGGATGTCCCAGTTCTCCCAAAACCAAAGTGAGGTTGACCGACAGGGTCGTTTTGCCTACCCCTCCCTTGCCGCTGGCAACGGTGATAGCGTAGGCGTGAGAAGTGGGCGTTGGCAAAGTGGCTGTCTCGGAAAACAATTCCCGCAACCTCGTCGCCTGATCACGCATGGGACTTCACCTCCCCCTGAGGGATAACCAAAGCGCTCTCAGACGGCTCACGCAGGGGCGATAAAACCCAATCTGCCAACCGTTCCGGTGTGGGGACTTCCAAATCTTCGGGCACATTTTGCCCTGTAGTGATGTAGGCAACAGGTAAGTTCAACCGCTTCACTAAGTTCACAATCACGCCCGGCTGCGTTGCCTCGTCCAACTTCGTGATCACAAGGCTCGTCGGGCAGAAGATGGAAAACTGCTCCGCCGCTAACGCGAGGTCGGCAGGATTGCCATTAGCAGGCAAGGTGAGTAGCACTTCATCAGGGTGCGTAGCAACGACCAGCTCCCATAGGGAGTGCAATTGCTCGGTGTGCTTGGGGCTGCGTCCAATGGTGTCCACTAACACCAAATCCGCCACTTGCTGGGCTTTTCGGATACACTGCCCTGCTTCTTCAGGCAAAGTGGCGACAAAGAAGGGCAAGCCCATCAAGCGGGCATAGGTTTCCAATTGCTGCACCGCCCCAATTCGGAACACATCAACCGTCAACAGCGCTACGCGCCGCCGGTAATGCATCAATTGGTTCGCTGCAATCTTCGCTACGGTCGTGGTCTTGCCGACGCCGGTAGGACCAACCAACACCGCCACTTTAGTGTTGGGAGACAACCCGCCAGTCACAGGGAGGTGATGGCAAAGGAGGGTAAAGAGCCATTCTTCAGGAGCACTGTGGTCGTTCGGTGCAATTGGGTGGTGAGAGAATAGGCTTGGGATAGTTGTCAAATCCACCCCACAGCGCCACAGAAGCCCTAACACGCCTGTCTGCTTCAGCCCCACTTCTTGCCCCCACAGGGAAGCAGCGATCAATTCCAATTGCCGCTCTACCCGTTGGGCAATGTCAGAGACTTCGCTTTCCTTTGCAGCGGAACGCTTGCGAGTGCTGCGGCGACGACGCGGAGCTTCTGCAGCGGTTGCTTTCGCTGTCCCTATCGGGTCCGATTGGAACGATCCATCCTCACTATTAACAGCGGAGCCACTCCGTTTCCGTCGCTTCCGCTGTGTCCCTTTGGAAGCTTCTTCAGCTATGGGAGGCTCAATAGGTGTTGCCTTCCCTTCAGCCCACGAAACTGGCGACGGCTCCAAAGCAAACTTGGGAGGGGCTTCTTCTTTCCTCTGGGGAGGCTCAATAGCAGTTGTAGGCATAGGTTGTGAAGAAGCAACCGCTGCCCAAACCCGAACCAGAGGGAACCGTCGGAACCACCAAAACCAACCCCGCCGTTGCTGGGTGTGTAAGATTACTGCGTCTTCGCCCATCTCCCGACGGACTCGCTCCATCACTTCTGGGATAGAACGGCCTTCAAAGCATCGGACAATCACGCTCGCTCACCTCCGACAATGGCTTTCGTTTGCAATACCGCACGGGCTGCGTTCACTTCGTCGTAACTGAGCACAGGGATCCGCGGCAGAAAACGAGCGAGGAGGCGACGGAAGGGCAAACGAAGCCCTCCACTACACACAAGCACCGGTTGGTTTCCTTCCGCAGCGATGCGTTCTGCCGCTTGAGCGATTTGCCCCAACAACCGCTGCCACAAAGACGGATCAGGAACCAAAATCCAACCGCTATCCGTCTCTTGCACCATCGTGCTGAGCCGTTGCTCCACTTCAGGGTCCAGCACGATGGCAGCGAGGGCATTGTTGTCTTGCAGGTAAGGTTGGCAAATCAACCGCGCCAACCGACGACGGGCTCGCTCAGTGAGGAAGTCGGGATCCTTGCGCAAGCGCGCAGCATCTGCCAACGCCTCCAAAATGGCAACCATGTCTTTGATAGGCACGCCTTCTGCCAGTAAGTTGCAAAGGACTTGGTGGATTTCGCTGCGGCTCAATAGTTGCGGGGTCACTTCTTCGACAACCGCTGGGTGGGTCAGCCGCACTTGATCCAACAGCGCCTGGACCTCTTGACGGGACATGATGTCGGGGGCATGCGCTTTAATGACCTCGGAAAGGTGGGTGATGAGAGCGGTCTCCGCATCCACAACGGTGTAGCCCAATCGTTCGGCTTCTCGCTTCTTGTCGGGTTCAATCCAAAAAGCGGGTAACCCGAAGGCAGGGTCAGTGCCCGCAATCCCTTCCAACGGGGGCAACTGAGGAGCCCCTACTGCCAACATCTTGTGAGGATACGCCTCTGCTTCTGCTACCTTCGCTCCTCGCACCTTGATCACATAGCGGTTAGGCGGCAGCAGCAAGTTGTCCCGGACCCGCACCGGCGGCACTAGCAAGCCCAAATCCTCCGCCAACTTGCGACGCAGGTTTGTGATCCGCTGAAGCAATTTGCCCCCCTCTTGCTCCATCGCCAAGGAAACCAGAGCAAACCCAAGCTCCAACTCTACAGGGTCAACGCGCACATGGGTGGTAAAGTCCTGCGGTTGAGTGGGTGTCGGAGCAGGCTTGGCTTTGACTTGTTCTTCGGCAATTTGCTGCCGCATCAACCACGCCCCCGCCCCCAATGCTACGCCCAAGACGAAAAACGGAAGTTTGGGGAGCCCGGGCACTAACCCCAGCAAAAGGGCAAGCCCCGCTGCCACCAGCAAAGCATCAGGTTGGCTCTTTGTCTCCTTGACAATCGTGCTGCTAAGGCTCTCTTCCGAAGCGGCACGGGTGACGATAAAACCAGCCGCTGCCGAGACCATCAACGCAGGGATTTGGATTAGCAAACCTTGACCGACGGTCAAAAGCGCATAAGTGCGCAAAGCAGTCTCCCAACTTTCCCCACGCTGCCAAACGCCGACCAAAAGACCACCGACAAAGCAAAGGATAGCGACTAATAGCGCGGTGATAGCGTCGCCCCGAACGAATTTCGCCGCTCCGTCCATCGCCCCGTAAAAGTCCGCTTCCATCTCCAAGCGCCTGCGTCGCTCCCGAGCCTCTGCTTCCGTGATAAGCCCAGCAGACAAATCCGCATCTATGCTCATCTGTTTGCCAGGCAGCGAGTCCAGCGTGAAGCGTGCTGCCACTTCCGCAATGCGGTTTGCGCCTCCAGTCACAACGGCAAACTGCACGATGAACAAGGTGAGGAACAACACAACGCCGACAAGGAAGTTGCCCCCTAACACCAGTTCACCCGTTGCCTGCACGAATTGCCCTGCATTTCCCGTCGTCAAAATCGCCCGCATCACCGCCACCGAAAGGGCAGTGCGAAAGAGTGCTGAGAAGAGCAATAGGGAGGGAAAGGACGACATCTCCAAAGCATCCCGAAGCATTAGCACCGCAAAGAACAAGGCCAAAGAGCCGATGAAATGGAAGGCTAACATCGCATCCAGCACGATAGGGGGCATAGGCACCAGCAACATCGCCAGCACCAATGCCACTGCCCCTATCGTCCACAATTCACTTTGCTTAAGTTGTGCTGCTTTAGGCGCTGATGCCATGATTGAGCCTCCTTTGGTTGCTTGGGATTAAGCGATGTGCCTTCTACTCCAAGGTGTTGGGCCCTCCAGTTTTCCTGAAGGGATGCGGTAGCAGTTTTGCCCTTTCATGCCTCGCCCAACACCTCCTTGGCGCGTCCTGTCAGGCGGAAGACATAAGCTAACACCTCGGCAGCGGCTTGGTAGAGTTCGGGTGGGATGAACGCTCCAATTTCCACTTTCATAAGGGCTTGGGCAAGGGGAGCGTTTTGGACAATTGGGACACCGTGTCGGCGGGCTTCCTGCACGATCCGCTGCGCCATCCAATCGCTTCCTTTGGCGATGACCTGGGGTGCAGGCAAAGTTTTGGGATCGTAACGCAAAGCGACGGCGTAGTGAGTGGGGTTGGTTACAACGACGGTGGCTTCCTTCACTCGTTGGATTTGGCGGTGCAAAACCAACTGGCGATAGCGGCGGCGCAACTGGGCTTTCACATTAGGGTCACCTTCTGTTTGCTTCAACTCATCCTTGACCTCTTGTCGGGTCATGCGCAAAGAGCGCTCCACTCGCCACCACTGGATGGCGTAGTCAACAGCGGAAAGGAGGAGCAAAACGATTGCACATCGCCACAACAATCCCCAACCGATACCGCTCAAACTGCTTATGCCGGTGCGCACTTCCATCGTGCTGGTTGCCATCACGCTTTCCCAGCCTGCTCTTAGGACGGCAAACCCAACATACCCGACCAAAGCGGCTTTCAACACGGCTCTCGTTCCGTCCCAAAGGGTCATGAGGGAAAACATGCGCTTCAAGCCGTTGACAGGGTTGATTTTTGTCCAGTCCCATCGAAGCGGGTAGAGGGTGAACAAGAAACGGGTTTGCACTGCGCCGACCAAAAAGGCAGCGAGCATCAAAGCGGAGATGAACAGCAAGGGTTTGACCAATACATCTTTTGTCAAGGGTGCCCAATCGCCGTTGACCAACAAAGCACTCATCGCTTCGCCTAACGACCGAAGCCACGAGGGGAACAGGAGCAGCCCCAGCAGAATGCCCACGATCAGCACTGCGCTGCCCGTCAACTCAGCACTGCGGGGCACCATCCCTTGTTTTCGTGCTTCTTCTCGTCGTCTCGGTGTTGGTGCTTCTGTTTTGTCTGACCAAAACATTGGGCATCACCACTTGACACTTTCTCCTCAGCGCAAAGTTGAAAGGAGTGCTGGGATTGCTTGAACCAAGTAGCGCAACAACCGTTCCGCCAACAGCGGCAGTGCAGCGAAGGACACAGCGATCACTAACAAAGCGAGGGCGACCCGTGCTGGCATACCCCACAAGAGCACCGAAAGTTGCGGTGCTGCTCGCCCCATTAGCCCCAACACGAAATCAGTGAACAACACCACGCCAATCGCTGGCAGCACGAACGGGAGCACCAGCAACAGACCGTTCTCCACCAACTGCATCCAACCTGACCCGACTTGGGAGCGCACTTGGAGCGAAGCACCGACAGGCAACCACTGGTAGCTGACAGCGACCGTTCGCAACAACCAGTGGTGACCGTTGAGGGCAAAGAACAAGACGCCTGCCAACAAAGTTGTTGCCCGCGCCACAATTGCCGTTCGGCTACCCATCAACGGATCCACGAAGGCGGAGAAACCAAACCCAACTTGCCAGTCTACCAACTCGGCAGCCCACTCAATCAACCAGACAAACGAAGCGAAAGCGAAACCGATCAACATCCCAATTGCTATCTCCCGCAGGAGCAAAACTGTCAAGAGGGCAATATTGTCAAGGGGCAAGGGGGGAACGAATAGCACACCACTCAATCCGGCACCGAAAGCGACGGTGATTCGGGCGAGTGGTGGCACTTGGGTTGCTGACAACCCGGGCATCAATGCCAACGCGCCACCGAAACGAGCCGTTGCCACCAGCCATCGCACCC
>VAPR01001487.1_pt1 | contig 11342 bp, 9 predicted proteins | sample 3380701 | NCBI WGS metagenome assembly VAPR01 (sample SAMN11536904, study PRJNA540576) | hot springs metagenome | isolation source: hot spring wet sediment | place: Spain: Lobios | collected 2014-01
CCCGCCAGTAGCCCGGCAGGTCGGGCTCGTTCCAGACTTCCCAGTATTGAATATCCTCCTTGTAGCGCGAGACCGTTTGAAAGACATAGTCGGCCCACGCCCGGTAATCGCGCGGTGGAAAGTGAGTGGGATCTGCCTCCGGTGGGAGATTCGGTGGTGCCGACGTATTCCATGAGGTTGCGAATGCCAGCTTGCCCAAGATCTGAAGCCCCTCTTGGCGAGCCTTTCTCACCTGAGCATCAAAGCCGGATTCTTCGTAGCGAAAAACGCCAGGACGCGGACTCACGATGCCATACCAGATGCCGAAGCGCACCCATCCGATGCCGGCCTGACCAGCCAACTCGAACGAACGCGGCATGAGGGTGGCGTCGCGATGGGCTCCCTGGCTCACACCATAGCGATCACTGCCGACCGGCCTCTTCAAATAGTGATCGAAGAAGTCGGCGATCATCCGGGTCAGCTCTTCGCGGCTCGGATCTATCGGCCCGCCCATCGGGACAAACCCGTGCCCGGCGTTCTTCACGATCACAAGCATCGCCGGCACATCGGCTGCTTGCAGTTTCTCGTAGAAGATCTGAGATTGGCTGACAGGCACGAGCGAGTCGCGCTCGCCGTGCAGAATCAAGAACGGCGGGTCGTCCGACGAGACCCAGTTGACCGGGCTCGCTCGCTTGAGCGCCTCAGAACTTCGATCCGATGTGCCGAAGACTTGCTCCATCAATCGAGGATTGGCTCCCTCAAAGAGCACAGTTAAATCTGTCGGGCCGAACATGTCTACGACAGCTTGGACTCGACTTGAGTGCTCGAGATACTGCCCGACTTCCCAGCCCGCCGTCTCGTCGGCAGTCCCCAAGAGCGCAGCCAAGTGCCCGCCGGCGCTGCCGCCCCCGGGCCCTTGGGCTCGGGTTTGGTGGTGTCGGCCCCGCGCTGCGGACCGACCAGACGGTTCTGCTCGGCCAGGTTGCCATGGGCATCACGCGCGTAGTCCGGCAGGTAGGAAGACACCTTGGCTTCGGTCACGCAGTTCTTCATGCAGGCCACGTTCTGCGTGTCCGGCTTGGCCTTGGGGTTGCCCAGCTCCTTGCCCGGCCACAGCGCGTGGTCCTGGGTCATGCCGTTGCGGTTGGGCATGCGGGCCTGCACTTCATGGATGTTCTTGTCGGACATCACGAAGTTCTCGGGCAGGATGCCGCCCAGATGCAGCAGATAGGCGGTGACCGCATAGACCTCCTCGGTGGTCAGCGACTTTGGCGCCGTCCAGGGCATCGCGCGGTTGATGTAGTCCCACAGCGTGGAGACCGTCGGCACCTTCATCAGCGTGGTACGGCCCGGGTAGTCGGTCCGCTTGAGGTTGGCCACGCGGCCGGTCTTGATGTCCTCGGCGGTGGTGCCGCCCACCAGCGGGCTAAACACTTCACTCGATTCGCCAAAGATGCCGTGGCAGTGGGCGCACTTGCTTTCCCACACGTCCTGCCCCTTGGCCACCGAGCCCGAGCCGGGCGGCAGCCCCTTGAAGTCGGGGCGCACGTCGATGTCCCAGGCCGCCACTTCCTTGGGCGTGGCATCGCGGCCGATGCCGGGATACTTGGTCGCCTGGGCCATGGTCAGCGTGGCCACGCCCATCAGGGCCACCGTCAGCGCTGCATTACGAAACCTGAACATTCTTCACCTCACCGCTTTCCTGCACCAGCCACGACTGGATGGCGTTGTTGTGGTAGATCGAACGCGTGCCACGCACGGCACGCAGCTGCTTGTACGTGGGCTGCACATAGCCCGTTTCGTCGATGGCCCGGCTCTGGATGATGGCCGGCTTGCCGTCCCACACCCAGTCGATGTTGAAGCGCGTCAGCGCCTTGGACAGCACGGGCGACTCCAGTCGGGCGCGGCGCCAGTTGCGTCCGCCATCGACCGAGACGTCCACCGCCTTGATCTTGCCGCGGCCCGACCAGGCCAGACCGGAAATGTTGTAGAAGCCCTTGTCCAGCAGCACCTGGCCGCCGGAGGGGGTGGTCACCACGCTCTTGCACTCCTGGATGCTGGTGTACTGGCGATGCAGGCCGCTGGGCAGGAGGTCGATGTAGTGCACGGCCTCGTCCTTGGTGGCGTAGGGCATGTCACCCACTTCGATGCGGCGCAGGTACTTGACCCAGCTCACGCCCTGCACACCCGGCACCACCAGGCGCAGCGGATAGCCCTGCTCGGGGCGCAGCATCTCGCCGTTCTGGCCATAGGCCACCAGCACCTCGCCGGACTTGACCAGTTCCATCGGAATGGTGCGGGTCATCGAGGAACCGTCGGCGCCTTCGGCCAGGATGAACTTGCCGTTCTTGAGGTCGGCGCCGGCCATCTCCAGCAACGTGATCAGCGGCACGCCGGTGAACTCGCTGCAGGAAATCATGCCGTGCGTGTACTGCACCGTGGGCACGGCCACGTTGCCCCACTCCATGCCGGTGTTGGCGCCGCACTCGATGAAGTGAAAGCGCGAGACCGAGGGCAGGCGCATGATCTCGTCCATCGTGAAGACCTTGGCGGCCTTGACCATGCCGTTGATCATCAGGCGGTGCTTGGACGGATCGATGTCCCACCAGCCCTGGTGGTGACGCTCGAAGTGCAGGCCGCTGGGCGTGACGATGCCAAACAGCGACTGCAGCGGCGCAAACGACACCGAAGCCTGGGTGGTCTGCGTCAGGCCGGGGCTCTGGCGGCGCTGGACGTTGACTTCGTACTTGGAGGGCTTGCCATAGCCCTCGGTAGCCACGCCCTGCCCCAGCCCGGTACTGTGCTCAGGCAGGTTCAGGATGTTGGGGTCGCCGCCTTCGGCCGGCACCGGGTTGCTGCTGGCCAGCGCGGTGGCGCCAGCGGTCGCGCCCGCTGCCGCCGCGAAGGCATTGCGGATGAAATCGCGCCGGCCCTGCTTGGCCTCGGCAAAGACGGTCTTGATCCCGTCCTGGTTCAGGAAATTCTCGGGGGCCTTGCGGATCCTGCCCGAGCTCACGTCGTCGTGCATCACACTCTCCTTGCTTTCGTTGCCATTGCTGGCGATTTCCGCTTTCGCTCCGGGTTCAGCCTGCACCGCCCCCGCGCTGTTGCTCTTCCCTGTCCATCATCTGGGCGCACACCGCCTTGCAGACCCGCACCACCGTGTCGTCGGCGATGCGGTAATAGATCTGCGCGCCGTCGCGCCGCTTGTCCACCACCCCGGCCCGGTACAGCACATTGAGCTGCTGCGACATGTTGGGCTGGGACACCTTGATCTCCTGCAGCAGCTGGGTGACGTTCTTCTCCTGCCCCTCGCACAAGGCGCCGATGATGCGCAGCCTGATCGGCGTGGACAGCACCCCGAACAACTCCGCAGCGGCTTCGTAGTCTTGTGGCCCCGACGTCGGCAGCGCGGTCGCGTCACTCATTTGCTGAATCTAAATATTCACATACGCGAATATATAGACTTCAGAAAATAATGAACTAGGGGTTTACGCGTATCCCGACCGCAGCTGGGGGATGTTGTTGTTTTACTTTGTGAAACGGTAGTGATCCCGGTTGAGCACGGCGGCCACGGCGGTGACTTCCTCGGGGAAGAAGCCCAGGTTCAACTCGGTGTTGCACTGCTCGACCATGCCCCGCAGGTAGCCGGCGGTGCTGACCCGCCCCTGCGGGCGGTAGATCGCGCTGCCGTCGCCGCCAACCTTCTGCTGGTGGCAGGCGGTGCACTTGTTCTCGGCGATGAGCCGCTCGCCCAGCTTCAGATCGGCGCCCTTGAAGATCTCGGGCACTTCGGCCTGGGCATGCAGGGCTGTGAAAGCGGCGAGGACGATCAGCAGGCAACGCATGGCTGCAGGATAGAACAAGGGCCACCCTCTCTCAAGAAAAAGCCCTGCATCCGGATGGGGATGCAGGGCGCAACGCCAGAGTCCGTGCGCAGGCAGAAGCCAGGCAGATGCCTGCTCCGCCCACGAGCACAATCAATACTTCCAGCCGAACTGGATGCCCAGCGATTGCTGGGACATCTTGATCGTCTCATTGCCAGTGAACATGGCCGTGCCCGTCACTGAATTGGACGGCGCCATCATGTAGGCGAACGTCACCTCCGACGTCTTAGACAGGGCATAGGTACCGCCCAGCGTGTAGTGCGTGGTGATCACGCCCGGTGCCAGGATGTTGAAGGTCACGTCACGGCTTCTGATCGGGTTGTCGCCTACGTTCAGGCCCGCGCGCCAGGTCATCTTGGCCGACTGCTGCCACTCGACGCCCAACTTGTAGATGCCGATATCGGCCCAGCCAAAACCCTTGCCATTGGGGTCCCCAAGATTGCCGGCCGAATTGCTTGGATTACCCACAGACGGTACCGCGCTGTATTTGATATAGCCATATTCAGCCGACACCTTGACCGTAGGCGTAGCCTGGAATGTCGCGCCAATGTTGAAGCTCTCTGGGATATCGAAATTGCCACCGTCGGCAAACAGCCCCTTGTACTTATCGAACTTGGACATGGAGATCTTCGGCGAATACGCCACGCCAACCGCGACGCTGTCGCTGAGCCTGCCCAGATAGCCCACGCGTATGCCGATGCCCGTGCTGGTGTCGTAGCCGTTGTTGGTCAGACTGCCAGAGGCCGAACTCATGGTTGCAAAGCCCTGCAGGCCGTCAGCCTTGAACTGCTGCTGCACCAGCAGCGGCGTCACGCCCACGGCATGATCCGGCGCGACCTTGTAGGCCAGCGTCGGCGCCACCATCAGCTGCATCATGTCCACCCCCAGCCGCCCCATCCCGCATAGCGCGTTTTGACCCGGCCCGCCCCCCAACGCGGTGCAATCGGTTTGCCCTCCTGGGTAGTCGGTATTCAAGCCCCCGTTACCAAAGACGCTGAGGTTGAAACCCAGCTTGTCGCTGAGCATGCGGTTGTAGCCAAACTCCGGCACATAAAACAGATTGCTCTCGCTCTTGACAGAGACATCGGCAGGACTACCCGTGCGCGACATTTCCCGCTCGGGCATGAAAAAGTCCAGCCCCACCTCCATGCGGTTGCCCGCGAAGGCGGCGGTTGCCGGGTTGTTGGCGCCGGCAAAGGCGTTGTCGGTGGACGCCACGGCCGCGCCGCCCATGCCCTTGGCCTTCATGCCATAGCCGTGGGAAAAGTAGCCATTGGTTGCCCAGGCCGCGGGCAGGGCGCCGGCCACGGCCAGGGCAATGGCCGTGTGGCGGAACAGTCGGAATGTGCACTTCATGTTGTCTCCTCGTTTTTGAATGAGCCAGTGTTGTGTTGCTGCCTGCAGGATGCGCATCAGAATTCACCCTTGGAGCCGCGTTCCATCATTTCCCAGATGGTGTCGCGCACTTTCCAGGCTTCTTCTTTCAAGGGGGAAGGCAGCTTGCGCCCCATCTTGACCATCATGTCCATGTTGAGGGTGTACATCCACAGGCCGTCTTCTTTTTCCACCACCGTGATGCGGCAAGGCAAATAGGCCGCCATGTGCGGGCTGAAGTCCACCATCATGCGGGCGGTGGTCGGCGTGCAGAAGGAATAGACCTTCAGGAACTTCTGCGGCTGGCCGGTGCGCGCCTCCAGCTCCTTGTACAGCGGCAGGTCGCCCACGCCCTTCATGTTGCGCTCGGAGGCGATCTGGGTGAGCACCTGCTCGATGTCGTTGACGGTGACGCCGGGCTTGACCTTGCGCTCCCAGGTGGTGGCCACGGCGATGTCGCCCTCGCCCTCGATCCAGCGGTCCCACATCTTGCCCGCCTCTTCGGCGGCGCCATCTTCCAGCTTGCCCAGCGTGGAAATCGTGCCGCAGCCGGTGATCAGCGCGGCAGCGGCCAGCAGGCTCAGGGCCCGCAGCATACGGTTCATCAGGTTCACGTTCATGTCCTTCGCTCGAATGTAAAGAAACAGCCCTCCCCTACCCCCTCAGGTAAGTACGGCTGTCATCATCGTGCAACAGGTGTCAGGCCACGCCCATTCGTGACAACCCTAAGCCATGGGGGGTAGGGTATGTGCTAGAAAGCAGGACGAGCCGACCGCGCGGATCTGGCACACTGGCGGCTCTGCAGCACCGATTGCGAGCCCCGACCATGCCCAGGAAGACCGCTGAAGAACTAGCCCCCCGCACCGCTTCGCTGTACCGCGCCGACCACCAGAAAGACGTGGTCAACCGCCTGCGTCGCATCGAAGGCCAAATCCGTGGCCTGATCGAGATGATTCACGAGGGACGCAGCTGCGAAGAAGTGGCGCTGCAGATGTCGGCCGCCCGCAAGGCCATGGACAAGGCCTTCTACCGCATGATGGCCTGCACGGTGATCGAAGCCGTCTATGACGCCGAAAGCGAAGGCAAGGCCATCGAGGAAGTCGAGAAATCCGCCCGCCTGCTGGAAAGGTTTGGCTGAACGCCAGGCAGCGGTGAAAAAAACGGGCGGCCGCCCGCAGACGCCGCCCACACACCCATGAAGAAAACACGTCCGGCGGCACAGCGCCGCCGGCCCCAGTCGCTGGCGCCTACTTCGCTCCTGCGAGCACCCAGCCTGCCAGCGTGCGCGCGTCGGCGTCGAGCGGCGTGCCCGGGTCGGTGATCGCCACGAACCGCTCAGGCTGGCCGCTGCGCCCGAGGAAGTAGTCCATCTGCGCACGCGTCTCGACCGTCGTCCCCGACTTCGAAGCAACGACGAACAGCGGACGCTTGCCCTCGAGCGCGCCCTCGAGGGCGCGCACGGCGCGCGGGTGGGTGGAGTCGAGGACGTACAGGGGTTTCCGCTCGCCGGGGGAGGGTGGCCGCTGCTCGGCCAGCGGACCGTGAACTTCGATACCCAGCGCAGCCGCGAGCGCGGCGGCGCCAAGGCTCGAGCCGCCCATCCCGAGCAACACCACGGCGTCGGCGTCGCCGGCAAGCTCACGGCACACGCTGCGACGCTCGCCGAGCGCGGCGAGCTCGCGAGCCGGCGAGCGCACCCAGCCCAGCCGATCGGCGAGCTCGGGAGTCGAGGGGTCGCCGAGAGTGCTGGCGTCGCCCGCCAAGAGCGCGCGCACGATCCACTCGCTCTCGGCGCGCCGGTCGTCTGCGCTTGCCAGTGTGCGCCAGCGCCGGTCGGGCACCACCGCCGCAGCGGTGCCCGCCAGCGCGACCGCTTTGCGCGCGACAGCAGTGAGCGTCCGCTCGTAGGGGCGCACGAACTTCTCGATCCCCTCTTCGAGCAGCACCGCCGCGACCTCTTCGAGATCGATCCCGGCGTCCGCGAGCGCCGCGAGATCGTCGGCAGGGTCGATCCGCGCCGTGTCGGCGGTGACCTCGAGCTCCCGCGCGCACGCCGCGAGCGTCGCGCGCGGCATCGTCGACACCGTGTAGGGAGCGACGAGCTCGGCGACGTACTTGGTCTCGGGATAGGCGGGGTCCTTCACGCCTGTCGATGCCCAAAGCGGGCGCTGCACGGGGCATCCGCGCGCGCGCAGGGCGGCGAAACGCTCGCCGAGGAAGATCCGTTCGAAGGCGCGGTAGGCGGCGCGCGCGTTGGCCACGGCGGCGCGCCCCCGCAGGTCGTCGCGCCCCAGTCGCCGCAGGCGACGGTCGACCTCGGTGTCGACGCGCGAGACGAAAAAGGAGGCCACCGACCAGACGCGGAAGTCGCGGCCGGCGGCAGCGCGCCGCTCCATCGCACGCACGTACGCCTCGGCGACGCGCTCGTAGGTAGCGACCGAGAACAGCAACGTGACGTTGACGTTGATCCCTTCGAAGAGAGCTTCCTCGATCGCCGCGAGCCCCTCTTCGGTGCCGGGGATCTTGATCATCACGTTCGGCCGGGCGACGAGCTCCCACAGCCGACGAGCGGCACTTAGCGTCGCCTCGCCGTCGCGCGCGAGGTGGGGCGAGACCTCGATCGACACGAAGCCGTCGGGCCCGGCGAGCGCCGTCTCGGCGCTGTCGACGCTGGCCGCGAAGATGGGCGCCAAGCGGTCGCACGCCGCGCGCACGTCGCTGACGGTCAGCGCTTCGACGAGCGCGTCGGCGTCCTGTCCGCTGCGCGCGAGCTCGGCGAGCTCGTCGTCGTAGTCTCTCCCGGCCGCCAGGGCGCGTTCGAAGATCGCCGGGTTGGTGGTGACGCCGCTCACGCAATTCAGCTCGACGAGACGGTCGAGCTCGCCGCCGCGCAGCATCGCCCGGTCGAGGTCGTCGACCCACACGGCGGTGCCGGCGCGAACGAGCGCCGCTAGCCGCGCGTTCGCACCGGTAGCGGGATGGCTCTCGACTGCGCTTCTCTCCACCGTTACCTCACCTCGGGGTCGACTGCTCGCTCGTAGCCCTCGCGACGACCTCCCGCACCGTGTCCGCCACGCGCTCGGGCGTGAAGCCGAAGTGGGCGAGCACCTCCCGCCCGGGGCCGGACTCGCCGAAGCGGTCGATGCCGACGACAGCGCCCTCGCTTCCCACGATCCGCTCCCACCCTAGGGGAGCGGCAGCCTCGACGGCGACGCGAGCTCGGCACGACGATGGCAATAGATCCTCGCGCCAGCTCTCGTCCTGCTCGAGAAAACGCTCGACGCACGGCATCGAGATCACGCGCGCGTCTATACCGTCCGCGTGAAGAAGCTCGGCAGCGTCGAGGGCCGTCGCCACCTCGGATCCTGTCGCCACCACTATCGCGTCGGGTTCGCCGGTGGTGTCGCGCACCACCCAGGCGCCGCGCTCGATCGCATCGTCGGGGACGCGATCGGGATCGTCGACCGGAACGGCCTGGCGTGTCAGCACGAGCACGACGGGGCGGTCGCTGGTGCGCAGCGCGAACCGCCACGCGCGCACGGTCTCGTTCGCACCGGCGGGACGCACCACGTAGAGGTTGGGGATCGCACGCAGGTGCGGCAGGTGTTCGACCGGTTGGTGGGTCGGTCCGTCCTCGCCGACCCCGATCGAGTCGTGCGAGAACACGAACGTCGACGGGATACCCATCAACGCGGCGAGCCGGATCGGCGGCTTCATGTAGTCGCTGAAGACGAGGAAGGTGGCGCCGAAGGCGCGCAGCCCGTGCAGGACGAGGCCGTTGACGATCGTGCCCATGGCGTGCTCGCGCACACCGAAGTGGATGTTGCGACCGCTGTAGTTGCCCCGCCCGATGCTCGGCGCGTCGTCGATCTTCGCGAGCGTCGAGGAGGCGAGATCGGCCGACCCGCCGACGAGCTGGGGAACGCGCGCCGCTGCCCACTGCAGCGCACGGTGCGCCGCTTTGCGCGTCGCTACCGGGCCGTCGTCGCGTTCGAAGCGCGGCAGTTCGCCGCTGTCCCAGTCCGCCGGCAGCCGACGTGCCCGGACCTGTTCGAGCAGTTCGTGCTCCTTCGGGTAGGCGCGGGCGTAGCTCCGGCAGCGCTCCTCCCACTCGCGGACCAGCTCGTGCCCGCGCTCGACGGCGCGGCGACAGTGGGCGAGCGCCTCGTCGGGTACCCAGAACGACCGATCGACCGGCCAGCCGAGGTTCTCTTTGGTGAGCCGGACCTCGTCGGCGCCGAGCGGTGCCCCGTGGGCCGCCGCGGTGTCGCGCTTGTTGGGGGCTCCCTCGGCGATGTGCGTACGCAGGATCACCAGCGACGGTCGCCGCTCTTCGGCCTTGGCGGCTTCGACCGCGGCGCAGATCCGTGCCGGGGTTACGTCCTCGCCGAGATCTTGGACGTGCCAGCCGAGCGCCTCGTAGCGCGCGGCGGTGTCTTCCGACATCGCGAGCTCGGTCGGCCCGTCGATCGAGATGTGGTTTCGGTCGTAGAACGCGATCAGCCGACCGAGACCGAGGTGGCCGGCGATCGCGCACGCCTCGTTCGAAACGCCCTCCTGGATATCGCCGTCGGAGCAGATCGCGAACGTGTAGTGGTCGACGATCGGATACCCGGGGCGGTTGAGGCGACCCGCCAGCCAGCGCTCGGCGAGCGCCAGTCCGACGGCGTTACCGATGCCCTGACCTAGCGGGCCGGTGGTGACCTCGACGCCGGGCGTGCGCCCGTACTCGGGGTGACCGGGGGTGAGCGAGCCGAGTTGGCGGAACCGCCGGATGTCGTCGAGGCCTAGGTCGTAGCCAGTCAAGTAGAGGATCGCGTAGAGCAGCATCGACGCGTGGCCGGCGGAGAGCACCAGGCGGTCGCGATCGAACCAGTCGGGGTGTCGCGGGCTGTGGCGCAGCACGCGCGTGTAGAGCGTGTAGGCGAGCGGCGCTAGCGCCATCGGCGTGCCCGGATGTCCCGAGTTCGCCGTTTCGACCGCGTCGATCGCCAGCGTGCGAATGGTGTTTATGCAGAGCTCGTCGATGTTCGCCTGCGGCTCTGCCCGCTCGTCGTCGCTCACGCGTTCTCCCGTGGTGTCGGAGGGGTCGGTGTGGTGGGCGCTCGCTTGCTGTCTCCGCCTTGCATTGTTAGCGCGTCCGGCCGCCGTCTCTGCACGCGACCTTGTGTCTACCCCGCAAGATTCGGCGAGACAGCGACGAGCGCGGCGCCGAGCACCCCTGCCGCCTCGCCCGCGCGCGCCCCGACCACGCGCACGCGTGGCCAGATGTGAGCGAGCGCCGAGCGCTCGGCCTCGGCCAGCGCGGTGGGCAGGAAGAGGTCGGCGGCCAAGCCGAGCCCGCCGCCAATGGCAATCACTCGCGGCTGGAAGACGTTGGCGTAGCCGGCGAGGGCGATCCCGAGGTCGCGGGCGAAGCGGTCGATCAGCCAGCGGGCGTCGGGGTCGCCGCGCGCGGCGGCGGCAGTGACGTCACGCGCGCTGATTCTGCCGCCGGTCGCGAGGACACGGCCCAGCAGGCTGGTCGGCCGTGTCGCTGCGAGCTCGCGAGCGTCACGCTCGAGCGCCTGACCGGAACAGAGCGCCTCGACACAGCCGCGCGCGGGGCAGGAGCCGGGGCACGGCGGTCCGTCGGCACGGATGGGGAAGTGCCCAAGTTCGGCGCCGAGACCGTCGGCGCCGCGCAGCAGCCGCCCGCCGCTGATCACCCCACCACCGACACCCGTACCGAGCGTGAGCATCACGAGCTCGCTGCACGAGCGCAGCCACGCTTCAGCGAGGGCGGCCGCGTTGCCGTCGTTGTCGATCGCCACGGCGCGCCCCGCCAGCCGCCGCTCGAGCTCGGCCCGGAGCGGGATGTCGCCGACGACCAAGTTGACAGCACCCGGAGCACGCCCGGTCTTCTGATCGATCCCACTCGGGAAACCCACGCCCACTCGGCACGCCGAGCCCGCCGTCTCGGCTTCGAGACCTTCGACCAGCGAAGCGACGAGGTCGAGCAGAGCAGCGCTGTCGTGCGGCGTCGGCTCGCGCGCGCTCGCGAGCGCCTGCGGTGGATCGCGGTCGCCTCCGCGCTGCGCGCCGTGGTCCGAGAAGACCCCG
>VAPR01001488.1_pt1 | contig 11317 bp, 9 predicted proteins | sample 3380701 | NCBI WGS metagenome assembly VAPR01 (sample SAMN11536904, study PRJNA540576) | hot springs metagenome | isolation source: hot spring wet sediment | place: Spain: Lobios | collected 2014-01
GGCGAGGACGCGACGGATGGGCCTCACGGCGCAGATGGCCTGCACTTGGCTGCGCGCCTGCCACCCGGTTCCGAAGATCCCGAGCGTCCGCGCATCGGGTCGCGCCATATATCGGGTCGCGACACCACTGGCCGCTCCCGTGCGCATCTGTCCGAGCCGATCGGCCTCAATCAGCGCCATGAGCGATCCCGTCTCCGCATCGTAGAGCAGGATGAGAAACCGCGTGCCCCCGGGAAAGGACGTATAGGCCTTGAATCCCAGGACGCCTCGCGTGAGCACAGCCGCGCTCATCAGATGCAGGGTCCCGCGCGGGACGCGCAGCCGACGGCGCGGCTCGTTGATGGCCCGCCCCTCCGCTTGCTCGCGAAAGGCTTCCTCAACGGCCTCCAGCGCCAGCTCCATCGTCAGCACGCGTTCCACATCGGTTTCGGTCAGCAGCCACGCCATGTCCCCTCCCCTCAAAGCGTCCTCGGGTCAGCTCCGCTCCCCGCGCGAGGGTTCATACGTCGCGAACGAGCTCTCGGTCTCCCACACGGTCACCCGCGCGACGGGGAAGCCCCGCTCGGCCGCCACGTCGAAGATGAGCTTGGCGAGCGCTTCGGCCGTCGGATTCGTGTCCAACACGAAGCAGGCGACGCCATGCTCCCGCAAGATCGGCAACAACGGATCGTCCTTGCACAAGACCATCTTGTGATCAATGTGCTCATCAATCCACGATTTCACGACCGCCTTGATCTCATCGAAGTCCACGACCATGTGGCGGTCGTCCAACCGCTCGGCGGCCAGCTCGACCTCCGCGCGGGCATTATGCCCGTGCAGATTGCGGCACTTCCCCGCGTAGTTCAAGAGCCGATGGCCGTAGCAGAAGAAGATCTCCTTCGTCGCCCTGAACATCTCTCCCCTCCTCGATGTTGCGCCCGGATCAGGGGCCGATGAGCCGGCCCCCGTCCACGACGAGCGTATGTCCGGTGATGAAATCGCTCCCCTCGATCAGAAAGAGGACGGCGCGAACGACGTCCTCGGGCGATCCGAGCCGCTTGAGCGGCGTCCCCTCGATGATCGCTCGAATCTCGTCCTCGCCATAGTCCTCCGGCAGAAGGACCGGACCGGGCGCGACGGCATTGACCAGGATCGTCGGCGCTAACGTCCTCGCCAAGACTTGCGTCAGTGCGATCAATCCCGCCTTCGAGACGCAATACGGGATGTAGCCCGCGTACGGGCGAAATCCCGCCCAATCGGCGATGTTGATGATCTTCCCCCCACCCTGCTCCCGCATGAAGCGCGCGGCATACTGCGCGCAGAAGAAGGGCGCCTTGAGATTCACATCGAGATTGAGATCCCACTGCTCCTCGGTGATCGAGCCAAAAGGCGTTCGGAAGAAGACCGAGGCATTGTTCACCAGGATGTCGAGGCGGCCGAGAGCATCCGCCGCGCGCTCGATCAATCGTTCGATCTCCCGGACATTCGCCAAATCTGCCTGCAGCGCGAGCGCACGAACACCCCGCGCCTCAATCTCACGCGCGGTCTCGCGCGCCGCATCCTCGGAACGATGATAGTGGATGACGATGTCTGCCCCACGCTCCGCCAAGGCGAGCGCGATCGCGCGCCCGATGCGCTTGGCCGCTCCCGTGATCAAGACGCCTCGCCCTTTGATCTCCACGCCTTTCGGTTCTCCCTGCAGAAATAGGGAAGATGATACGGGCTCTCCGAACACCATGCAAGGTGGTGCGTTCTTCCGCCGCCGTTTGCCGACGCTCACGCGCGCTTCGCCACAAGAGGCGCCGAATCACATTCTGCACGAAAGCGCTCGGCGCCTCAGGAGCTGCGGCATGTGGCGGCCGATCAGTGACGTTTCGGCGATGGGCTCACGCGCGGGATCTGGGCGACCCCCCTCCCATGAGGAGGAGCCAGGGTCGGATCGCGGCTTCCGCGATGATGCGCGTGCTCATCTTGGAGGCCCCGGCATTCCGTTCGGTGAAGATGATCGGGACCTCGACGATGCGGAATCCGCGCCGATGGGCTCGATACAGGGTCTCGATTTGAAACGCATACCCCTCGGATCGGACTGAGGGCAGGTCAATGGCTCGAAGCGCTTCCGCGCGCCAACAGCGGAAGCCGCCGGTGGTATCGAACACCGGCAGGCGCGTGATCGCCCGGACATACGCGTTGGCGAAGATGCTCAAGATCAGGCGCCAGAGGGGCCAATGGACGACACTCACGCGGCCACCCACGTATCGCGAACCAATGACCAGATCGGCTTCGTTCGCGGCGCGCAGCAGATCACCGATGTAGCGCGGATGGTGCGAGAGGTCCGCATCCATCTGAATCACGAATTGCGGCCCGCGCGCCAGCGCCCAGAGCATCCCCTCGACGACCGAGCGCGCGAAACTCCGACGCCCCTGACGACGCAAGACGTGCACGCGCGCGTCCGTCACCGCTATCTCCTCCACGACCTCGGCCGTTCCATCAGGCGAATCATCATCCACGACGACGATGCCTGCCGCAGGCGCGTGCGCGCGAAGCTCCGCGATGAGTCGCGCGATGTTCGCTCGCTCGTTGTACGTCGGAATGACGACCTGAACGGCCGGCGCTCCCATATCGCCCGAGAGCGTAGTCGAAACGGTCCGCGGGCGTCAAACGCGTCACCAGCTCCCGACCTCAGAAAGAACACTCGGCCCCTCGGCATGGGCGACGAGGTCGCGTATAATTCCAGGTCATCGGCGAGGTGTATGCGCATCTTGTGGCCGACGGTGAATGCGCTCCTGAATATGACGAGCGCGCTTCTTCTGACCGCCGGGTATCGCTTCATCCGAAGGCGGCGCGTGCGGGCCCATCGAGCGTGCATGCTCGGAGCGGTGACCAGCTCGGCGCTCTTCCTCCTCTCCTATGTGCTCTATCACACGTTTCACGGCGCGACGCCCTTTCCCAAAGGCGGATTCATCCGCGTCCTGTATCTGGCCGTCTTGATCTCGCACACGGTCTTGGCCCTCGTCATCCTCCCCCTGGTGCTGCTGACGCTCCTGCGCGCGTTGCGCGCGGAATACTCGCGACACCGACAGATCGCCCGATGGACGCTCCCGCTCTGGCTCTACGTCTCAATCACGGGCGTCGCGATCTACGTGATGCTCTATCACTGGTGAACCTCCCCGCCGTCCCGACGCGCCTTATCAAATCACGAGGCCGCTCCCCTTCGAGCGGCGATGGACGACGGTGAGCGCCGCCAAGAACGCCAGGAGACTGAACAGCAGCGTCATGCCGAGCGCGAGAGAGAAGCTCGGTGCCGCCAACGGCTCGTGCAGAAAGAGCAAGCGCTGCACACCGGCCGTGCCGTAGGTCAAGGGGTTCACCCGCATGAGCCACGCCACCCAGGGCGAAGCCCCACTCATGGGAAAGAGCGCCCCGGAGACGAGCCACATGGGGATGAAGATCAAATTGACGATGGCATGGAACCCATGCGTCGAGTCCACGACCCACGCCAGGAGGAAGCCGAACGCCGTGAGGCCGAAGGCCAGCAGGAAGAGAAAGGCCACTAAGCCGAGCACCCGCGCGGGTGTCAGCGGAATGCCGACCAGCGGCGCCAGCGGCAGCAGGATCACCCCCTGCACGGCGGCGAGCGTCGTCCCCCCCAGGACTTTCCCCAGAACGAGCGCCGCGCGTGGCGCGGGCGAGGCCAGGACCGATTGCAAGAAACCCGCGTGCCGATCCTCGATGACCGACATCATGCAGAAGACCGAGGTGAAAATGACGATGAGGAGCATCGTGCCGGGGAAGAAGTATTGCAGATACCCCGCACCATGATCGCCGGCGCGGAACGAATCGCCCAGCCCGGACCCCACCAACCACCAGAAGACGAGCGGCGATCCGATGACACCCAGGACGCGACTCCGCTGGCGATAGAAGCGAACCAGCTCCCGGTGCCAGAGGGAGGCAGTCGCCAGAAGGCCGACCGAGAGATTCATCGGGAGCAGATTCGCCTGCTGCTCGCCCGAAAGCGAAAGCTCGATGTCCCTCACCTCAGGCATGCGCCTCGCTGGAGAAGTCATTCGACCGTGACCTTCTCCTCCATTACGGAGGGAGACGCTTGAGTGGCCGGACGCTTGACGCGGGCGCGAAGTCGCTCGAGCATCCCACTGCGCTTGAGCATCAGGATCGGCTGGATCGAGAAGAGCAGCGCCAAGAGCGCGCCCGCCAACACAAGGAAAAGGTCATCAATGCCCCCCTTGAAGCGATCGCTCACCACGGTCCAAATCGCCAAGCTCAACGAGCCCACTGCGATCAGCACAGAGATGACATTCATGAGCACCGTTTCCTTGATCGCATCCCACATCGAACGTCCCTCCTTTGCCGTTGTGGCTCCCTCACCGCTCCCTCTACCAAGGTCCGATGTCTCACACGCGATCCTGCGCGTTTTGAGAACCCCGCCGGAGTCCTCGCGCGCGAGCTATATATGATAAGAGCCCTCTCCCTGCGCTTCAAGCAAAGGACTCGGCGCTCTCATCCTCACTGCGGGAGTGACAGAGGCGAGCCGCCAGGAGGCGGACATCGCCAAGGAGAGCGTCACCGCACCAGGTCGGCGAACTCCAGAAGATGCGCGCGCACGCGTTCGATATCGGGCGCCAGGACGCGATCTTCGGTCAACGTGGGGACCAGCGCGCGAAGGCGCTCGTGCGCCAGGCGCACGCCGCGCCCCGGTCGCAAGGGCGCTAAATAATCGAGCCCCTGAGCGGCGCAGAGCAACTCGATGGCCAGGATGTATTCGACGTTCTCGAGCACACGCCGGAGCTTCAGCGCGGCCGTCATCCCCATGCTGACATGATCCTCTTTGTTCCCCGATGTCGGCAGCGAATCCACCGAGGCCGGATGCGCGAGGACTTTGTTCTCCCCGACAAGCGAGACGGCGACGATCTGCAGGAGCATCATTCCCGAACACATGCCCGGATTCGTCGTCAGAAACGGCGGCAGCTCGCTCAGATCGGGATTCACGAGCCGCTCGATCCGACGCTCGGAGATCGCCCCCAATTCGGCGAGCGCCATGGCCAGGTAATCGAAAGCGAGCGCGAGGATCTCGCCGTGAAAGTTCCCTCCAAGGAGCACCTCCCCCGTCTCCGCGAAGACAAGCGGATTATCCGTCGCGCTGTTGAGCTCAATGCTCAGGACGTTCTCCACATGACGGATGACGTCGCGCACGGCGCCGTGCACCTGGGGCATACAGCGCAAACTGTAGGCGTCCTGCAGGCGCGGGCACTCTTTGTGCGAGAGCATGATCTCGCTCTCCTCGGTGAGACGGAGAACGTGCTCGGCGACCTCGCGTTGCCCGGGATGCGGGCGCACGGCATGCAGGCGCAGATCGCAAGCCGCGTTCGTCCCATGCAATGCTTCCAGGGACATGGCGCCAGCGACGTCGGCGACGTCGGCCACGCGCTTGGCCCGTTGCAGGCAGAGCGCGCCCACGGCCACCATCGCCTGCGTGCCGTTGAGCAGCGCGATCCCCTCCTTCGCCTCCAACTGAAGCGGCGCGATCCCGGCCTCGGCGAGCGCCTCGCGAGCTGCTCGACGTTCCCCACGATAGATGACCTCTCCCTCGCCGATCATCGCCAGGGCCAGATGCGCCAGAGGGGCCAAATCACCGCTGGCGCCGACCGACCCCCGCGAGGGGACGACGGGATGAATCCCCGCGTTCAGCATCCGCACCAGGGTCTCGACCAGGATCGGCCGCACGCCCGAATATCCCTTGGCCAGGACGTTGGCCCGCGCCAGCATCATCGCCCGCGTCTCGGCCTCGCTGAGCGGCTCGCCGACGCCCGCCGCATGGCTGCGCACGAGGTTCACCTGCAGCTCTCGCGTCGCCTGGAGCGGGATCGTCACCGCGCTCAACTTCCCGAACCCCGTGTTCACGCCATAGACCACACGCCCGCTGCGCAGGATCTCCTCGACCACGCGGCGCGACGCCTCCATGCGCGTCCAGGCCTCCGGCGCGATGCCCACAGGTTCGCGCCCGACGGCGACGGCTTCCAGTTGAGCCAGCGTGAGCGAATGCCCATCAATCACGATCATCACCCTTCCTCCGCGCAGAGATCGCGCGTCCGGCGATTTCGCCGCTGCCGCGCTCGAATCTCCACCGTGCGCACCCAATCCTTGTACGCTTCGTACCGATTCTTGACCTCCCAGGGCAACGCGCGATCAGTGTTGTCCTCCCATCGGCGGGCCAGATAGATCGGCTCGAAGAGCCGCCCGATCTCGTACTCGCGGCTGAGGCGCAGACACACGGCATAATCCTCACCATAGCTCACGTTCGGGAATCCGAAGCGACGCAACAGCGGGACATAGTACGCGCGGGGTGCGCCCAAGCCCCTCACGCGCAAAGCATTGTTCCGCCCGTTCTCGCGCGTCCATTCCCGATGGTCCACCACACCGGGCGGGATCTCCCGAAGCTGAAAATCCACCGTGCGATAGGCGCCGATGACCAGGGCATACCGGGGTGTCGGCCACTCGCGACACGGCCGCTCCCACGCCGTCCGCCGAAAAGCCTCCGGATCGAAGAACGTCCGCACGATCGCCTCCAGCGCGTCCTCACCGGCATAGAGATCATCCGAATCGAGCTGCACGGCGAACAGGCCACACTCCGGAGCGAAGATGGCTTCGTTCCAGCACCCCCCGATCCCCAGATCGCGACGTTCGGGAATCTTGTGAACGAGCTGAGGAGACGTGCTCGCCCACTGCCGAAGAATCTCCGTCGTTCGATCCGTCGAGTGATTGTCCACGACGATGACATTGTAGGGGAAAGACGTGCGCTGAGAGAGCGCGCTCCGCACGGCGTCGGCGATCGTGCGCTCGCGATTGCGCACGGGGATGACAATGCTCGCCAATACGGGATATTCGCCCTCAGGCGAGGGGAGGGGAGCGAAGGTCGGCTCCAAATAGGCCCCCAAGCGCCGAAGATGCTCGATGAAGACGCGCTCCATCTCCTGCTGCGCCGAACGATTGCGCGGATCCACGTAGCGAAAGATCTCCTCCATGGGCTCTCCCTCGCCGAGGACGGCGTCCGAGCCGCGACAGATGGCCAGACACTCGGGCACGCGCACGATCTCGCCGATGGTCGCGACCTTCAGCCGCAGGTCATAGAGCCCGGCCCATCGGAGATCCGAGGGGATCACGCCCTCGCGCCGCAGGGCGCGCCGCACGATCTCCTGAGAGAAGAGGAGGATCGGGCCGAAATCGAACTCCTCGCTGACGCTCCCCAATTGGTAATCGTTCACCGAACGCGCGAGCAACTCGTCCCCCTTCGCTTCGAAATAATCCGCATAGACGATCCCCGCGCTGCTCTCCTCGGCGACCTGCAGGAGTCGCACGAGCGATCGCTCCTCGATCTCGACCAGCGGTCCCGCTCGGAGCAGCAGGAAATACTCCGTCGCGACCGAGTCGAGCAGTGCGTTCAGGGCGGCCCCCGAGAATCCGGGATCGAGCCGCAGCCCCTGAATCGGCACAGGCCCCAGGAACCGATGAAGATGCGCCCGCTGCCGCTCGAACGCGGAGTCCGCCTCGTAGGCGATCACAATCGTGACGCGATCCCTCATACGGACGCGCGCGCGACCGCGCGCAGGCGCGGATAGTGTTCCAGAAGTGGTTCGGGGACAGCGACCTTCTCCCCCTGCAGAGCCGCTCTCAGCTCCAACGCGTTGACGGCTCCCTTCCCCCGCACATGATTGTTCGTGATCACGTACACATCGCGCGCGATCTCGCCGATCTGCCGGATCCGCTCGACCCACGGCTCCAGCTCCTCGGGCGAATAGAGATAGTCATACCGGGCTCCCGGATCAACATTCTCGGCGAACCAGTTCTCGTAATTCCGCCCGTGCAAGCGCACGTATCCGATGGCCGCCGTCACGCGCGAGGTCGGCGGGAGGGAGCGTTGAAAGATCGGCTGATCAATATTGCAGAATCCCACGCCCTGCTCGGCCAGAAACCGGTAGACTTCTTCGACATTCCACGAACTGTGACGCACTTCGACCACGAGCGGATATTCGTGGAATCGTTGAAGCAGCTCCCGCAGATACGCGCGCGCCTCGGGCGTGTTCTTGAACGACCAGGGGAACTGCACGAGCACGGCTCCCAATCGCCCCGACTCCAGAAGGGGCTCCATGCCGCGCTTGAAGAGCCGCTCGTCCTCGGCGCTCGCCGTCCCCCGTTCATGCGTGAATTTCTGATAGAGCTTCGCCGTGAACTTGAACCGGGGGTTATGCGCGACGCGGCGCACCCAACTGCGAGTCATTCGCTCGGTGGGAGGCCGATAGAAGCTGCTGTTGATCTCAAGGGTATCGAAATACTCGGCCACATACGAGAGCGGATCGAAGCCGCGCGGCTGGGGATCTGGATACACCGTCCCCTTCCAATCTTCGTATGACCAGCCGGCCGGGCCGACGCGGATCATCGCGCTCCCTCCCGCATCCATGCCGAGTAGGAAGATACCACGAGTCAAACCCTTTCTCAACGGACGGGGAATTCCCCCTCCCGCCCTCCACCAGGAGATGGAGCCGCCACCGAACAAAGCCCGCGAAGCAGGCGTCCGTAATGGAGCCCGGAGCGAGCCGGAGGCGAGACCATTCAATAATGGCGCCTTCCGCATCAAGCCTGCGGAGCAGGCGTGCGAATATAGCCTAGGGCGAGCCGCAGGCGAGCCCTCGGGACAGCCCATCCGCGCGGTCGCACGCGGCGTTTGTGTGGACGACGTCACGTTCCGCCTTCCGCATGGGCCGCCCGCTCACGCGGGCTTGTGGGAATATTGTTGGGGCCTCCTCCTAGGGCTCGCTTCGCTCGCCCTAGGCTAATTTCGAACGCCCGCTCGCGCGGGCTCGCATGCGGAAAGGAATGGAGCTCTGCTCTCGCTCACTCCGGGCCGAATTCGGTCGCCCGCTCGCGCGGGCTTGGATAAGGGTTCTCAGTGGAACCGAGGGTACTCCCGGAGGAAGACGGACGCCGGGGCGGTCTCACCCCGGCGTCTCGTGAGGGAACACGGGGTGACCGAGCCGGACCTCCTCGGTCACCCTCGATCCGGTTCAGAAGCTGAGCTTCAAGGCGAACTGCACCACGCGGTTGGGCTCACCTGTGGCGATGATCGTGGCCGAGCTGGGCACAGCCGCCGTCACGCAACAGGTCTGCCCAAAGAGCGAGCTGGTGATCGTCGGCGATCCCACGCTCGCATTGCGCGGGTTCTCAAAGTTCGGATGGTTGAAGACGTTGAAGAACTCCGTGCGGAAATCGAGCCGCACGCGCTCGGTGAGCTGGAACTTCTTGATGAGCCCCATGTCCATGTTCCAGAAACCGGGCCCTTGCACCGCGTTCCGTCCCATCCCATGCCGACCAGGGGCCGGGATGCAGAAGTAGCTCTCGGTCCCGATCACCTGACGGCAGTTGAAGAAGGGGCTGGCCGGATCCACGATGCGATCGCCGACATGGAAGACCACGGGCCCCGGGATCCCGGGGACGAATTGCAGCTTCGACTTGGGCATCGGCCCGCGCACCTCGGCCCGGGATTGTTTGGTCTGGTGCACGGTGCGCACGCCGGAGTTGAGCGTATACGGCTCGCCGCTCTGATAGATGTAGATGCCCGTGATGGTCCAGCCACCCAGCACGTGCTGCAACACGCCCGGCCAATTGCTCCCCCACCGTTGCCCGCGACCAAACGGCATGTCATAGAGCCAGTTGACGACGAGCACGTGTCGGTTGTCGAAGTCCGAGCGCGCGCGATCCAGCTTGAAGTTGCGCACATCCGTGGGCGTGCGGGAATTGGTCGTGCTCAATCCCCCGCCGGACGTCGCCGCCACCGGATCCACCGACATATCGTCAATGGACTTCGAGAGCGTATACGCGAGTCCGAACGTCAGCCCCTTCTCATACCGACGCTGCAGTTGAACGATCATGCCGTGATAGCTGGAGCTGCCACCGGAATCGAAATAGAAGATCTGCCCGAACTGCGCATTGGGCCGGAAGTAGTTGGCCGGGAAGCCACGATTGACAATCCAATCCGCGCCCGAGAGCTGATCAATCCGAACGGCCAGATCGCCCACGCCACCGTTGAGCACGTCCGTGGCGAAGGCCCCGCGATACCGCGATGAGGTCGGCGATGTGGCGTTGAGCAAGCGGCTGAGCAGCGGCAGAGGCACTTGTCCCGGCAGACCGAAGTAGGCGAAGTTATCCACCGTGCGGCTCGCCGCGGGAATCCCCGCTGCCGCCTGCGCCGCCAGACAGGCATCCGGATTGAGCTTGCAGATCATGATGTTCTTCTGCGCGTTCAGGAACTCCTGCAGGAACTCCGGCGGATAGCGGAATTGATTCAGGTCGTACGCGCGATAGAGGCGCATCCCGCGCTTGCCGATATATCCCACCTGTCCCACGAACGCATGGGGCAGCTCGCGCTGGATCGTCAAGCTCCACTCGTGCACGGTCGGGACCTTGAGATTCGGATCGAAAGCTCCGACCTGCGGCGCCAGTCCGAGCGGCCGCTCCGGGAGCCGCAGCAGCTCCGACGGCTTCTGCGTCGGCGGCCCAAGGTCCAGCGGCTTCACCGCGGCCATGAGCTGGCTCAACCGTACGTCGTTGGGGATGTCCTTGCACGGCCCCGTGGGCGGATCCTGCACGTTCACGACGCACCGCAGGACGCTGCCCGGAATCATCCCGGAGATGGCCGTCACCTGGAAGGTCGAGATCGTGTCGAAGGCGATGCCCCACCCCATGCGAATGGCCGTCTTGCCGGACCCCTTCGGATCCCAGGCGAAGCTCACCCGCGGGGCGATCGTCGTCCAGTTCGTGCGCTTGAACCATTTGTCCGAGGGGACATAGGTGACCGGCCCTTGACTCCCATCCACAGGACGATCCGGCACGAAGACGCGATCGCAGCAGTCCTTGGGCGGCAGGTTGATCTCCCACCGGAATCCGTAGGTCATCGTGAAGTTCCGCCGGATGCGCCATTCGTCCTGCGCGTAGAAGTTGTACTGCTTGACGCGCGTGCCCGCGACAAAGGGCGCGAAGATGTATTGATCGCGCTTGAAGTCCGCGATGAACGCCTGTTGCACGCGAGCGGGGATGCCCATCAACTCCACGATCGCCTGCTGCAGATTGACGTTATCGCTCGAATTGATCCCCGGAGCCCCCGGGAATCCAGCCGCCACACCCGGCGCCGTATTGCTCGTCGGCGGGCGTACGCTCTGGCTGAAGATGATCGTCGGCCACATGTTGAATCCACCCGGCACGCCGCGATTGTCGTTGTGCCGGTAGAGCCGGAAGTTGATCCCCGTGCGGATGCTGTGGGCCCCTCGCACGT